>JADMIO010866693.1_pt1 | contig 25015 bp, 15 predicted proteins | sample 8958161 | NCBI WGS metagenome assembly JADMIO01 (sample SAMN16585339, study PRJNA669376) | soil metagenome | isolation source: Crop rotation soil | place: USA: Cullars Rotation, Alabama | collected 2011
CCACCAACGCATCTGGTCCGCCCACCCGCCAGCGTACGCTTCGGTCACGGTCTTCCAGTGGGGAGCCGAAGTCCCGGCCAGGGATCCACCTTGCTCTCCCTCTGCCGCAACACCTGGCAGTGGACCAATCCGCGCGAAGACTTCCACCAGATATCGTGTCACCTTCTCGTTCACGCGGGTCTTGATCCCCATTCGGCCGGGGACGATGCCTTCAATCCGCAGACCGCCGAGCCGGGGAATAGGCGTCACGCTGGCGATGGCGCGTTCGCCTGACTCGACTTCAAGGATAACATTGTCGACCTGAACGCCGGGAAGAAACGTTGCCGTCTGACCGTCCGCCACGCGAAGCACTTGCGGGAAGATTCCGCGCTCAGCGTCCCAGAACGCCTTGGCGTGTTCGGCGCGGCGGCTCCGCATGAGTTGGTAGAATTTGTTGGTCTCATAGTCGGTTTTGAACTCCGCGTAGTTGCGATAGTAGGTGGGGACGAGTTTGTCCCCCGCCGGCGGCGGTTCGTGCTGGCCGGTCTCGGTGTCGCCATTGCCAACGATAGTTCGGCTGGTCAACTCAAGCATCCCCGCAGGCGGGCGGAACGGTTCGGTTCCATGGTTCGCAATGAGTTCGCCTCGTTGATTCTCCGCGACCCAGAAGCCGGCGCCGTAGCGGATAATCCGAGTCGGGGTGAGATCTCCGCATTTGCGCAAGAGGCTTTCGACCGGAGTGCCGCCTTCCGTGGCGAACTCGACGATCGGCATGTCGTTGCGGTTGGCGGAGCAAATCATGTAGCCGCGGGCACCATCTCCCGGCTCGTCGGCGTCAAATCTGCGGAAGCCGCTTTCCCGGGCGAGCCGAGGCTTGCGGACAAACTTAAACTCGTAGTGGGACGGCCCCTGGCCATCCCCGGAGTCCATCAGCGGAGCGGCAAACGGAGCGATATCAACGTCCGTCAGTTGGTCGGCGAATTCCGTATCTGGGGAAGAGATCAGGCGGGTGAGTTGGTTTTTGGCTGCGAGAAGGGTATCTGCAGGAATCTGCGCCAACGTCACGACGGGCACGGAAATACCGCGTCCGCTGGCGTCAACGCGCAGCCGAAAATAGGCATTCGCGCCGGCGTCCGTTTCGACGGTGAGCGCGCCGGTTGGGCTAACGTGGACTGAGTTGGGATTCACCGCTTTCCACGGGCCGCTGGGACTTAACGCATACTCATAGGTGAGGGTGACAGGTTCTGCCGCCTGCAATGGCGAGTTGAGCAGGACGCAGCTGCTGAGGGCCAGCAGTCCGAGTTTTCGAAGGTTTAGCGGATGATTAAGCATAGTTGTATTCTGTTTTTGTTGAACAATTCTAACGAATCCACTCGATAAAGAAGGAAAGCAGGGTTGCCGATTACACCGTAAGCGGTAAAGGGGCGACCTCCTATTCTCAGATTGGAAGTCGTGGTAGGAGACAGGGCATGAATCAAACCTTGTCTTTAACCCGGACTCCTCGCCCGGCGACTTGCTTGACGCGACAACAGCAATTGGTGGAGGAGTATGAATGCAGCGGTCTGTCGATCGCGGACTTCACTCGGAAACACGATCTTCGCTATCAGACCTTTTATGCCTGGGTGAGGAAAAAGGGCGGACAGCCGTCAGGGGGCGCTAAGCCCAAGGTGTGTTTTGCGGAGGTCGAAGTGGAGGCCGCCGGCCAATTGGAACCTTTGGTGGTCGAGTTGGGGCGACAGACGCGAATGCGATTGAGTAGCGCCCAACACATTGGCCTGGCCGCGCAGCTCATCAAGGAACTGGAGGCAGTATGTTGAGTTTTCATGCCCATCTTAAAGTGTTTGTCGCTACGGCACCGTGCGATCTGCGAGCTGGTTTCCAAGGGCTGTGGAACGCAGCCCAAACACAGTTAGGGGAAGATCCACGCAGCGGCGCACTTTTCGTTTTTGGCAACCATCGACGTAACCGGATCAAGATTCTTTATTTTGACGGCACTGGCGTCATCGTCCTGGCCAAACGATTAGAGGAAGGTTGTTTTAGTTTTCCGCGGAGCGCTGGCGAGCCGTCGGCCAAGATTCGTTTGGCGCCACAGGCTTTGCAGCTATTGCTCGACGGCGTCGACCTCAAACAGGGAGCACGACGGGCGTGGTACGAGTGCGCGTGATTATCTTAAAATAGTTTGCAGAAAGATTGAACGATTAGGATCGAGGATCGATCGGATCTCCGACTCGATGACGATCACGCAACTGCAGGAACAAAACACCCAACTGCGCGAGCAGAACGCGGCGCTGCAGCAACAACTGGAGGAGTCGCGGCGTGAAGCCCTGCTGCTGCGTCAGAAGCTCGATGCCCTGGCCCGGCGCTACTTCGGCAAGAAGAGTGAACAGCTCAGCAGCGAGCAGTTGGAATTTTTGATGATGGGCTTGGAGGAGAGCGAGGCGGTGCCGCCTCCGCCACCCGCCACGCGCCTGCGCCCGGCGCGAGCTCCGCGCACGGGCACCCAGAAAGTGCGCACACCAGAAAACCTGGAGGTGGTGCGGCAGGTTCTCCAGCCCCAGGAAATCCAGAGCCAGCCGGGACAGTGGAAAGAGATCAGCCAGGAAGTTAGCCGTCAGCTCGATTACCAACCGGGTAAATTCTTCTGGCTGGAAACGGTGCGGCCCAAGTATGTGCGAGTTGATGAACCCAACCAAGCCCCGGTCGTGGCCCCGGCGCCCGAGCGGGCTTGCGGCTTGGCTGCACCGGGTCTTTTGGCGTGGCTCTTAGTCAGTAAGTTCTCCGATGCCTTACCGTTTTACCGGCAGGAATCAATTTTCCGGGAGCGACACAAGGTGTTCATCGCCCGGCAGCAGATGGTGCAGTGGATGAAGCAAGGCACCTGGCTATTGGAGGGCATCTTTCGCTGCATCAAGGCGCAGTTGCAGGCCAGCCGTTACGTGCAACTCGACGAGACCCCGGTCGATTACCTGAATCCCGGCAAAGGCCGTTGTAGTCAGGGTTACTTGTGGACCGCGCATGTCCCGGGCCAGTGTGTGGTGTTTGATTGGCACGCCAGTCGCGCCGCCCAGTGCCTGGATTCGTTGCTGGGGCCGCAGTTCAAAGGAAAGATTCAGTGCGACGGCTACAGCGCATATCCGGCCTTTGCACGAGACAAGGACGGAATTGAACTCTTCGGATGCTGGGCTCATGGCCGGCGCGGACTCTTTGAAGCCCAGGAACAAGACCCGCGCATCGCCGCCTGGCTGTTGCATCAGATGAGCCTGCTCTACGGGTGGGAGGCCCAAATGCGGGAGAATGGTGCAGGTCCCCGGGCCCGGCAATCTCTCCGGGCCAGCCACCATCGAATGGTGCTGGAGAGATTGCATCGGGCGTTGCTCCGACTGCGCGGCCGCTACCTCCCGCAAAGTAAAATGGGCCAAGCCATCAGCTACCTGCTCAATCAATGGCCGGCGCTAATCCGCATCGTCGACCATGGGGAGGTCGAGTGGACAAACAATCTTGTGGAAAACGTCATTCGGCCGACCGCGATCGGAAAAAAGAACTTCTTGTTCTTCGGCTCCGAAGAAGCCGGGCAGCGCAACGCTATCGTTTACACGCTGATTGCCAACTGTCGGCTGCATGGTGTTGAACCATACGAGTACTTAAAGGACGTGTTGACCCGGCTGCCGTCGACCACCAATCGCGAAGTTGTCGAGTTAACGCCCAAGAACTGGAAGGCAGCTCGTCAAAAGGACGCCACGGCCAGAGCGTCTAGCAGGGATTTTCAAAAAAATCCGGAAGGATAGCAGCTCGACCACCGATCACAATGGGGTCGGCCCTTTACCGCTTACATTACACCGACGCCTAAGAAAACTGGCGTTGAGGTCGCTCCTGGTTCTGTCAGGTCCCTGTCTTCCGGGCCGCCTTGGTTGACGACAAAATCATGGGAACAGAATCATGGGGAAAGGCCGCACTGGGCCGGAATGTAGATTGGCAGTAGAATGGTGGGCAAAAAATGGGGACTGAATCTGCCCATTTTTTACCCCCCATTTTTCTGCCGACCTCTGGGTCTTCCTTCATTTTTCTTTCACACAACCGTCGCTCTCGAATGGCGGCCGGCAATCGTTCTGAACCGACTTGGCGCTGTTCAGTTGGCGAGCAATGCGCAATGCTGAGCCCGACATGAGCGCGTCGCTGTACCTATTGCGCATTTTCGCCGGGCCGGGCGTTTCCTTGTTGGCCTTTTTTCTGGTGATCAGTTCAGGCCCGTCGGCGTTGCTGCTCGCTGAGGAACCGTCGCCGACCAATCGCCCTGCGCGACTCTCGATGGAGGCGCCGGCTTCAAACGGGTGGCCCCGCATCGCGGGCGATTACTTCGATGCCACCGCAGAACCACAAGTCTTCAATTTGCAGTTTTCCACCGATCTGCACGACTGGCGCACAGCCGCGGTCCTGTTACAGGCCCCGTTTCAATTCACGGACCCGCGGCCGGGATCGTTCTCGGCAGGGTTTTACCGGCTAATGACGGACCTGCGGACATCCACCAATGATTGGGCCAATCAACTCCAGTTCCCCGATGACTTGCTCTTTAATCCAGGTGAGTGCGGTTCGGATCGGTTGCGCTGGGCCAAGTTTGCGATCGACCTGAACGAACCGCATCGGGTGTATTTCCAGGACAGCAGCCGATATCTGTTGCACGTCGAATTTGCCACCAATCGCCTGGCCGGCTTTCACGGATTAACCGCGGAACAATTCAATGCGTTAGCCCTCCATGCCGGAACGCAGCGAATTGTCCTGGGCACCATCCTCGCGCCGTTGGGAGGATTGGGGGCTCCGGCGGGAAATGAATTTGCCATTCAGTTCAGTGGGTTCGATCCGTATCCGCCGGACCGGGTGGTCGAATGGATCGAGATCGTCAAATCCGCGGTTGCCAGCAAGGCGAGCCGCGCATTTTACCTTCCGACCTTCGAGCAAGCGCCCAGCGCCGAACAGCATCGCGCGTACTTTGCCGCCCGAGGCATCGAGATCCTCTCGCTGGAACGTTGGAATTCCGACACGCCCGTCTGCTATGCACCGGGCTGGGCCGTCGGCCGCCTGCAGTTTGTCACCGCCAGCGAAATCGACACGGCCTATGCCGACGGACGCCTGCTTCCGAGCGACATCCTTCTGACCGACGGCGTTCCCGCTGAAGTTCCCTACGTCTCGGGAATTCTTTCCCTGGTCCCAGCGACTCCCAATTCGCATGTCGCGATTCTTGCCCAGTCCTATGGTGTGCCGTTTGCCTACGTGGCCGACCCGGCCGAGCGCACGCGCTTGTTGGATCTCGGCGGACGGACGGTGGCCTTCAGAACCGGTCTGTGGTTAGCCGATTGCCGATGCCAAGTGATCGATGTGGAGGGAATGTTGCCCCCGAATGTGACCAATCACATCTCGGGCCTGAAAGCGCCGGCGCGCATCGAGATTCCCCCCAAATCGCACCTGGGCAAATTCAGCGCCGTCACCGAAGGTCTGCTGCCGTCCGACATCCGGGTTTTTGGCGGCAAGGCCGCAAACTTCGGTTTGTTGCGGCGCGTATTGCCAAACCATTCCCCGGACGCGATCGCCTTCTCGTTTGATTTGTGGGATGAGTTTCTCGATCAGCCGTTCTCGGGCGGCGTCACGTTGCGCGAAGCGATTCGCGGGCGTCTCGGCGGTTTCACCTACCCGCCGGATGTGGCGCTGCTGCGTTCGCGGCTGGCCGAGGTGCGCCATTGGATTCGAAACGTGGCCGGATTCACGTCGGCCCAGAGTGACGCAATCCTGGAGGCGTTAGGCCGGTTCGAGAACACCCGCAACATTCGTTTCCGCAGCTCTACCAACGTCGAGGACGCGGAGCGCTTCAGCGGGGCGGGTCTTTACGATAGCTACAGCGGATGCCTGGCCGACGATCTCGACATGGATGGCTCCGGGCCGAGTGTCTGTGATCCGACCGAGGCCGACGAGCGGGGCGTGTACCGCGCCATCCAACGGGTCTACGCGAGCTTCTACAACGAGAACGCGTTCCTCGAACGTTTGCGCTTCGGCCTGGACGAAGATGTGGTTGGCATGGGGCTCCTCGTGCACTACTCGACTCCCGACCCGTCCGAACTTGCCAATGGCGTCGCGACCGTCGCCGTGGGACCCACCGGAAACTCGGTCTTCGTGAATGGTCAATTGGTCACGCAGGTCGGCGCCGTTTCCGTGGCGAATCCGGATGGAACCGCGCGGCCGGAGATGGCCTCATTTTCGTGGACGCCGAATTACACAAACGTGCAACCAGGGACCAGTTCGAGTTTGGTTCCGATGGGCACGAGAGTGCTTGGCCCGGACGATTACCCGATGCTGGCGGGTTTACTCGGCCGCGCGGCCCAGGAATATTCGCGTCTCTTCCCAAACCGCAGCCGCATCGAACTCGACTTCGAATACAAGAAGGAATCGCCGGGACGCCTGTCGGTGAAACAGATCCGCGAAGTTCCATCATCCGTCGGGACCAACCCATTGCCTGCCTTTGCGCTCACCTCGCCGGCCCGGGAGTTTCACCCGTGGGGCGACGTCTGGGCTGTGCACCGCCTGAAATCGGTTTGGAGTTTGGCCACGCGCAGCACTCTGTTCACGTTAGCCGATTTGCAATCCAACGTTTACTCAACGGTCCGGGTGGAATTACTGGACCGCGAGACTCCACGGACGCTGGAGGGCGACCTGACGAGTTGGCCGGGAGCGTTGCATCAAGTGCTCCTGGGCAACAATCAATGGCAACTGACCGATCGATTCTTGTTGGGGGCCGGATCAAACCGTTACGAAGCGACCCTCACCATAACTGGGCCCCGCTTTGTTTCGCCTGGCGAGAGCCCTTGGCTGACCTTGGCGGAAGCGCAACTTCAATACACGGTCAAGCACCCGACGCCCGTGCCGGTTTTCACGACCGAGCCGTCACTCACGAGTTTGGAAACCGTCTCTCTCCTGCCAGACGCGACGGCGGGATTCGCGCGGACCGAATCGAATCTTATCGTGACGAATCATTCGGTTCGCCTCTATGCCACCTTTCGGGAGGTTCAACTCATTGGGGCCCTTGCCGAAAGTTATGAGCCAGACCCACGATGTTTCCTGATCGGCCCCAAGAACACTTTTGGCTATCTGGGGCTTGAGGGCGAAACCCGCTTGGAAGGCTTGCTGGCGGAACCGCTCATCCTCAGGAGCCGCTATGCACAAACTTTCTTGCACCGTGGCCGGCGCGGGCACGAAACCGTGCATGAACTGATCTGCGATCCCTGGCTCGAACCCAGCCTGACAGCCGCGCAGCGCGCGGCCCTCACCGCCGCCAACGTCCGCGCCCTTTACTATTATCACTACCGGTTCGGCGATGAGACCGAACGATTTGTCGTTCTTGGTTTGGACGGCCAATTCCGCCAGAATCCTTGACCAGTGATATGACAACTAACCGGATCCTCACCCTCGACCTGAATTTTCAGGGACGCCCACACGCCGTTGCTGTCTATCTCATTCGGCATGCGACTGGAGTCGTTCTAATCGATAGCGGATCTGGTTCGACTCTATCGGCACTCGAGGCTGGAATGGCAAAAGAAGGATTGGCTCCCAAAGACGTGACTCACGTCCTGCTGACTCACATTCATCTCGACCACGCCGGCGCCGCCGGTTGGTGGGCCCGGCAAGGAGCAGAGATTTACGTGCATCCCCTCGGTGCACCGCACCTGCTCAATCCCGAAAAGTTGATCGCGAGCGCCAGCCGTATCTATGGCGACCGCATGGAGACACTTTGGGGCGAGTTCCTGCCCGTGCCGGAGCGACAGCTCAAAGTCACGACGGACGCGCAGGAACTCGTCGTCGGCAATTTGAAATTTGTCCCCATCCATACTCCTGGCCATGCGGAGCACCATTGTTCGTATCTCTGGGAAGAGACCCTGTTTTGCGGCGACGTCGGCGGGGTGCGGATGCCGGGTTACGCCTATGTGCAGGTCCCGATGCCTCCTCCGGAACTCCACCTCGAACGCTGGCGTGCGAGCATTGCGCGCCTGCGCGGGATGAAGCCCGCGCAGCTTGCTCCGACTCACTTTGGCATCTCCACCGATCCTGAATTGCAATTCGATCAAGTCGACAAAGGGATCGAATCGGCCACGCGTTGGCTTGAGCAGGTGATGCCTGATGGCGCGTCCATCGAACAACTTCGCCAAACCTTCGCCGATTGGGTGCGAGCGGAAGGCGAGCGGATGGGCGTGGATAAAGAAGCGGCGAACACCTACGAACTCGCCAACCCACCCGGCATGAGCGCCGATGGATTGCTGCGGTACTGGAAAAAGGTAAGGGGTTCAGGGGCGGGATGAAGATGGTCGGTTAAATATTTAGGGACAAATCTCCTTCGCATCGTCCATGGTGTCACCGCGTCAACTTGCTGCGGGCGACGACATTCAGTGTCCATGGTGTCACCGCGTCAACTTGCTGCGGGCGACGACATTCAGTGGATTCCTCGGCCGAAAGAGGGCCTTAAATGAGTTTTTCGAGGCCGAATTGCGCGTGTAAGAAACGGCCGGCCTCATCAACCGAGATCGCCACTTACGACTGGTTCAACAATCTCAGCCCTGCTCCTTCAGTCGAACCACGCTGAGCCGAGTACTCAAGTGTCCACGGTCCAGTGCCGATGTCGGAACGAGAGAATAGCCTGGAAACGGCGCGAATGAGCGTCGCCCTTCCAGGTTGAAAATAATCTTATGTCTGACGCCACCAACCCGTCTCAGAACATTCCGGATCCGTCCAAATCGTCGCTAGCACCGCTTCGAATCAAGGCCGGCCGCGCGGAACTGCTCGGCGCTGCTATCGGCATCGGCATCCTGGGTTTCATCATCGCGTTGCCTCTCTTCTACTTCAAATCCGGGATCCGCGATTGGGGCAAGCTCCTCGGATTGTCGGCGGGTGTCGCCGTATTTACAGGCTTCATTGCGCGCAGCCGGGCCGGGGGTAAGGAAAAGACCGTTGTCGTCAGCGAAGAAAGCGTGACGATCGAAAATGAGAAAGAGCGCTTGGAAATGCCGTGGGGCGAGATCGAGCGAGTTAACCATTGGTTGCATGGTGGCGACTATTGGGAGTTCGTGTCTTCCCATCGCAGCCATCGCGTCGTCTTGAAGGGACTGGGCTTCAGCAAAGAACAGTGCAACCAGTTGTCCGAGCGTTTCCGGCTGCATAAACCGTTTGTGGAGGAGGAGGTGGGCAGCAAGCGAATGTTGGAGGACGCGTTTGTTCATTGATTCCCGGACCCAAGCCTCCCGCCCGGCGGGGGTTAAGGTCCGGTGGTTGCAATACTGGCGGCACGATCGTCAGCCTTGGATCCTTGCGGTCATTGCAGCCTCCCTTGGCGGCTGGCTCTGCTCCTCGTCAAATCTATGGTTTGGCCTCACCATTCTTGTCATCGTCGCAGTCGTTCTTTTCATTCACATCCGCTATATAGGCCAGCGATTCACGCGAGGAATGCTTTGCCCAAGTATCACTCTGACGACGAAGCCGATGCTCGTCGCGACATTGACCGATCTGAGCTCTGGCCAGGGTACGTCGCGACCGGTCGTGAAAGTGTTTTCAGCCCCATCGTCATTGCCTGATCTGCCCCCAAATACCCGCGTTGCCTCGGTGACACTTTACTCAGGTCAAACCGAGGCTCTTCATTGGAATGATTGCCATCCCGTTTTGGCTCGAACAGCAAATGACTCGGCAGCTAGCGAGATTTCACTTCTCAGCAGAATCCCGGCGGAAGAGTGGGTGCAATTGACGAACGCCATCCAAAATCTGCAACGCCCGTTCAAAATGGGACTGTTTCGGATACACCCATTGCAGGAATTCTAGGGCGAACGCGTTCCCCGGGGGCCGCGCTGCGCTCGCCCCCGGCTAATTTCCTGCAACCCTCCGGGTTGGGTCTACAGAAGTCCTCTGCTAATTGCCGCTTGCGCCAGCGGGCTTCGCTGCTGCGAAATCTCCAGCGGCGACCACCACGAAATTCTTCGGGTCAATGTGCCGGCGCAGGGCCGCGTTGACTTGGTCGGGGGTGAGCGCTGTGATGTTCTTCTCCAAGTCGGCTTCCCAAGCCATCGTGCGGTCCAAGTGGCGCAGGCCCGAGAGCGTGCTCGCGAGAGCGGAGTCGCTGGAGCGCCCGACCTTTCGCGACTGAAGGTAGCCCTGGCGAGCCTTGTCCAGTTCGTCAGCGGTCACACCGTCCCGGAGCAAGCGCGCGAGCTCGTCCTGCACGCATTTTTCCAACCTGGCGATGTTCTGTGGGTTGACGATGGCGGAGATGTTCAGGCTGGCGCGGTTGTCTTGGGATGACACGCTGAGGCTGGAGCCGACCGAATAGGATAACCCTTCCTGCTGGCGCACGCGCGTGGCGAGTCGCGACGACAACGAGCCTCCGCCGAAGATATAGTTGCCCATCAGCACTGCTGGGTAATCGGGGGCGTCGTCGCGCAGCGGGAACAGCAGTCCGCTCACGTAAGTGGCGTTGGCCTTATCGGGCGTGGCGATCGTCTGCTCCGAGCCGCCCACTTGGCTGGCGATCGGGTTGGCAATGCGAGCGTAGGGCTTGGCGGACTTCCAGCCGGCGAGTGCGCTTCGGAGCACGGACAGGCAGGCGTCGGGATCGAAGTCGCCTACGATGGTCAGCTCGCCCTGCTGTGAACCAATAAACTCACGATAGATCTGCACAACCTGCTCGTAGGTTGCCGCCTGCAAGCGCTCAATGCTCTCCTCGATCGTCGGCAGGTAGCGGATGTTGTCTTTCGGATACGGGTTGAGTGTGCGTTGCAGGAGGCGCGGCGCGAGCATGGCCGGCTCCGTTTTCATCTGCTCCAAACCGGCGAGGCGCTCGCGCTTCATGATCTCGAACTGATCAGCCGGCAGGAGCGGCTCGCGCAATACCTGGCGTAGAATTTCCAGAACCGCGGGCAACGTGTCGCGCTTGGCTTGGATCGAAAAACTCATTGACCCGGCCGGGCCGCTCGCGCCGCCGCCGCCCCGCCGGCCGCCGCCGCGACGTCCGCCCCCTCCAGCACCAGAATTGAGCGATGCGGTGAGGCGATCAAGTTCGTCGCGGATTTGCTGGTAACTGAGCTTCTTTGTGCCGCGCAGCATCAATTCGCCGAGAAAACCCGCGGCCGATTCGAGACCTTTAAGATTCTCCTCGTTGCCGTAGCGCAGCGAGAGCGTGAGATTGACCTCCTCGCCGCGTGACTTCTTTGGCAGCAGCGTGACCTTGATCCCCTCGGGAAGTTCAGAACGCTGCACGCGCGCCTCGACGGTCTCTGGCGTGGCTTCGAATGCTTCCCCTTCCGCGATGGCGGCGCGGCCTTTGTAGCCCGCGACCAATGCGGCCACATTGGGCGTCGGCGGAATGGTGACACGCTCGGCCTTCTCGGTTGGTATAAAGAGGCCAACCGTGCGGTTGTTGCGCTGAAGATACTTCGCGGCGACGGCTTGGACTTTGTCCGGTTTGACCTGCTCGACGCGGTCGCGGTGCAGGAAATAGAGGCGCCAATCGCCTTGTGCCGCCCATTCGCTCAAGGAGATACCGATCTGGGCCGTGTCGGTCGCAGCCATCTCGCGCTGTTTGAGAATCGCGGTCTTCGCTCGGTCGACTTCTTCGTCGGTGACGCCCTTGGTGCCCACTTCCTCAATGGTGGAAATCAACAGATCGCGAACTTCGTCCAGTGATCCATCGCGTGACAGTTCCGCGCTGGCGGTGAGCAGGCTGGGATCGTGATCGCGGCCCGCGAACGCTGAAGCGCCGGTCGCTTTCTTCGTCTCGACAAGCGCCTTGTAGAGCCGACCGGAGGGACGCGTGCTGAGGAGGTTCGCCAGCACCTGCAACGCGGCTGTGTCCTCGTGCGGTCCGGCCGGGATATGATAGGCCACGCCGACCGTGCCGACATCACCGACGCGGCGAAGCGTCACCAGCCGCTCGCCGTCCTGCGGCGGTTCTTCGGTCCAAGTCGCGTCTAACTTGCGGGTCGGACGCGGGATGGGACCAAAATGCTTTTGGACCAAGGCCAGCGCGGTAGCCTCCTCGAATTTGCCCGCGACCACGAGGATGATATTGTCCGGTTGATAGAACTTCCGGTAGAAGGCGCGCAGATTCTCGATCGGCACCCGCTCGATATCGCTGCGGTTGCCGATGGTGGTCTTGCCGTAGTTGTGCCATTCGTAGGCGGCGGCTTCGATGCGCTTCATCAACACGGCCTGCGGAGAGTTCTCGCCACGCTCAAATTCGTTGCGCACGACCGTCATCTCGGAATCCAGGTCCTCCTGGCGGATGAGGCTGTTGACGAGCCGGTCGGCTTCCAGCGCGATGGCGAACTCGAGGTTCTCATCCGTGGCGGTCAGAGTCTCGAAATAGTTCACGCGATCCGTTGAAGTGCTGCCGTTGAATTGCGCGCCGTGTTGGTTCAGCGCCTTGGGAATGTTGGTGTGCGTGGGCGTGCCCTTGAAGACCATGTGTTCGAGCAAGTGCGCCATCCCGGTTTCGCCGTAGCCTTCCTGCCGCGAGCCGACCAACACCGTCATGTTCACGCTTACTTTGGACTGCGATTTGTCCGGAAACAGCAACAAGCGTAGTCCGTTGTCGAATTGGTACTCGGTGATGCCTTCGACCGTGGCGACTTTCTTCGGGGCGGATGGTTCGCCGGCCGACGAACGCCCGGTCAGCCCGCAAACCGCAGTCAACAGAAGAAGTCCGATGACCTGGCAGAGGCTGGTTAGAAAGTAGTGCGGGCTTATCCGCGAATTCGGTTTGATCATGCGGCTAGACTGCCCGAAAGGTGCGAACCCCTCAAGCGTTCTTGCCGCGGACCTCAGGACCCGGGCGCTGGATCCGTGTCACTGAAAGCCGAAATCTCGGTGACTACGATCGAGGAGGAATTGCCGCGAAAAAGCGCAAAAGGCGCAAAAACGGAGTTCTTATTCCTCTCTGAGCGCTTCCATCGGACTGATGCGCGTGGCGCGGCGGGCGGGGAGAAAACAGGCCAGCAGCGCGACGGTTGTCAGGAGCAGAACCACCGCGAGTAACACACGTGGCTCAGTCGGGCTGACTTCAAAGAGCTGATGCCTGAGCAGGCGGGTCAACCAAAATGCCGCGATCAAGCCAAGCGCGACTCCGACGATGACAAGCCGGCTTCCTTCGGCCATGACCATCGTGAGCACCCGACTCCGGTCTGCGCCGACTGCCATCCGAATGCCAATTTCCCGAGTGCGCCGCGCGACGGAATAGGCGAGCACTCCATAGATCCCCAGCGCGGCGAGGAGCAATCCCACTGCGGCGAAAACCACGAGAAAGGTCATATAGGTCCGCTGGGCGCGGGTGGAGTCGGAGAGGGCCTGCCGGCAAATGGTCATTTGCGGTGCGCGCATCGCCGGTTCTGCGGCGTTCAGCTCTTTGCGTATCGCTGGCACCAACGCGCGTGGATCCGTTTCCGTGCGCAGAATCAAAAACGGAGCGAAACCGGTGAGGCTTAGTTCGTGAGCCGGACGATAGAACGTGGGTCGCGGCACCTGATCGTATCTGAAATTCCGGATGTCACCGACTACTCCAACGACCTCATACTGGGGCTTTTTTCGCCAGCCATCCCGGCTGAACTTCTTTCCTAAAGGATCTTCCCCAGGCCAGAGCATCCGGGCCATCGTCTCATTAATCAGCGCGGTGCCCACGTTGTCGCCGACGTCGTGTTGGTCGAAGTAACGACCCGAGCGCAAAGGGATGCGCATGGCGCGGAAGAGGTCGCTTCCCTCGACGCCGCAGCCCTCCAACAAAACTTCCACCGACTGAGGGCGCCCGGCCAAGGTCAACTTTTCCGGCCACGCTCCGTGCTTGCCCAGGCCGACCGCCTTCACGCCCGGAAGGGCGGCGAGGCGTTCGTGCAGTTGCGCGTAAAGCACTCGCCGCAGCTGAGCCTCCTGCTGCTTGTCTTCATGCTCGTCGTACTTGCCCCACGGGAGATGGAGTTCCACGCGTAATAGATTCTCCGGATCAAAGCCGGTCTCCACGTGAAGTAACCGGGTGACGCTTTCGATCATCAATCCCGCGCCAGTCAGGAGAATCAAGACAAGCGCAAGCTCGCCGACGACCAGCGCATCGCGAAGGTAACGACACCCAGCCCCGGCCGTACGTTGCGCGCCGGCTTGCTTGAGCGCTTCATTGAGTTTCGTCCGACCGGCTTGCAAGGCAGGCGCACATCCAAAAGCCAGGCCGGTGGCGAGGGAGACCAACAACGTGAAGCCAAGCGCAGTGCTGTCGATTTCAACGAGCTTCAGACGTGGCATGAATTCAGGGACGAGCACGATCAATAGTTTCACGCCGACCAAGGCCACGGCGATGCCCGCCACCCCGCCAAGACAAGCCAGGAGAACACTCTCGGTCAGCAACTGCCGCATCAGGCGAAAGCGTCCTGCGCCCAACGCGGCGCGAATGGCCAGTTCCTGCTGCCGTTTCTCCGTTCGCGCGAGGATCAGGTTCGCCACGTTGGCGCAAACGATAAGTAAAACGAAACCGATTGCCGCAAGCAGGCCGTAAAGGGTGCGCTGTAAATCGTCGCGGTGATCCGTGAACTGCACCCGCGCGGGCCGCACCCAAAAGGCGAGTCCTCCGGCTTGCTGACTCCACACCTGGCCATAGCCTTTGTTCGGCGGATGATCTTTGGTCAAGCGATGCGCAATCGTTTTCAGCATCGCTTCCGTTTGTTGAATCGAGGCGCCGGGCTTGAGTCGCGCAAAGAGGTGAATGCCCGGCACGCTGATCCACCCCGGCGGCAAGCGAAGGGGCTCCGCCGGAATCCAGAATTTTGATCCTCCCCAGGGAAACTGAAATTGGCGGGGCATTACGCCAATCACGGTGAAGATATTCCCGCTCATCTGGATGGTTTTGCCGAGAACGGACGGATCACTGCCAAAGAATGACTGCCACCAGGCGTAACTGATGACGATCGCGGCATCTTGGGCCGGCCGTTGATTTTCATTCAGTGGCACCGCATCATCGCTGGTGAACGTCCGGCCCATCAGCGGCGGCACATTCCAGAGCGAAAAGAAATTCGGTGAGACGGCGACGCCAAATTCCGCCTCGAGAAAATCTTCCGTCTTCCTTTCCATTTGGAGGCTGTTCGCCCACACCAGGTCGGAAAACAAATCTTGCTGCGCGATCACGGCTTCCAGCACGGGTGGTGCGACGCCACTGAAGGACGGTTTGCCGACGTTCTGGCCAAAGGCTCCGGTCGAGAAATGCTGCTCGGCGATTTGGATCAGTCTTTCGCTGTCCGGCCCCGGAATGGGATGAAGCAGGACGGAGCTGACGACGCTGTAAATCGCCGTGCTGGCGCCGATCCCGAGCGCGAGTGTGAGCGTCACCACTGCGGTGAAACCCCGATCCTTCAGCAGTTGGCGGAAGGCGAATTTAAGATCAGCGGGTAGGCAGCGCATTGCAGAGCGCCAGCGCCAGGAGCGGATACGCGGTGCCGCTGTAAGTGATGAAGTGGTAGGTGTCGGTGTTCAAGGAGCGCGTCCACCATCGGCCAGACTCACGCTGATTCGACTTGAGCCATTGCACACCGCGTCGGAGGGCGGGGTCCGAGGCGGAGACACCGGCCTCGCGTAGTGTGATGATCGCGAGGCCCGTCATGTGGCCGTCGCTCGCGGGGGTAGCGAAATCCGGTTCACTCCGAAGTTTTTTAGCACGGTTGCCACCGCCCCATTTTTCCGGCTCTGAAAACTTCCGCATGGACCAGCCGCCGTCGGAGTGCTGGTGCGTCCGCAGCATCGCGATCAACTCTGATTTCCGCGCTGGCGTCAGCAAATCTGGCATGCGCGCAGCGGCCCACAGCAGCAGCGTCCGGCCGTAATCATGCGGTGGGTCGGTCTCACGGAGATACTGGCGGAGGCGCGCCACGGCCGGGACGTGCGGCGAATTCGTCAAATTCTTCAGCCAGCCCGGCGCCGTGGCCGCAGCCTGCGCTGCAACGGTGGCGAGGTGAAATGCGTCGGACTCGAACGGCGGCCAACAATCGAGTGTGCCCCACGTGCCAGTCTCGCGCTGAATGGTGAACATCAGGTCCAGGGCCTCGCTCGTCTCAGGCGAAAGCGCGTTTCCCACGTGCGCATCCCACTCGGCCAATCCCGCAGCGAGATAAATCACTTGCGCCGGCGTGGTGGATTTTTGCAGCTCTTCGGGTTTGGCCTTTTGGAAGTCGCGGAGTTCTTCCACGAAAAAAGCGCGCATCTCATCGAGAGGTTTACCGAGAAACGGCGTGAGCGAGGGCCGGATCGTTTGATAAAGGCCGGTCGTGTGACAGCTGATACAGCCCTTATTGCCTTTCCAGGCTAACGCGCCATCGCGGAGATACCGCTCCGCGTGGTCGACGGATACCTCCTGCCGAACGGCCTCCGTTGAGGAAGGGGCAGCAATTTCGATATCGCGATACTTATACTGGGGCTTGATGGCCTCGGTGCTGTTCGCGCCGCAGAGGATTGAGGCCGAAGCGAGGCCGGTGGCGATGGCGCCAACGCGCAAACTTTGGAGGAATCCAGAATTCCGGCGCGACGTGATTGGGATTCCACTGGTCGACGTTACCTGGTGCCGAGAGAACGGCTTTGTCATGGCCAGCGATTCTCTACCTCTAGCTGCTGCATTGCAACGCTGTCTTGCGAGTTCGAGGACACATTGCGCTTTCCTGAACTGTCATGGAGCACAGTTCCAGCACGGCGCCCATTACCAATTTCGCCTCGTAACACGTGCCGACGAACGAACAGGCAACTCGAGCAGTTCGCCGCGACTCGCCCCGACCCTCTCCCCCGCCTGCGCGGCCGAAACCCAAGACGAGGGAAGAGTGTGGATCGTAAACCACTCGGGGACGGTTTGTGCGGAGGAAGCCGCTTCGGCGCGGCGAAGGCCCGAGGAGAGGGAGAACGTCAGCCGCCACGTTTGAGCTGGTTCAACCGTCGCCATTAAGTCGCGAGTCCAGACCGGCCCCAACTGACGAAACCGCTGTTGATTCAGAGCAATGCCATCCCAGGGCGTTTCGTGGTGGTTGGCGATTCCACGAAAACATACACGGTTGAAACCACGGAGAATCTCACGAGCTGGAATGCCATCGGATCGGCCAAAGGCGGTTCGGTTTTTACGGATTCGGATGCGGCGACTTCTGGGGCTCGGTGTTATTGCGCTCTGGACGGAGCAATCGCGGAGTAGAAATCAGTTCAACGGAGAGCTTCAGCAGTTATCGCTAGCTCCCGGCACATTGGGTGTGGCAAAAGAAGCCGAACTTGCACGCACCCTGATGGACGCCGCCACTCCTCTACGCCCCCGCCGCGCCTGGTACAGCCATCTTTACGTGCAAGTGCTCGTGGGCGTCGCTTTGGGCATTCTTGTGGGCGGCTTCTTTCCGGAAGCCGGCAAGGAGCTCAGGCCGCTCGGAGACGGCTTCATCAAGTTGGTGAAGATGATGATCGCGCCAATCATCTTTTGCACGGTGGTTCACGGCATCGCGTCGATGGGCGAATTGAAGAAACTCGGACGGCTCGGTTTCAAAGCGCTCGTATATTTTGAGGTTGTTTCCACCTTGGCCCTCATCCTTGGCCTCATCGTGGTCAACGTGGTCCGCCCGGGGGACGGCTTCAATATCGATCCCAGCACCTTGGATCCATCCGCCAGCAAGACCTACACCGAGAAGGCAAAAGATCTGAAACCGGTCGAGTTTCTGATGCATATCATTCCGGGCACGTTCCTGGAGCCGTTTGCGACCGGCGATCTCCTCGGCGTGCTGTTCATTGCGGTGCTAATGGCCGCGGCCATCACGTCGCTGCGCGAGAAGGGAGAGGTAATCCTCCACGCTATCGATCGCATCTCCGAGGCGTTCCTTGCCGTGATGCGAATTGTTGTGAAAGTCGCGCCGCTCGGAGCTTTCGGCGCGATGGGATACACCGTCGGCAGCTACGGCTTTGGCTCGTTGCATCGGCTCCTGGCGTTAATCCTTTGTTTCTACGCAACCGCCATTCTCTTTGTGGTGATTGTCCTTGGCCTCATCGCGCGCCGGAGCGGCTTTTCTATCTTCAGCTTTTTGCGCTTTATCAAAGATGAGTTGCTGCTCGTCCTCGGCACGAGTTCGTCCGAAACAGCGCTGCCGGGTATGATTCAAAAGATGCAGCGGCTGGGGGTCGCCCGTTCGACCGCGGGCTTGGTCATTCCGACCGGATACAGCTTCAACCTCGACGGCACCAATATTTACATGACGATGGCAGCGCTATTTTTGGCGCAGGCCACGAACACTTCTCTCAGTCTGGGCCAACAAATCTCTTTCCTGCTCTTCGCCATGCTGACCTCGAAAGGCGCCAGCGGGGTGACTGGCGCAGGCTTTATCACTTTAGCGGCGACACTTGCGGCGATTCCCGCTGTGCCGATCGAGTCGCTTGCTCTGCTGGTTGGCATCGATCGGTTTATGAGCGAATGTCGGGCCTTAACCAACCTCATTGGCAACGGGGTCGCCACCCTTGTCGTCAGCCGCTGGGAAGGCGAAGTGTCCGCCGAGTCGCTCCGCGCGCGCTTGCAATCCCCCGAAACGCAGCTCCCGTAAAGCTCTTCAATGTTTTGCGGCCGCGGCTGGGTCGCGTTGCAACAATGGTGCGAGGACAGCCCACACGTTTTGGGCGACGCGTCGGTGTCCCTCGGGTGTCGGATGAATGCCGTCAGGCAAATTCATCTCCGACACGCCGCCCACGCCCTCGAGCAAAAACGGTACAAGGGCAACGCGCGCTTCACTCGCGACTTCAATGAAAACCTTCTCAAATTGATTGGCGTAGGCGCCCATATTGGGCGGCATTCTCATTCCCGCCAAGACGATGCGTGCCTCCGGATACTTCGATCGCGTCCGTTCAATGATCGTCACCAAATTGGTCTTCAATGCCGCCGCGGACTGTCCGCGCAATCCATCGTTGCCGCCGACCTGCAGCAACAATGCGTCCACGGGCCGTCGCAAGATCCAGTCGACCCGTCGCAGGGCACCGGCGCTGGTGTCTCCACTGATACCCGCATTGACCACGCGATAACCCAGGCCCGCCTCGTCCAGCAAACGCTGCAACACCCCTGGGTAAGCCTCCGTCGGATCCACGCCATAACCTGCCGCAAGGCTATCCCCTAAAACGACCAGGGTCTTCTGGGTCGATGGTTGAACGGACCGTGTCCCGGAGGAGGATGACGATTGCGACACGGCCGATTGTGCAATGATTCCCAAGCCGACGATCACGGCCAGAGATCTTCGGCCGAAGGAACCTGTGCGGGCACTTCTCAGCGGTGATCCGTTTTGGATTCCATACTTCCAATTGAAAATCGATGCGCTCATGACTTCGTCCACGATGACACGCGAAAGCATCGTGTCGATCGCCGTTATGTCAACCTGTCGGATGATCTTTCATCGTCTCGCACGGCTGGCCGATGTAGACGAAGGGTACTCGAACCTTCGGGGGTTTCGAACTCGCGCCAGCGTCTTGGAGTGCGGTGGCCCTCCACCGCTTTCGGCCGCGAACACCGCGAGCGATTCACGGTGAAGCGGGCTGTTTTGGCGTGCGGTGAGAAAGCGCCAGCCGCCGTCGCGCCGAAGCGGCGCTTTGGCGCGCCGCGTAGGCGGAAGGGCTGGCGCACTCCAAAAGCTGGCGCATGTCGAGCGGGCCTCGAACTGGCGCGGGCGTCTTTCAGGACATTTGGCCTCGATTGCCGTCCCCGCATGTGAATCCGGCTTTGGAGATCCGCGCCGGTCCTGTATTATCAGCCCCGATGATCGACAGTACCCAGCCCATGTTGGAAGTCCGTAACTTGACGAAGTCTTATCGCAGCGGTGACGGAGAACTGACCGTGCTTAAAGACATCGCGTTCATCCTCAATTCGGGAGATCGATGCGCGATTGTCGGTCCAAGCGGCAGTGGGAAGACGACACTATTGGGGCTTTGCGCTGGGCTCGATCACCCGAGCGAGGGCGAGGTGCATTTGAACGGCACGGCGCTCGGACGTTTGGATGAGGATGGTCGAGCAAAGGTGCGCAACGACTGTGTGGGCTTTGTTTTTCAGAGCTTTCAGCTCCTGCCCACGTTGACTGCATTGGAGAATGTGATGGTGCCCCTGGAGTTGCGAGGTGCCGGGCATGCGCGACAGGACGCTGCGGCGCTGCTGGGAAGAGTCGGACTGGGCGAGCGCCTTAAGCACTACCCAGCGCAGCTCTCCGGTGGAGAACAGCAACGCGTCGCCCTGGCCCGCGCTTTCGTCAATCGTCCGCGCATTCTGTTCGCGGACGAACCGACGGGAAACCTGGATCGTGAAAACAGCCATCGAGTCATTGATTTGTTGTTCGAATTGAATGCGGAAGCCGGCACCACGCTGGTATTGGTGACGCACGATCTTGAGTTGGCCCAGCGGGCTGGACGCATCCTTCGCCTGAAAAATGGGGTCATGGTGGGGGCCGAATGACGCAAGGTCCACGCTCTCCCCAAATTTTCGCGGCCGGAGACGCAGCGACGCGGACGATTGGTTTCTTCGGAGCCTTCGTGTCGGCCTTTACCTGGCGGATTGCCTGGCGCGATAGCCGCACGAGCCGCCGGCGGTTGTTGCTGTTTGCCACATCGATCGTGATTGGCATCGCGGCCCTGGTCGCCATTCGTTCGTTTGGTGAAAGTTTACACCGCTCGATTGACGACCAAGCCCGGGGTTTGCTGGGTGCGGATCTTTCCCTGGGGGGACGACAATCCTTCACGGCCCGCACCGAAGCGTTGTTCACTCGAATTGGTGGCGAGGTCGCCAGGGAGATTGACGTCATGTCGATGGCGCTGTTTCCGCGATCGAGCCAATCACGGTTGGTGGATCTGCGGGCCTTCGGAGGTGGCTATCCGTTTTACGGTGAACTCGAGACAGACCCGCCGTTGGCGGCCGCCGCGTTTCGGCGCGGCGAAGGCGCCTTGGTGGAAGAAACCTTGCTGGCGCAAATGAATGCTGCCCCCGGAGACTCCATACGGATGGGTGCGCTCACGACGAAAGTGTTGGGGAGATTGCGCAAGGTACCGGGCGAAACGGTGGGCTTCTCCGCGCTGGCGCCGCGCGTCTTGGTAACGCGAGAACTGTTTGATCAGACCGGCCTGCTCCGCACGGGCAGTTTGGCGCGGTACAAGGCACATTTCCGATTGCCCGCCCACATCGATCCGGACGCGCTAGTGGAACAGGTCCGTCCGGAGATGAATGAACTCAAGCTCGGCGCAAGCACGGTGGAATCGAAGAAAAAAGACATTGGCCGTTCGGTGGATCGAGTAACGCAGTTTCTCAGCCTTGTTGGATTTGTGGCTCTCTTGTTGGGTGGGGTCAGTGTGGCCAGTGCCATCCATGCCCATCTCCAACAAAAACTGGAATCAGTCGCCGTTTTGCGCTGCCTCGGCTGCAGCGTGGGACAGACCTTCGCCATTTATCTCCTTCAGGGAATTGCGCTGGGCGTCGTGGGATCGCTGGCCGGTGGCGTCCTGGGCGTCGCCATCCAATCCGCGCTTCCATATTTCTTTGCGGGTGTATTGCCGTTCCCGATTCCCGCCATTGTCGCGTGGCCCGCCGTCGGGACCGCGATGAGCCAAGGATTTATCATTTGCGTTCTATTTGCCTTGTTACCGTTGCTGGCTGTCCGACGAGTTTCACCGTTGGCCGCTTTGCGAGTGGCCTACGATACGCGCGCGCCTCGCCGAGATTTGCTCCAATGGCTTGCCTTCGCCGCCCTGGTCGGAAGTGTCGTCGGCTTTTGTTTGCTCAATTCTCGTCGCTGGCAAATGGGGCTGGGGTTTGCCGGGGGCCTGGCGCTTGCCTTCGTCGCCCTGGCGGGTGTTGCCCGGTCTTTGGTCTGGGCGGTTCGACGATCCATTCGTCCCTTCTGGCCGTTCCCACTTCGGCAAGGCCTGGCGAACCTCCATCGACCCAACAACCGAACCGTCCTCATGCTCTTAGCGTTGGGACTCGGCACGTTTTTGATCCTTACGCTCTATCTGATCCAAAATAACCTCTTGCGCGAGATTGCCTCGTCCCGGCCGACCGCCGAGGCCAACGTCATCTTGTTTGATGTGCAGCCGGACCAACGCGATGACGCCAAGTTGGTCCTGCAATCTCGGGGTCTGCCATTGCTCGACGAAGCTCCTATCATCACTTTGCGCCTGTCAGCAATTGAAGGAGAACCGGTCCAGAAAATTCTGAGCGCGACTAACCGTTCGATTCCGAATTGGGTCTTGCGCCGAGAGTATCGCTCCAGCATCGCTGGGTCGTTGCGGCCCGGGGAATCCATCGTGGCCGGCCAATGGCCGCCATCCGCGAACGCCGCTGGAGGGCAGGCGGGGGTTTCGATGGAAAGTGGCTTGGCGCGCGACATGGGCGTGGGTTTGGGAACGCGTTTAGAGTTCGATGTGCAAGGCGTGCCAGTTTCCGCCGTGGTGACCAGCTTGCGGGATGTCGATTGGCGCCGGATCCAGCCAGGATTCTTTCTGTTGTTTCCTCCGGAGACTCTCGAAGACGCCCCGGCCACTCATATCCTGACGACCCGCGCGCGGTCGCCTGAAGAATCGGCGGCGCTGCAGAATGAAGTCGTCCGTCAATTCCCGAACATCTCAGTGATCGATGTATCGGTGCTGTTGAAGACCCTCAACGCAATCGTCGACAAAGTGGCGTTTGTCATTCGATTCATGGCGCTGTTTACCGTTGCAACGGGTCTTCTGGTTCTGACTGGGGCGGTGTTGACCGGACGTTATCAACGCATTCGCGAAAGCATCTTGTTGCGCACCGTCGGGGCATCCGGGCGCCAAATTCTCGGGATTCTCCTGGTGGAATATCTCAGCCTCGGAGTGCTGGCGGCGTCGGCGGGTATTGTGTTGGCCGTGGTCGCCACGTGGGCGTTGGCCCGATGGGTATTTGGAGTACCGTTCGCGCCCGATCTCGCCGTATTGGCCTTCACTGTCATTGCCGTAGCGGCGCTCACTTCTATTGTTGGCCTCCTCGGCAACAGGGGCGTTTTGAATCATTCGCCGCTGGAGATCCTCCGATCGACCGCCACCTAATCATTTCAAATGCTCTTCCGTGTAGAGCGACAGCTCGATCAGCCGTTCCAGAAGTTCACCCGGCGGCAGGCCGGCAAAATTTTTCACCACGAGCTCCTTGGCGAAGAGCCGCCCGATGTAGCGCAGCTTCAAGGTTCGGCTGCGAGAGGCAAAAACGAAGTCGCGATGCCCATTGTTGATCACCACCACGTTTTGATCGGCCTGATAGCGCGAGCGCCACAGTTCTCCCGGGGCTTTTTGAAAAGTGTAACTAGGGATGCCTTGCTTCAAAACTTCCTTGGCCGGGAACTCCGGCAGCAAAGATTGAGTTACCGTGACCAGGGCCTCGGCCGAACATTCGATCTCACCTTGCTTGGCCGTGAGTCGAACTCGACATAGCCCGGGTTCAGCTGAGGCACGAAATGTAGCGATTTCGCCGGTCGAATTGTCGAATTGGCCGTCACCCTCGAGAATCGTCCATTCGAAGCGGAGCCCGTCTTCGACCACTCGGTTGGCGCGATCGCGTGCGATGGCCCGCAAGTTTTTGCTGCCTGCTACCGGCACGACGCTCGACGCTGGCGAGATCCGAATGCTGAAAAGGGGTCCTGGGAAATCAAAGAACTGTCTCTGCGGCGATTCCTCCGCGAGGGGCTCAAGTTGCTCGGCCGGAGTTTCCTCAGCATCCGCCATGGCCTCGCTCCCATTGGCGGTTTCCTTGTGCGCCCGGCTTTTCTTGCTGCCGGATTCGTGAAGATCGAACCAGTCGTATTCCTCCGCCGGCAAAGCAAGCAGTGCTTCTTTGAGTGCTTTTTGAATGGAACGCAGCACTTCGCGGCTGGTTTGGTCCTCCTCTGCCCGCCGTTGTTCCTCCAGAATCCGAAGCAATTCCGCCTCAACCGGCAGAAGATCGTTGCTCAGGCGTTGATAGGCATCATCGTGAATGATGCCGGTGCGCGTTCCAGGGGTCAGGTTCAGGTAGGGCGCATCTACGATTCCTTGGAGCTGTCCACTGGTCCACGGCGATTTCGCCAGCTCGCTCAAGGCCGTCAAATCATCGATCACTCGAGTTCCCTGGCGAAACAAACCTACCGCGTTCGTGGATTCAGGCGCAGCCAGATAGATTTCCAGGTAAAGCTCAGGAGGGGCCAGACGCCCCAACTCGTGCAGCAAGCGCCCTTCAAATTTTCTCGGCTCAACTTTGAACTCCGCTCGGGCCGTCCGATCGATGACCCGCAGCTCGACGCCCGAATGACGAATTCGGTCCCGCAATTCAGACGCCAGATACCATTGGATCTTCTCGCCACTGAGTTGTCGAATGCCCGGCAGGATATTGCGGATCAGAAGGTCGGTGCCGGGCTCGGGGAGCAGTAGACGTTTTTGCGTCACTCGATAGCTGGGATCTCCTTTGCGCATGACCATCTGATACGTCTTTCCGTCGTGGCCGGGTGACGTGATGATGAGCTCTTCGCCCACGGTCCAGAAGCTCAACAGCCCAATGCCAAACTCACCCTGCAGTCCCGCTGCCCCGTCCGCCTTCAGGCGCCGCTTGATCGAATCGCAAATATGCGTCGCGACATACTCGAAGTCCGGCACGCCGGCCGCATTGCGGCGAATGCCTTCTCCGTCGTCTTTGATCCGCAGAAAATGTTGCCCCTTCTCTTTCCCGCGAATGATCGTGATGTGTCTGGCCTTGGCATCGATGCTGTTCTCGACGAATTCCGCTACGGCTTTGAGCGGATTGCTTTGCGAAAGCGCAATGATGCGAATCGCGTTCCAGTTATCCCCGATCCGAAGGGCTCCAGAACTCTTTGGCTCCGTGTGTTTCTCAGACTTGGTTTTCATTGCGCGACGATAGTGTGCCCGGATTTCACGACGCGTTCAATGGGAACGCAGGCCTGGGCAGAGGGCAGGAGGCAGGGGGCAGGAGGCAGGAGTCAGGAGTCAGGGGGCAGGAGGCAGGAGTCAGGAGTCA
>JADMIO010607156.1_pt1 | contig 25009 bp, 22 predicted proteins | sample 8958161 | NCBI WGS metagenome assembly JADMIO01 (sample SAMN16585339, study PRJNA669376) | soil metagenome | isolation source: Crop rotation soil | place: USA: Cullars Rotation, Alabama | collected 2011
CCTTCTACAGGAAGTTGCGATGGTATAACAGTAACTGGAGCTTCTAAAAATATCAAAATAGGAGGTTTAGTTGCGCCGGTAGTTGGCGTGCAGATATTTAATAATAGTTGGGCAACAGTTTTTAATCAGACTTATAGCAATTCGCCTGGTACCGTTACCACACCAAATCTTCCTACTGGGGTTTATCATGTGAAGGTGAGTTTCAATAATGCGAATTGGTCGGTGATCTGCGATAAAATGTTTGACGCATCAGTTGGTGGCGAAGCAGTAGCCGCAACTGGTAACGTTGCAATGGAATCGACAGAGAATCGAATGATTGAAACAAATGGCAGGGTTATCACGGTTACGCCAAACCCATTTTCAAATGTGGTGCAGGTGTCCATCAACTCAAGAAGAAGTGAGACAGCCAATATTTCTATCGTAGATATTTCAGGCAGAGAAGTAGCGAGAAAGTCAGTAAACCTGCAAATCGGCACCAACCGTTTTTCAGTTGATGACTTAAATAGTTATAATCCGGGAAATTATATTTTGAGATTGGTAACGAAGGATGGCGTGCAGAATATCAGGTTGATTAAACAATAATGAGAGAAAGATACAAGATCCAAGATACAAGATACAAGATTCAAGATCCAAGATCCAAGATCCAAAGAAAGAGGACAAAAATAAAATCAAAACGGTTTGTTAGCTCTTGTCCCTTGCATCTTGTACCTTGCTTCTTGTCCTTGTATCTTGCATCTTGTATCTTGTGCCTTAATCTAGTTTTCCTTCTCATAACACACCTCATAAGGCATTCCTCCACCCTCCGGTTTCATCAACATATAAATTCTTTCTTTCCAACCGGTGCTGCCGTGATTAACTTTTTCAAATCTGTACTGTAGCGTTTCAGTTTTTCTGTCACTCTCCCGAACGGTAGTGAGTTTATTTCCAACTAATGTATACGATCCATCGCCTCTGAAACCGGAAGTTCTTACTTCAATCATGGTGGGAGAAATCAATGAGGAAGTAGAATATGCTCCAATAAATTGGTAATGTCCATTCGCCGCAAAAATATATTTAGCCACAACGCTATTTATTATCTGCCAGGAACCCACAATTCGCTTTGCAGCGTCTTCATTGCTTTGTTGCGACGAAACATTGTTTACGGTAAAGCTGTTAAAGAATTGGTTCCAATAATCGTATTGGTTCTTACAAAAGCACGTCATCTCTCCTCTTTGATGTCTTCCAACTATCACAGCTATCTGTCCACCCAGGTTAATCACCAGTACTTGTCCATTTTCATAATCGAAATAATATCCATCAGGTCGCGGCATTTGCATGGGCGCTTCTATCATACAATACTCAAGCCCTTGCAACGTGTAGCCTTTTGAAACGTCTTCTTTCTTTTCACCACTATACCGGTACTGCCAGCGACCATAGAATTGATTATAGATATTTCTCGCATCGGCTTCCAGGTTTCCGCTTGATGGTTGAGGAGGATAAATGGTTAAGGAGCATCCGTAATCACCGGCCTGGTAAGCTGAAAGAACAATAGCGTTGTTGTTTTTTTGCGAATACCATCGAGCAGGAGGTTGAAATTGATAATCATTCAAACTGAGTTTCCCACTGCCAGTATTTTGCGGCTTTTTGATTTCACCTTTTTGATTGTTCAGCGCGGTAGCCGCCTCACTATCCAAGTCAAAACCATTTAAAAAATTTTGGACGTCCTGCATATATTCCGGGCCCACTACATTTACTAACACACTCATCTCTCTTCCAAATCCTGTGGCTGTCACCAGCATGCACGTAAATAGAATTCCAGAATGATTGATATTGGCGTAACCAGTTGTCACTGCCCATCCATCCGAATTGCCCGTTTCCACCGTTGGTTTTTCTTTTGTTCCGGTGAGCTGCACTACTTTATAATTCCATTCAAAATCAAAGTCGCTCTTAGCATTGCCCGTAGATGGCCTGCTCGGATAAACAAACAGTTGACAAAATTTAGATTGCCCATTCACTGTTTTCGAATCCATAAACAAGATGATCTGATTTGAATCCATGCGCTGCCAGCCTTTTGGTGGAACGAAACTGGCGATATCAAACTTTTCTTTTTGGGCAAGGGCAACTGTCACGAACAGTATAGCCACTAGTGTGAGAAAATATTTTTTCATACCTAGATCTTTTTTATCAGAAGAGAAAAAGGGAGGGAAAGTAGTGTAGGATAGGAAGCGGACTATGCAAAAGTAGAATTCCTTGGGGAACCTGATGGATCGCCCAAAGGAGGGATAGAACAGATGACAGATGACAGTTGGCAGATGACGGTTTATGTGGTGAAAATCCGAACAGCTTTTTGTACTCGTCGCGGATTGTCTTATCTTTTTGCTTTATTGATATATGAAAAAACATTTTTCCCGTCGCGATTTTCTCAACACAACTGTTGGCTTTTCCGCAGTCGCATTCTTAGGTGTTTCGGAATTCAAAAAAAGCAATCAGCGCTTGTCTTTCTCAACTCTAGGCTGCCCTGATTGGTCGTTCGATGAAATCCTCAACTTTGCGTCAACTCATGGCTTTAGTGGAATTGAATTCAGAGGTTTAAAAAGGCAGATGGACCTTCCTAAATGTCCTGAGTTTTCGAAAGAAAATATTCCGACCACACTCAAACGATTCAAAGAAAAGAAACTGAACGTCGTGAACCTCGGTGCCTCCACTCAATTACATCACTCGGATCCAACTGAACGTAGCAAGCACCTGGAGGAAGGAAAGAACTTTATCAATCTTGCCCATGAATTGAATTGCCCTTACATAAGAGTGTTTCCAAATAATTTGCCTAAGGACCGCGACAAACAAGAGACATTTAAATTGATTGCAGATGGATTGGTTGAACTCGGGAATTATGCCCAGAATAAAGGCGTAATGGTGTTGATGGAAACGCATGGCGAGGTTGTTCATACTGCCGATATCGCAAAAGTGATGAGCATGGCCAATCATCCAAAAGTTGGTTTGGTATGGGACATCGTGAACATGTGGACCATCACAAAAGAAGATCCGCAACTGATGTATGATAGTCTAAAGAAATACATACACCATACGCACATCAAGGACGCAAAGATGGTTGACGACAAACCGCAGTATGTTTTTGTTGGCAAAGGAGATACACCGATTTTGAAAGCAGTTGACATCCTGAAAAAGAATGACTACAAAGGTTATTACAGCTTCGAATGGGAAAAGATGTGGCATCCTGAGTTGGGTGAACCGGATGTTGCGTTTGCGGATTATTCTGCGGAAATGCGGAAGTTCCTTAAGTGAGGCAACATATCCAATAGGCAACTGGCAATTGGCAATAGGCAATAGGCAACGCAAATTTGACTCATCTTCATTAAATCATTTTCTTTATAAATGAAAGGAATAAAAATAGTCGCGGCTTCGCCGCGATTATTTTTTTGCAAATGACTATCTTTCGAATTGCGTTGCCTATGAACCGTAGTTCATTAAGAACTAACGAACAGAATGAAGCAAGAAGTTGTGAGTTGCCTATTGCCTATTGCCCGTTGCCTATTCCGAAGCGAAATCGTATTAAGATCTAACGAACAGAATGAAGTAACAAGCTGTGAGTTGCCAATTGCCTATTGCATATTGCCCATTCCGAAGCGAGATGCCGTGCAGCATGATCTTCCAATTATATAAAGAATCGCTCGGAAACAATCTTCCCCTCCTTCACCTCATACACACACAACTCAGTCATATCCCAATGTGATCCATCATTCATATCAACATCCATTCTCATGGTAAGTGCAAAAGCATTCGCTACTGAAACGGGTTTTGATACTTCCAGTGCGTTCACACTTTTAACCATCGATCCCCATTTGTGACCTTTTTCGATAATGGCGTCTAGCCCTTTCGTTTCTTTCTGAAAAGCGGGAGTATCATGAGGCTCGATGCTAACCGCATCATCCGAAAATAATTCCCTTTGCGTTTCTTCAAATTTTCCTTGACTACATAATTCTGCAAGTCGCGCAGCAATTTGCTGGGTCGTCATGGTGAGTTCTTGCGTTTCCATAATTTAAGTTTTTATGAAGCTACAATTGTTTACTTGTTGAAAAGCGCTACCGACCTCATGTAGAGCGAAATTGTATTCCGCCCTGTAGAGCGAAATTGTATTTCGCTTCCCCGTAGAGGAAAATTGCATTTCGCTTCCCCGTAGAGGAAAATTGCATTTCGCTTCTGTCGCCGATTTACAAAATCGGCCTACAAACCGATTTGCAAAATCGGTCTACAGTCTAATGTGCAGACGGTATCGGTTCTCCTCTGTGGCAAGTCACACAAGTTACCTTCGGATTGCCCCAGTAATCTTTGCCAGTGATTTTTGGAAGTATTTCGCCATTGATTTGTTGGCGCATATTCCACATTCCTCTTGCAACATTTTTTGGGGGCAGCGAATCAGAATCCCATTTGCCTGGAATATGGCAATACGAGCAACTTATTCCTAGTTCCTTGCTCCATCCATAATTCATCATCAGCAAGAAATGCTCCGCTGAAATCGTACTTTTTCCCTTTATCACCTTAAGGTTCTTAAATACAGAATCTGCGGGTAATTTTTCCTTACCCTTAATTGAAGCCAAAACCTCTTTCATCCATTTCATACGATCCGCATCCAGGCTGTCCTCCGTAGTCTTAAAGGCTTTATTAGCCACACTTGCAGCAGGGGATAGAAATACAACGAATCCCGCGATGATTAATAATATCGTTAGCGCCCTCATAGCAAACTTAGTTTTTACCGCATGCAACCCTTGACCCCTGAAAGTCCGACTTAAGATACTTCAACAACCCCCCAAACAGCTCAACAAAATGGATGTCTGGCGAATGGCCCTAATGGCTCCGCTGAGGCTTAAGCCGATAGGATTTAAAAATTTATAACAAGGTCTTAAAATGGCGGTTTTACGTGCACTTTAGGGCTGGCAAATAAAGTGAAACATAGTATCTTCATGACCCTTCGATCGGGTCTATTTAAACAGAAATTACAGGTAAATATGAAAAGAAGTCTTGCGTTTTTAGTGTTACTGTTTTCAGTGACTGCCTTTGGACAACAAACCATTACGGAACAATTTCAAAAGATCAATACGGTAGCCGATGCACAAAAATGGATGGATGCTAATAAGGCCGCTAAACCGGAATTATTACACCTGACGTTGGGAAAGGACACACAATTGATCGACAAACGGCTGCTTCGTCAAAAGCAAGGGGATGTATTCTCCGTAGGCTACACAACTTATAAGGTTCTTCAGTCCAGCGAGTCGGTAAAGTACCGGGCACATTATATTTTCCTGGATGGTGGATCATTAACCCCTCAGGAAGTGGATAGCTTGAAAAACCAAATCATGCGGAAAATCACCAGCGGCGCCAATTGGGATCAGCTATCAGATCAGTACACGATGGATGGCAACAAAACCAAGGGTGATACTGGTTGGTTCTTTGGACCGGAACAAGTACCTGCCGAACTTCAGAATGCGGTAGCAGGTCATAAAAAGGATGAGGTGTTTTTTGTGGATGTGTCGGACAAGCAATGGCATTATATTGTGAAGAAGACTTATGACGACGACTATAAGAAAGAAGCGACGATCCTTAAGGCAAGTGGACGGTAATGGTCCTCCTTTTTAAGTCGTATAAAATATTAAAAGATCACTTCAGCGTGATCTTTTTTATTTCGGATGGTAACAGTTTCTCAAATATTTCCAGGTTGCGGATGGATCCATGGTGAGCGATACTTTCGTTGCAACAATTTATTGGCCCCCGGGTCATTTTTGAACTGTCGCAAGCTCGGATCGTATACGAGTGGCCTTCCAAGTTTCATCGAGAGGTTTGCAATGATGCAACTCGCCGTTGATATATGACCTTCTCCAATTTCGGCAACAGGCTTAGTATTATTCGTTATAGCGTCTAACAAATTAAGCATATGAAGTCTTGTAGCGGGCGCAGCATTCAACTCAATTGCGGGTTCAGTCAGGTCTTCCGGATACTTTTCTTTTTCAAACACTACGTCCATATGAATCTTTTCGCCTTTGTCCTGGGGAATAAAATCATATTTCATCGTACTTGCCTTCAATGTTCCCTTCTCTCCATAAAGAATAAATGACCATGGATAATCAGGATCAGCAGGGGTGCCCCAAGTACGATGTTCCCAAACGCAGTTGATACCATCGTATTCGAATAATGCGGATTGGGTATCTGCAATATTTGACTTTCCTTCTTTCTGAACATAGATTCCGCCCGTTGAACTGATTCTTTTTGGCCAACCGAGATTCAGCATCCATCTAACAGAATCGAACATATGAATGCACATATCGCCCATAATTCCATTTCCATATTCCATGAATGCGCGCCACCAACGCATGTGCGGCATTCCATCAAAGGGTCGCATGGGCGCGGGGCCAGTCCACAGGTCATAATCAAAATATTCCGGAACTGCTTGTACAGGTGGGTTCGCATTATTACGCATATGAAAGTAGCAACACATTTCTGCATACGCTACTTTACCGAGCAAACCAGCATCCACAATATTTTTTTTAGCGTCAAGCAAATGAGGGGTACTTCTGCGTTGTGTGCCCACCTGCACCACTCGCTTATACTTGCGCGCAGCAGCCACCATAGCCTCGCCTTCCAACACGTCAACGCTGATTGGCTTTTGCACATACACATGAGCGCCGTGTTTCATTGCTTCAATTGCCGTTAGTGCGTGCCAATGATCCGGCGTACCAATCAGTACAATGTCCAATTCATTTTCCGCGAGCATCTTTCTATAATCTTTATACAAACGCGGCACCTTTCCAGATTTTTGTCGCTGGCTCACCATCTTCCCTGCTTCATTCAACATATTTCTATCTACATCGCATAAGGCTACCACTTCAACTGGGGCCACTTGTATCAATCTGAATAAATCACTCTTTCCATACCATCCGGTACCAATCAGTGCAACGCGATAAGTCTTATCAGGATAGATGGCGTCCAACCCTCGTAAACCAAGGGCGACGAGTGCAAAAGAAGCAGATGCTGATTTGAGAAAACCCCGACGGTTAATGTTAAACGTATCCATAGCTAAATGGAATTGTACTGGAAGTTACTGATTTCGGATTACGGATTGCGGATTGCGGATTGCGGATTGCGATAACCGAATTGAGTGACAACTTGACGTGAACGAACAAAATGAACCAATTGAATTTTATGAGAAGATGGGATATTCGCTCATTGGCAGAGATGAAGTAGACAGTTTGCGGCAATCTGACTAGCGCTTACTGGCCAAAAACCTTTCTCTCATGTAGTGCCTGCACGTGCCGTGCATTATTACCTTCCAATTTTTCAATGGTGATGATTTGTTCTTCTGAAGCCTCCACAACATGTTTCAGTATTATCCATTCAACAGATTCTGTATACGGCGGCGTGGTTAACGATCCATTGTATGTGTAATAAGCGCTTAATTCATTCTTTGGGATTTCAGCAAGCAAGTCTTCCAATTTTACCTCGCCGGCTTTCAATTCATTTTTGTCTTCTTTGTTGGGTACTTTGTCGAGGAACTCTTTGATGAATGGATTTTCTGATCCCATCTTGAAAAGAACAGACACCACCAGGTATGAGGCCGTTTTATTTGAATCACTAATTACATTTACGATGTGCATCTCCATTGGATAGGTAACGCCATCGATTAAGTGTTCAGACGGAGTATGGAAATGAAATTGCCGAGACGCATAATTTTTCCCGTTTGCAATACAAGTGCTTCCTTCTTTAAAATCAATTTGAACAGTATGTCCCAGGTTCTCCGCGGCAGAAATATTAGAATGGAAAGCGAATGAGATGTTTTTATTTTCGCCCTTGACCACATTCTTAGAAATAATATTAATTGGAGATTGAGCGCGATGTTGGTCTTCATTTGGGAATGCATAACCGGGTTCGGTTTTCGTATGTGCATCTGGTGCTTCGGATTTCACAGCATTGGCCCCAGTGGTTGATTCCTTTGGGGGGTGCTCACTTGCAAGTCCAGCTCCAGGTTCCGCTTTCTTTTCTTTTTCATCCGCCTGACATGACATTAAGTGAAGTGCGGCGGCGAAACACATGAAATGAAATATCCTAAGGCGTAATAACGGTTTCATGATAAACTTCACGCAAGTTTGACAATTATGGTGATTTGCCAATTCTTATTCATGATTTTACCGTTAATCCACAGAGCTAAACAAATCGCAAACTAACGCGGTTATTTACCTTGGCCGCTTGTTCCTTGTACCTTGTCTCTTGTTCCTTGTTCCTTGTGCCTTGCTATTTTGTTTCACAAACGGTCCACCGTATGTTGTTCGCTTCAGCAGTGCCCCAACTTCCACTAATCGCCACATTCAGCACTGAGGACCCCGCATTGATATTATAATTTCCAATTGCTTTCTTGTCCACAATGAAATTTTCCTGGATCGTAGATTGCTCGAGCCGGTGAGTAGCGAATATGATTGGGGAAAATAACATCATGTATTGCCTGGTCCAACCATTCCCCACGGAGGCACTGGCCACGCTGGTGCCTAGTACTGCAAAAGCAGTGGCCTCTATTTTCATATCATAGGAAATAGAAACCGAGAGTCGTCGAGTATCGTCTATGAAAGTCCCCGGAATGGTTATATTATTTTTCAAACTCGATGATATTTCTCCAAATGCGGCAACTGCTCCCCAGGCATTCGCATTTGCATAACAGTTCCCGTAGTTTCCGCCTCCACCACTTATCAGGTAATTACTCCCAGTAAGAGATCCTATCGCAATGCTGCAAACATCAACACATTTATCTGCTGGTGGAGGTGCAGGAGGTGGCGCAGTCGTGGGCGGCGTAACCATGGAAAAGCCCAGGTAACTTCCAAATTGAATTGTCTCCCGCATGTTCACTGGGAATACTTCCCTGATCTTGGCTTGGTAAGACTTCTCATCAATGCCGGCTTCTTTCCAAACATTCGCAAAAAATGATTCATAGGTAGAAAGGATTTTTTGTGTTAATGCTCTTCGTTGTTCCAGATTTTTAGTCTCCCGGAGGACTTGCAGCTCTTTCTGAAAGCGAGCATAAGTTCCAGTTTTATCCTTTGCCAAAATTGCATCTGTTATATCCTTTGCTGGTTGAGTGATCTGATTGATCTGATTCATCTGTTCTTTCGTGATGGCTGGCTCTGTCTTGCTTTGAGAAAAACCGGAAAAAGTAATCGCAACAACGAGGATATAAGACGTGACCAGGGTTGCGATTATCTTGTTAAGATGTGTCATGTTAATCAATTTATCTGTTGACCATACAAACTAACGCCACCAGATAATCGATTACAATACCGTAAAAGCAGGATATTCCACCAGGCGCCCTTATTAAGGAATGTTGTATTTCTCTAAGCAATAGGGGAAAGCGTAAATTCATCAGAGGTAGCATCCAAAAATCATGGAAAAAGGGGAGTACAAGCGTGAAAGAAGCAAAGGAAATTGGATGTAAATTCATAACCAGGCACCGAATCAAAGATGAAGACAAAAGTATTCATAGTTGACGACCATTATATGGTGATTGAGGGCATACGCTCTTTATTGCAGCATGAAAGCAATATAGAATGGATGGGACATGCTATGACCGCCGCCACCTGCCTCAATTTTTTGAAACAACAGATTCCTGACGTTATTCTGATGGACATTAACATCCCAGACAAAAGCGGTATTGAACTTTGCAAAGAGGTCCGGGAAAAATATCCTTCTGTTTTTATTGTAGGACTGAGCACATTCAACCAGCAAAGTCTGATTCAAAAGATGCTGGACAATGGCGCCTCAGGATATCTTTTAAAAAATGCGACACAAGAAGAATTGATGGAAGGAATTGAAACGGTAATGAAGGGAAAGATTTATCTGAGCGATGAAGCCGCTCAGTCACTAAGAAAAACGGCAAACGGTGACCTGCCAGTGCTCACGCGAAGAGAAAAAGAGGTTTTGGAATTAATTGCTGAAGGATTGACAAACGCTGAAATCGCAAAGCGTCTTTTTATCAGCGTAACTACAGTAGATACACATAGAAAAAATCTTCTCGCAAAATTTGAAGCTAAGAATATTGCAGCGTTGGTTAGATCCGCGATGCAAAGACAATTGATCTGATCAATTGCAGGGGATAGTCATTAGTACGGATGTGCCTCCTCCCGGTGAAGTTTGATAATCAAGATTCCCCTTGAGTAATTTGATACGCGTCTCGATATTCTTTAAACCTATTCCGTCCTGCTTCTTTATTGCGCTCATGTCAAATCCTTTTCCATCGTCCTCCACAGTTATATACAACTGGTTATTATTATTGCTTATTTGAACCACAACATTTTTCGCTGCCGAATGCTTCATAATATTCTGAAAAAGTTCTTGGATAATGCGGAAAATATGAATCGACTTTTCTTCATTAATATTCAGATCTTTTGTATTTAGGGCGGTGAAGGAAACAGGAATACCGGAATTGAGGCTGGCGTTACTGCAATAGTCCCGCAGCGAATTTTCCAATCCATATTTAAGAAGGGAATCAGAAGCCATGTTATGCGAAATATTGCGCAACTCTTTAATTGATTCATTCAGCTTTTCTACATTTGCGTGAAAAAGGAGTTCCTGCTTATCATTTAGTTCAAATTCTTTTGTCATGGCTGCAAAAGAATGTTTGATTCCACTCAGCATACTTCCAAGTCCATCATGCAGTTCCCTTGCCATCTTGGTGCGTTCCTGCTCAATGGCAATCTCTTTTTCCATCATTGCCTTTTGACGAAGGAATTTATTTCGATAATAAGTCCTTATTAGCAACCATGAGAAAGCAATTACTGCTACGGCGAAACCAATGCGGAACCACCAGGTCATATGCCATGGCGTTTCAATTGTAAACATGAAAGGATTCTGCAATGACATCCACTCCGTGTCACCTTTATATCTCGCTCTCACGATAAATGTATAGTCACCCGGACTCAGGCTATTGTAGGAAGCTGAAGTGTTATTGTTGCTAACCCAATCTTTGTCGGCACCAATTAGTTTGTAATTGTATTCAATATTTTTTCCTCCTTCAGGATCGAGGCCCACAAAAGTAAACTGAAGATTATTTTGATCGGGAGAAAGCGACGTGTTGTGCGCATTTTGGTCTATGAATTTTTCATTGTTCACTACTACGGCATCTACGTAAACAGGGAATTTCCGTGAGGTTGATTGCAAAAGTTCGTCCGGATTAAATCTCATAAGCGCTGAACCTCCGCCAATCCAAAGCTGGTGCGTAGTACTGTCAAAGAGAATACAGCGATCAGAAAAATAATCATCCGGTAGGCCATCTTTCCGGGTAAAGTTTATGAATTTGTTTTCTGTAACTACGAAACAGGTGAGACCTTTAAAAGTACCGATCCACAATCTTCCCTTGTCATCAAAGGCCATCGAGCTTATATAATTAGAGGCTAATCCATTAGCGATTGTATATTGAACAGTTTCATTCTTAACAGGATTGTATTTGATCATACCAGAACCATCGGAACCTATCCATATATTTTCATCATTGCCTATAAGCAGATCGGTAATGCCTCTGAAGACACGATTTTCAGTAGTACTGATTTTGCTAAACGCTATCTCATTAAAACGTTGCGTTTGTAAACTCCAATGAAGCAAAAGGCCCGATTTGTTTACACCGAACCACAAGTCACCGTTCTTATCTTCTGCATGATAAACGTAATAACTAATCAGGAAGCTGCCCGCTGGCCCATCCTTTTTATAATGATGAATGCTATCATTTTTTGCACTCACTCTCACAAACCCGCCGCCGGCATTGCCGCTGTACCATTCATCTCCATTACTATGTTTAAATGCCAGAACGACGATATCAGATTGCGGAAAATATTTCTTCAAAAAATCCTTCCTGGCGAATTTATTTGTTGATGGATCATAATTGTATACTGTAGTTCCAGCTCCTGTAACAACAAGCTCATGCCCAAAATTGTTAAAGCACCATGCGGTTGGAAGCCGGCTTCCCAGAACATCGGTGATATGATCGTCATCTTTATTTATTTTCCATATCTGCGGGTAACCAAATCTGGCCACGTAAAAATTATTATCAGATCCCTTTTTTATGGAGAGAAATGGAAAATTACTGTTTAGGGTACCTACCTCCCATTTTTTTATATATAAGTTATTGCTGTTTAGTTTACTGATGCCGTTAGTTGTACCTATCCATTCATTTCCGGCTCTGTCAGTGTAATGTGTAAGCAATGAGCTAGCGGCCAGTGCATATGGATTATTTGCATCTGCTCTCAGTTGGGAAGCTTGGTTGGTATGCGTGTTCAGTATCACCAGCCCCTGCCCTTCTCCGCTCCCGATCCATACAACACTGTCATTTTTTGGATAAATAAAACTGATGTTACCGTTAGTAAATGGTAAAGATTGATCATAAGTTTTTCGAATAGAAAGCAGATTACCCTTCAGGTCATATTTGTAAATCCCTTCGAAATAGTTAGAGAAATAAATTGATTGATCTGTAGAATCAAAATACCGAAATCCTAACACCCTTTCTTTTGCAGGCATATCCTTTTCACCTAAGAATAGAGAATAAGTTCTTTGGGAGGTGTTGTATATATGATACTGGTTATGGTAACCAGTGAGAATGTGGTTCCTGTCGAGGTACCAGTTTCCTACTGCCTGACCGTTCATCTTAATAGGAGTAAGTAACGTATCAACAATCCCGAGCTGATCATTTAATATGAAACACGTGTCGGCGCAACTGACAACATAGCCAGAATTTCCAGCCCTGGATATGGAATAAATTTTTCTATTGCTGGCAACTGCCGGTGTATAAAATTGACGTGTAAAAGTGTTAAGGCAACAAAGATTCGCGCTTGCCAAAATCAATAAATGTCCTGGCCTATATTCATCGATACTTGTAATAATGTTGTCGGGAAGTGAATTCTCAGTACCGGGATTTGAAAAATAATTTTCGAACTTGTTGCCATCAAACCTGCTTAATCCCTCGCTTGTACCAAACCACATGAATCCGCGACTATCCTGGGTTATACACAATACGCGATTATCGGCCAGGCCATTGATGGTACTGTAATTAATAAACTTAAAAGTTTCCTGGCTGTATCCTGCCAGGGAAAAGAATAAGAAAAGTTTTAGCGCGTAAAGACGCATATTCAAAAATATATGATTAAACGAAACGCTTTACCTGGTTGAAACGGTGATTTGCCCCGGATTCAATCCACCCGCTGTTGCTGTAACGGTAATCGTTCCGCGCGTGTTTGATTGAGCACGAACAATCACGAGAGCAAGCCCACTAAATGCATTACGATCGTTTGAATGAAACGATTCGAGATCTGCAGGATTTCCATTATCGGTGGCCACAATTACGCCGGGGCCAGAGATTTGAAAATGTATCCTATTATTTGCTTCAGGTACCATTGTTCCTTTGTCATCTACAACGCGAACGCTGATGAACGATAAATCTTTTCCATCTGCAGAGATAACTGTTCTATCAGCTCTTATCTGCAAGGACGAAGGGTTTCCTGCGGTTCTTATTATTTGAGTAGCTGATGGTTTTCCTCTGCGGTAAGTTATTACTTTCAGTTCTCCGGACTCGTACAACACGCTATCCCATCGAAACCTATATTCATATGGCGCCTTTCTTTTCCTTCCTTGTGATTTATTATTCACGAATAACTCGGCTTCCGTGGCTGATGAAAAAACATGAACGGGAGTAATCAGGCCCACTCGATCGGGCCAGGTCCAATGAGGAAGGATATGGGTAATAGGAAGCCCTGGTCGCCAGCGCGATTGATACAAATAATATCTGTCTTTTTCAAAACCTGCAAGATCGATTATTCCGCAGTACGAACTCCTCGCGGTGTAATAAGGAGTCGGTTCTCCCAAATAGTCCCAACCCGACCAAACGAATTCTCCCGCTACATAAGGATGCATGTTCTGCGAAGCAAATACTTTGTCCGGCGATGCTCCAAATGCAGCGGTGTATAGTTCATATGCGCTCACTTCTTGTTTGACGCTATTTCCACCAGTGCTGTCACTAACAGGTGCGCTAATGCCATTATAGACGGGAAACAGAAATGTACGTCGACTACTCAGCGCAGACGCTGTTTCACTACTGACGATTAATTTATTTGGAAACTGTTTTTGAAATTCTGGATACAAGGGAGAAGTCCTTATTCCTTTCAAATGAGCATACGCAGGCGCATCACGAATGCCTTCTCCCTGGTAATTCAAACTAAGAATATCCGTCTCGCGTGGAAAAGGCATATTCGGTTTTGCATAGTTCATTGATGCTGTTGCAGGTCGGGTACTATCTTCTTCTTTTACTATATCGTGCAATTCTTTTGCAAGTACCGTCCCTGAATCATTGGTGTATTGTTCGCCCACTTCATTTCCAAAACTCCATGCAATGATGGATGGATGATTTCGATCCCTTCTCACAAACGCTCTTAAATCTGCTTCATGCCAATCCTTAAAAATTAAATGAAAGTCGAGCGGCGTCTTTCCTCTTTCCCAGCAATCAAAAATTTCATCAATCACAAGAAAACCCATTCGATCAGTAAGATCCAGTAGTTCTGGAGCAGGAGGATTGTGCGCCATGCGAATGGAGTTACATCCCATTTCCGCTAATATTTGTAATTGTCGTTCTGCGGCGCGCAAATTAAAAGCCGCACCCAGTGCACCTAAATCATGATGTTGATTTACTCCCTGGATACGCACGGGCTGTCCATTTACCAATACTCCCTTTAACGGATCGAATTGCACGTTTCGAATACCGAATGGCGTTTCATATTCATCGATCCGCTTTCCATTGACATATAATGTTGTTACCGCCACATAAAGATTTGGCGATTGCAAAGGAGGCGGCCCCCATAACAAAGGATTTTTTAAATTGAATGAAAACGAAAAATTGCTCTTTGATCCCGGCCGCACATCTACTGTAGACGATGGAATAGCTGTAACTTTTTTACCACTTGTACCTGTTTTATTATTTTGTTGGTACAAATCTGTTCTCAGTTCTATTTTCTGATCACTGTTCGATTTATTTTCAATTTCCACAGATAGATGAAGGGTTGCAGTATGATTTGCAATCTTCTTTAGTTGAATAAACGTCCCCCATTGACCAATGTGAACCGAATTTGTTTTGATTAACCAGACGTTCCTGTAAATACCAGCGCCGGGATACCAGCGAGAAGAATTGTTTGGATTATCCAATCGGATTGCCAACTGATTGTTACCGCCAGGCTGAATGTAAGGTGTGAGATCAAGGCAAAAAGAATTGTAACCATATGGCCATCCGCCAACGAGGCTTCCATTCAACCATACCATTGCATATGACATGGCTCCATCAATTTGTAGTTGAATTGTTTTTCCAGCGTCAGCGAATGGGATATTTAATTTCTTTCTATACCACGCAACACCTTGAACAGGCAATCTGCCCATGCCCCCTCCCACAACAGGATTCGCCTCTTTATAGAATGGACCATTTATCGCCCAGTCGTGCGGAAGGTCAACTGACTCCCAGGATTCGTCATTGAAGTCGCCCTGCACAAAAGAAAAATCTGAACCAGGATTTCCAGCAGGCCTTTTCAAATGTTTAGCTGGGTTTTTAATAAAATCATTTGCTGAAGGAAGTATCCAATTTTTTAAAATATTGCTGGATGAAGCTGTTGATTGATTCGATTCGGTGGGTTTGGCGTCCGCGACTTGATTCTCGCGATAGTTAGTGATGGTTGGTCGCGCGTCATAGACTAATTTATCTGGCTCACCTTCATATCGCATAAACTTCCAGCCTTCATTGATGGAAATCTTTTCTCTGCTGATTGTACTTACGGATTTTTTCTTCGCAGGAGGCGATGCCTGTCCTGCACTTTCAAGAAACGACATTAAGAAACAAAATGTCAATAAAAGCAGGACGTATCTATTTCGGTAGAGTAGGCTCGGGGACACCATTATGGAAAGAAAATTTGCTCATAGTAAATCTATTGAAATATCTGTTTCAAATAGGCACATTTTCAACTATCACACGACCCACAGGTCACTGCCGTATATTTGTTTATCAGTGTTTGGAGTTAAATGTGTCTCAATGAAAAGATGGTTTCAAAATTTATCTCAAATTGAAAAACTCGCTTTATGCGTCGCACTCCTTCTAATTTTTTTTGGAGCCGTAAAGGCTGGCTATTATACGTTAAAGTATGGAGGTACTGACCTCAGGGTGGATATAGTTGGCACCAGAGCAATGCTGCTCAATGAGTCACCCTATTTTTTCCATTGGAAAAACGGAGATCCCGAAACACTAATAAACCCGAACGATAATAACAGTTCTGTAAATGGTGTTACCGCAGCACCGGGAGTTCTATATTTCTATTCGCTTATTTCCTGGATAAATTATCCTACGCTTCGGATTGTATGGACTATCATACAATATTCGATGATGCTTTTCATATTCTTTGTCTGTTTTGGTAGAATTAAGGATTCTCCAAGGGAAGTTGTGTTTGCATTTCTTGTTTCATCAATTGCGTTCCTGGCATCGGATATCTGGCTGGAAAATATCGAGAGAGGACAGAAATATGTCTTCTATATATTCTTGATTTGTTTGACCTGGAAATTACTTGAAAGCAAAAAAAATTATATAAACATTCTCGGTGGAGCGCTACTCGCCTTTTCCATTTACTGTCGACCTCCGTTAATTGTCCTGGCTGTTCCTGTTTTATGGATTGCCAACAGAAATGCCATTATCGGTACTTTTATTTGTACTCTTTTCCTATTTATTCATGCATACTTTCATTTTCAAGACTGGAAAGATTACCAGCAAGCGATGCGTATATATACAAAGGTTGAATCTCCGGTAAATGTATCAGCGGTTCGGCCACAATATCCAACAAGTATGATTGAAGGTTCTTCCAATCTCAAGGAATATAATGCCAGCTTCATTTGTGGTGGCATTCGAACTTTTCCGAGTTATTGGAAACCGACAAGCCCTGTTGTCGTGTACCTTTTTATCGGAATCTATGTTACGATTGTTCTGGCGTCATTCATTATTTTTCGAGCGCGCATCAAAACATTTAATATAGAGCAAGCGATATTGTTCGGGTTCCTGATTTATATATTGTCTGAATATTTCATTCCTAATAACCGAGGAGGATACAACCCTATTCAATGGGTGATCGCAGTAACTCTTATTTTGACAAGCGGATCACGCATGTGGGTCAATTGGCTTTTGATAATTACTGGAATCTGCCTCATGCTCGATTTCCCGTTTCATTTTCCGGGATTTCATTCTATTGGAGAATTATTGCTTGTAATAAGTTTAGTACGTCATCTTCGACTATTCGATGTAAGGAGAATTCCCTTATCGTAATGGTCCTTCATTGAGCATGAACTTCCTCCTTTAACACTTCCGCTAGCCGGGTGGCAATGGCCGTTTGCCCAACAGTTTTAATGTGCAAATCGAAGTCGTAATAGTTAGTCGGCGCAAGAGATGGAAATAGGTCGATAACATTTATCCGTTGGGCAAGCGCTGCAAACTCTGAAGTTTTAAGACATTCGTTGACAGCAGCAAGAAACTCACTTTTCGGTCGATAAAACCCAAGCTCGGTCACAATAATTTTAGTTCCGGGAAGATTTGCGCTTGCAGCTTCTACAATTCTTAAAAAGTTTTTCGCCTCTTCTTCTACATCCACACGATTAGGAGTAACAGCCATCGGTCTTCGTTTTAACAGCGCTGAACATGCCATTTTAGAAATTGTCAGAAAATGTTTGAAAGGAAAATATTTCTTTTGCCAATAGTTTTGTCGCTGATAGAACGAGAACATTGCTGCCGAAGGAGGACTATACTTAAATTTATTATCGACAAAAGCTTTGTTTTCTGGGCCGTCGTTTTCGCAATATTGCCACACCACCAGCTTCACTTTGGAGATATCAATCTTTGATAAAGCAAGAGCCTCCCGGGCTGTCCCATAAGAAGACATTCCTGCGTTCAATACTTTCAAATTTGTAAGTGACTCCAGTTGTGAAGCAAAAGTCGAATCTTGCTCAACCCCATACCCCATAGTGAATGAATCGCCAATGCAAATAACATCGGGACGGAGATTATCACGATTGTCCCTGAATCCTCCGCTATTGGTATAAAAAGAGTCCCGGTATTCGCGATTGGCGAATACAAAACGCGCCTTCTTTTTCATTGAATAAAAGAGCTGTTGATCATAATCTGCACACAGTGGTTCAAATTGAAATATGCCCATGTCATACGTCAGGTAGTAACCCTGAAAATATTTCTTTAGATTTTTATTTATCCTATCAGGATGATACAACAGATATGTACATGCAAGCTCCAGGATGGTCAATACAGTAATTGTAGTCAGAATCCCAAGAGCTGCAGTTCCCTTTTTCTGATTTTTGCGGAAGAAGTAGACTATGAAGGTGAAAATGCAATTAAGTAATGCGAAAAATTGCGCACAGGTTAGAAGATTGAACAAGAAGAAATATGAAGCTGCTGATTTCGAAAGAACGCTTTTGGTTAAATGTAATAACGCAATAACGATTATCGAAATAAACGTATGTAATAAGAGTCGCATTAAACCTGGCTGATATTATCTTGAACTTCCCCTGATTGAAAAATAAATCAGCACCAAACTCTGAATTCAGATAATATACATTAAGCAAGATACTTCCAACGTGCTATTCTATTGCCCCGGGGTGATGACGATATTCCTATACTCCACCGGTCCATGATCACCTTGCAGATATATTGGACCCGGTTCTGTTTCCTTACTATCTATTGCGCCACCGGTAATACCGGGAATTTCCTGGTTAGAAATAATTGTTTTTCCATTAGCAACTACCGTTACCATCCTACCTACAAGTGTAATATCGTAGTACTGCCATTCACCGGGAGCCTTCGCCATCATATCGCTTGGCTGAATGAATCCATATACCGCGCCCAAATCACCTTTTGATGGTGGCAGCCCTTTGCTATCTGAAATCTGCACTTCATAGCGACCTCTCAGATATACTCCGCTGTTACTTTCCTGCGGATACCGAAACTCAATATGTAGTTTGAAGTTGTTGAATGTTTTTGTTGTTCGAATATTTGAACCGGATTTTGGGCTCTTTAATACTCCCGCTTCCACAACCCACTGGTTCGTTTTACCCATCGCTTCCCAACCGTCAAGGTCTTTGCCATTGAAGACTTTTATCGGTTTACCCCACACAGGATTTTTTTGCTCGCGTAATACCGGCGCACGAACCGCTGTCCAATTAAAAGTTTTACCATCGGGCATAGTCATTGTTCCGGTTAGATTATCTCCATCTACAGTCCCTTCAACCTTAAGATCACCATCGCCCTGCTCCCATTGAGGAGGGATGGAGAACGAAAATTTTGTTCCATCAGAATTAACGCGACTTATCGGTCTTGAACTTCCACCGAAGCCAACGAATTGTCCAACCAGTGTGCTGCGTCCTGAATGTGTTACTTCAAACCACGACGGGAGTTGTCTTTCGCCCATTTGAACTGTCATATCCCATCTGCCTTCGATGGTTGCTGCGCTTACATTTTTTTCCGACAAAGGATTTCTTTTTGCTGATACTGCCAACAGCATAATAAAAACCGGGAGCAAGCAATACTTAGATATGGATATTATTTTTTTCATTGAATCTGTTTTGGGAAGAGCAATTTAGGAATAAAAGCGCACTAAGCTCAATCATTGAATTGCGAGTAGGTCGAAATGGGTCACGAAGAGCAGAAAGAAAAAAATAGAAGGCCATTATAAAATAAAAACTTTATTTGTTTGGGAGAGCAAAGCACACGAAGTGTGGAAGTCCGCCTGGATCAATCGGGTTTTAACTAGATCGCTGTGCGTAGAATTCAACTTCTTTCTGGACGTATGAATAATCAAACGCTGATCTCGCTGAAACTTCATATCCTGCGTCTTGCCACGCGTTAATAATCTTCAACATGATTTGATATTGTGAGAAATTCCCGATATAGAATGTAAAATCATATTCCTTATCTCCAAAAACGAAATTCAATTTATTCTTGTCTCCGTCCTCCGTAGTGGTTGTTCTTAGTCCGCTTGCGCCCAATTCCTCATGCCTGAAATTATCAAACGAAAACAAGTAGATGCTTAATTTAGTAAGGTCTTTTACAGGCATCGTCATTGCATCCCAAACGATACTTTCCTTGTTGATGGATAATTTCCTATCATCAACCGAACGTACAGAAAAAAATGATTTAGGCTTGATAGCCGCATATATAGGAATCGACAAAAGAATGGCTGCACAGATGCCAACAACCACTGCAGGTAGTTGGGTTGAAACCATAAACAACGTAACAAGCAATATGCAGTACGTACCAATAATCCAGGGAGCGTAAGGCTTATACTTGTACACACTTGTTGTGATGGAGAGCGTGCTCATTAACTTCAAAGAAAAGTAAAACTCGTCGAAAATGAAAGCGCCAATAACGTATGATGCATAAATTTTCGATTATATTGAATGATAAATCGCCGTCATGGTTAATAAGAAACTAAGCATCTGTATTCTTATCATTAGCCTGCCCTTCATCGGATGCGTTCAGCGAAAACCAACGGTCGCTAAATGCTGGTTTTACACTTACCAAACTGACTTCGATACTAAGGACGACAAGGGAATGAATCCTGCAAGTTTCCTATGCATTAATAAAGATGGAACCTATTCCCGGGATTTCGGAACATTTGATTACGGACGTTGGGACCAAAAAGAACAAGTGATCAATTTAGTGAGTCAGCGAAATCAAAGCGAAACACTGAAAATTATTTCACTATCTGAAAATGAAATGGCTGTTGATATAAACAATGAAAAAATAAATCTTGATGGCCAATCGCTTTCTTCAGACAATCCTGCTGAAAATCCATTTTCAATGGAAAACAATCAATGGAGGATTCCTGCAGCTCAAAAAGAAAACGAGCAGGCACTTCGTAGAAGACTCAGCAATCACTGTCGCTTTTGGGAAGTTTACTTTACCTGGGCATTAAAAACCCACCAGGAAACTGTGGACGTGAGAAGTACGCCAACATTCATTAAAATTTATGGCAACGGATTTACATTGAAACCAGTCTCCGATCAACCTGGCAGATGGAAGTCTTATTTTTTTGACGAAGAAGATTGCCAGAAGGCATATGAAATTATGGAGAATATTATTACTCGTCGCGACATTGCACTCTCCCATACCGACAATAAATTCAAAATGTTTATTGGCGCCTTTCAACAATTAGAAAGGGCATTAAAATGAAAATTTAAGTTCGCTATGGTTAACCTTATATACATTTGTTTAAATGAAATCGTCATTGCTTTTCATATCGATTTCTCTTGTGGGATTATCGGCAGCCGCTCAAAAGACAAAGGTTGTGGCGAATGATTCCTCGCGTGTAAAGAACACTATGATTAAGAGCATGCCTCCTGACAAATATCAGGAAAGGATACAAACGCAAGAAGAAATAACCAAAAAGCTAAACAATATCGTGGCGACTTACGTCAGTAAGCCGAACACACAAGCTACGTGGACGCAAATAAGGAGTGAAGCCGAATCATTGTTACTTACTTATTTCAAATCTGGAATACTGTTTGGCACTAAGCCGCAAGAAGCTTTTTTCATTAAGATGGGCATGGAAACAATGACTGCAACGGATATTTCAAATCATAAGATGATATTGCAGGCAGGAGTTGCCATATATAAACCCGCAGAATTCAACCTAATCACGATTCAAAAGATAAATACAGCGCGATAATCTGGTTGGGTTTTCCCATCCCGCAACGCAATCCGCAATCCGCAATCCGCAATCCGCAATCCGAAATCCGCAATCCGAAATCCGCAATCACATATGATGGTGCATCTTATTGACGGAACCTACGAGCTTTTCCGACACTTTTACGGCCTTCGCAGTTTCAACAAAGGCAAAGACAAACCATTCGGAGCCGTGGTGGGCGTGTTGAATGGAGTATTGAAAATGATTGAAGATGGCGCAACACATTTGGGCGTTGCAACGGACCACGTTATCGAATCATTTCGCAACAAGCTTTGGTCAGAATATAAAACTGGAGAAGGAATCGAACCCGTGCTGCTTGCACAGTTTCATCCATTAGAAGATGGGCTCAAGGCCATGGGTGTAGCAGTATGGCCGATGATCGATTTGGAAGCAGATGATGGTCTTGCATCCGCTGCGTATCTCGCGGCACGTGACCGTCGCGTCCAGAAAGTATGTATCTGGACGCCGGATAAAGATCTTGCACAATGCGTAGACGAAGATCGCGTAGTACAGGTTGACCGGAAATCGGGAACATTTCGAAATGCAAAAGCGATACGCGAAAAGTTTGGCGTGGATCCTCCTCTCATTCCCGACTACCTCGCACTCGTTGGCGACACCGCTGATGGTTATCCGGGCATTGCAGGAGTTGGTAAGACAACTGCGGTCAGATTGCTGAATCAATACGGACCCATTGAAAAGTTTCCGAAATCGCTGTTACCCCAACAACGTAAACAAGCATTGCTTTTCAAACGTCTTGCCACACTGCGTACCAATGCAAAGCTATTTAAGAAAGTGGATGAGTTGCAATGGCAAGGGCCTACACGCAACTTCGGAAAATTTGTTTCGAAAGTAGGAGACAAACGTCTATTAGATCGAGCAAATGAAGTCGCGAAGAAATTGGAGGTTAAATAGAGATGGGTTAGGATTCATTTATAATCCCTGGAACTTAATTGATGATCCGTAATCAAATTGTCGATCTTACTTCACCCGGGACCTCATCGTGCCTTAGTTGCGCCACCTCACCCCCGTTTTGGAGATATGCTGTTCTGATCTTATGCGCCGTTTTTATTTCTCCTGTATGATTCCATCCAGGTGGCATGACCAAATACAAAAATTTGTTCTTTATTCCCGGAGCTCTTCTTATGTCCTTCATCAATGCCCAGAATTCACCAAAGTACGCGTCGAGAAAACTGTTTGGTTTCATCTCTCTCGTGATACCATATGTCACCGGAACTTCGCGCACCTCTGGTTGATAGGTGCGAAAGATTCGATCCCAAATGTTCAGCAGGTTGCAAAAATTGGTATCCATATATAAAGGATTCTTTGCATGGTGCACTCTATGATGGGACGGCGTTAAAATAAATCTACCTACAATTCCAAGTCTTCCATCTTTGATCATATGCTCACCAATATGTATGAATGAGCCCCACGTTCCATCAACGAACATAATCAGGAACAACATTGGAGCAGGAACGCCAAGTAAAATGCAAATTGTAGTTCTGATAACATCTGCATACGGAGCTTCCAGGAAAAAATGTGCATATGAGATCGACAGATTCATAGATTGCGGCGCGTGATGGGTAGAGTGCAGACACCAAAATAAGCGGACCTTGTGTCCGAAATAATGGTAAATGAAATGTCCAAATTCCCAAACGATATATCCGTAAATAAACCAATACCACGTGAAAGGAATTTTGATAATTGCATATTTGTTGAAGAGCTCAATGCAAAAAACAACGGCGGCGATCGAAATGAATCTGCCTATGATCGCATTCAATACATAAGAAAAGAATGGGATCTTATAATCGATAGCCTTAAATTTTCTGAAGATGAGCGCCTTCCCCAATTCCAAAAAAACAAAAATGGGGAAGAGTGGCCCGATGAGGGAGATGATTCCGTCCTGCGTCAAGAGAGAATCATATTTTCCAGATTGAATAATTTTTATGAGGCCTCCTACTCCAAAGAAACCAATTATCCAATCAATAACAGGTCGTAAGAAGTCCATGCGTATTCAAGTTATAAAAATTCCGCAAAGACCTATCCAATATTAATAATTTTTATATCTTACTTCCCCTACCGGCATATGGCTTTTCCCTCGCAACACTCACACTCATCGCACGGCCATCAACGTGCTTCATATTGAGATTCTTTATGGCATCTTCGCCATCTGTGGCAGATTCCATCTCCACAAAACCAAAACCTCTGCTTCGACCGGTATCACGGTCCGTAATAACTTTTGCAGACAATACTTTGCCGTATGCAGAGAATAATTTTCTAAGGTCTTCGTCGAAGGTTTGGAAACCCAGATTTGAAACGTACAAATTCATAAATAAACCGATTATATAAATAAAAAAACGTCTATAAGAAGAAATAAATAAACAGTCCGAAAGAACTCAATCAATGTAAAATTGATTGTTTAGATATTCCATCACGTGCGCTTTATAAACAGCCCGTGGATCGATACCGTGCAGCTCCAATAATGGCAATAGGAACTGTACTATTTTTTTCAGACTTGCTGAAAAACAAACTTATTAATTACGATTGCAGCTCCTGCTCAATTAACTCATGCAGATTCTTTTCACTATTAGTGATCCATTCGGGCAGCTGCTCCTGGTGCAATTTCCAAACGTCGTTTTGCTTCTCCATATCGAAGAAGATCCTATTAGCGCGGTCATCGGTTACATCCACATTGAAAATCATCTTTTCTTCAATGACCCTTTTTCTGAAATTAAATTCTCTTACAAGGCCGTCCGCCTTTAATAACTTGGTGAATTGGACGTTTCTTGTAGAATGCAAGGATAAAGTTCTTGTAGGCATCTGGCAATTTACAACTTATGTAGGAGGAATAATCATTGTTGGATGTTAACGTATGCCCAAGCTTTCGAAATAAAAAAGTCACTCCATTCCCGAAAGGCTACCTTTACTGAACATTATTACTAAATCGATTCCATGAACGAGACGTTCTTCCCCACCTGGCTTAAATATATCCCAATAATCCGGATTCTGTTAAAACGCTCTTTGAAAGAAGAGCAAAAACTGGATATGAACAGCATCGATTTTATTCGGGCAGCAGGTGGACGAAAAGTGAAATTTGATTTTTCCTTTTCCCTCATTAATGGAAAATTAGAAAACATGGAGTTGCCCACCCCATTAGGAAAAGGTCTAGTAGCTGCCTTGGCTTTCCAGCACAGTGGGATCCGAAGCTTGGAATTCACGTGACTTGAAGTCGCGGC
>JADMIO010647489.1_pt1 | contig 25008 bp, 21 predicted proteins | sample 8958161 | NCBI WGS metagenome assembly JADMIO01 (sample SAMN16585339, study PRJNA669376) | soil metagenome | isolation source: Crop rotation soil | place: USA: Cullars Rotation, Alabama | collected 2011
ATCAGGTCGAGATACTCGTCCATCGCGGCGAGATGCTTCACCCCCTCGCGATCGGGGAAAGGCACGACTTGGATGGCCGCGGCTGGCAGCCCACCGTTCGACAAGCCGGTCATCAGCGCGTTCGCGATCGCGAGATTGGACTGCAGCGATTCCGATCCGCCGCGGAGAATCACGGCATTGCCGGCCTTGAGGCAGAGCGACGCCGCGTCGCTGGTCACGTTGGGCCGCGATTCGTAGATGATGCCGACGACGCCGATCGGGACGCTGACCTTGGCGTGGTGCAGGCCGTTCGGATGCGTCCACTGGCGCTCGATGCGGCCGACCGGATCGGGCAGCTCCGCGACCGCGCGAATGCCCTCCGCCATCGCGTCGAGCCGCTTGGCGTCGAGGCGAAGCCGGTCGAGCATCGCCGGGGCGATGCCGGCTGCCTGCGCGGCGACGACGTCGCGCGCGTTGGCGACGAGAATCTCCGCCTGCGCCAGAACAAGCGCATCGGCCATTGCGCGCAGCGCGATGTTCTTCTGGCCGGTGGAGGCGCGCGCCAGCTCCCGCGCCGCGCTCCGGGCGCGGCGGCCCAGCTCGTGAATCTGTGCCCGCAGGTCTGACATTTTTTTCGATCTTTGCTCGGCCTTCGAAAGACCGCTGTTAGCGGCCTTTCGCCGGAAAGGACGTACCGACCTTCTTGCCCGCGAGGGCGGCCTTGAGCAAGCCGGGCGTGCGCCCGTTGAGAATCCGCACCGCGATGCCGGCATCGACCGCGATCTTCGCCGCCTGCAATTTCGTCGTCATGCCACCGACCGAAAGCCGGCCCTTGTCCGTGCGAACGAGGCCGCCGATCGACGCAATGTCACGCACCTCGACGACGGTGCGGCCGTCGGCATCGAGCACGCCGTCCACGCTCGTGAGCAGGAAAAGGCGGTCGGCCTCGACCAGCTGCGCGACCTCCGCCGACAGGCGGTCGTTATCACCGAAGTTCAGTTCCTCGACCGCCACCGAATCGTTTTCGTTGATGATCGGGACCACGGTCTTCTGGCGGAAAAGGCGGAGCAGCGTGTTGCGCGCGTTGGCGTGGCGCGCGCGGCTGTCGAGATCGCTGTGGGTCAGGAGCAGTTGCGCGACGTTGAGGCCGTGCTTCGCGAACATCGCGGCGTAGCGCTCCATCAACTTGGTCTGGCCGACCGCGGCGCAGGCCTGGCGGGCGGAGAGTTCCTTCGGCCGCTCGGTGAGCCCGAGCACGTGCATGCCGGCGGCGACTGCCCCGCTTGAAACGATGAGGCATTCGTGACCGGCTTTCACCAACGCCGCGACCTCGGACGTCAGCCGCCCGAACTGGCGCGCATCAAGATCGTTGCCCTTCGGGTTGGTCAGAATACCGGACCCGAACTTCAAAATGATCCTTTGCGTGCGCACGGCCATGAAGGGCGCAACCTATGAAACACGCTCTCTCGGACAAGGGCAAAAGCTGGCATAAGTCTGCGGCCAGAAGTGCGGAAGTACCAAGTAACAAGGCACAAGGGTCAGCCGCGGGAGCTGTTCCGGGAGAACAGTAACACGGTTGCACTGCTCCGACTTGTAGCAGCGGTCGTAGGACCGCTGGTGAACGCGGCGCCACGCCCGGCGCTGCCGGCGATCTTACGATCGCCGCTACGCAGAAGTTATTGCACCCAGGGCGCGTGGCTGCCCTTCACGGGCTGGACGCGCCAGATCTGGGTGGCATATTCGCGAATCGTTCGGTCGCTCGAGAATTTGCCGGTGCGCGCGGTGTTGAGGATGGCCATCTTCGCCCAGCGGCGCTTGTCGCGGTAGGCGGCGTCGACCTTGGCCTGTGCGTCGCAATAGCTGCGGAAGTCGGCGTTCACCATGAAAGGATCGCCCCCGTCGAGCAGGCTGTGGCGCACCATGGCCGGCAGGTTGCTCGGCTCGCCCCGCACGAAATAGTCGGAGCCGAGCCAGTCGAGCACGGAGCGAAGTTCCTCATCCGCGTGGTAATAGTCCCACGGCTTGTAACCCTTGCGGTAGATCTCGGCGACCTGTTCCACCGTGTTGCCGAAGATGAAGATGTTCTCGTCGCCGACCTCCTCCTTGATCTCGACGTTGGCGCCGTCGAGCGTGCCGATGGTCAGCGCCCCGTTGAGCGCGAGCTTCATGTTGCCCGTGCCCGACGCCTCCTTGCCGGCGGTGGAAATCTGTTCGGACAAATCCGCCGCGGGGATGATGCGCGCGGCGAGCGACACACGGTAGTTCGGCAGGAACGCGACCTTCAGCTTGCCGTTCACGCGCGGGTCGGAGTTCACCGCCGCGCCGACCGCGTTGATCGACTTGATGATCGCCTTCGCGAGATCGTAGCCGGGCGCGGCCTTCGCCGCAAAGATGAACACGCGCGGCGCGATGTTGAGATTGGGGTCCTGCACCAGGCGGCGGTAGAGCGCCAGAATGTGAAGCAGGTTCAGGTGCTGCCGCTTGTATTCGTGCAGGCGCTTGATCTGGACGTCGAACAGCGCGTCCGCCGACACGTCGATGCCGCAGTCGCGCTTGATGATCGCCGCGAGGTCCACCTTGTTGGCGCGCTTCACCGCCATGAACTCGTCCTGAAATGCGGTGTCGTCCGCCCACTTCTCGAGTTTCTTCAACTGGTCGAGATCGCGCACCCACTCTTCGCCGATGCGGCCGGTGATGAGTTTCGACAGGCGCGGATTGCAGGCGCGCAGCCAGCGGCGCGGCGTGATGCCGTTGGTCTTGTTGTTGAACTTGCCCGGGTAGAGCGAGTCGAAGTCCGGGAAGAGCTCCGAACGCAGCAACCGCGTGTGCAGCGCCGCAACGCCGTTCACCGAGAACGACCCGACGACCGCGAGGTTCGCCATGCGAACCATCTTGTGGCCGTTCTCCTCGATCAGGGAAATCTCGCGCTTGCGCCGGTCGTCGCCCGGCCACTTCGCCTCGCACAGGCGCATCACGTGCTCGTTGATCTCGTAAATGATGAGCAGGTGGCGCGGCAGGACTTTCTGGAAGAGCGGCACGCTCCATTTCTCAAGCGCTTCCGGCAGCAGCGTGTGGTTCGTGTACGCGAAAACCTTCGTCGTCAGCTCCCACGCCGGCTCGAACGCCATGCCGTGCTCGTCGAGGAGGATGCGCATCAGCTCGACCACCGCGATCGCCGGGTGCGTGTCGTTGAGCTGGATGACCGCCTTGTCGGCAAGGTTCTCCCAGGTGTTGCCCGTGATCGAAAAGTGGCGGCGCAGGATGTCGCGCAGCGAGCAGCTCACGAAGAAATACTGCTGCACGAGGCGCAGCTCCTTGCCGTTCTCCGTCTTGTCGTTCGGATAAAGTACCTTCGAGATCGTTTCGGTCAGCGCCTTCTCGCGGATGGCCTCGACGTATCCGCCTTCGTTGAACGTGTGCAGGTCGAACTCCTCGGTGGCCTTCGCGGCCCACAGGCGGAGGATGTTCACCGTATACGTGCCGTAGCCGACAATCGGGATGTCGTACGGGAAACCGAGGATCGTCTTGTGGTCGAGCCAGCGCCACGTGAAGTTGCCGCGGTTGTCGAACACGCGCTCGCAGCGGCCGAAGAGTTTAACCGATTGCGTGAATTCAGAACGCACGAGCTCCCACGGCGCGCCGTACACGATCCAGTTGTCCGGACGCTCCACCTGGTAGCCGTTGATGAACTCCTGCTTGAAGAGCCCGAATTCATAGTGGATGCCGTAGCCGACTGCCGGCAGGTCGAGCGCCGCGAGCGAATCGAGAAAGCATGCCGCCAGCCGGCCGAGGCCGCCGTTGCCAAGGCCCATGTCCTCCTCCTGGCTGCGCACCGATTCGAAATCCACCCCGAGGCTCTTCAGTGCCTCGACCGTCGCCTCGTGCAAGCCGAGGTTGATGAGGTTGTTCAGCATCAGCCGCCCCATCAGGTACTCCATCGAGAGGTAGTACACGCGGCGGGAATTGTTTTTCCGGTGCAGCTTGTAGGTATCGACGCCGCGATCCACGACGCGGTCGCGCACGGCCGTGGCGGTGGCGATCCACCAGTCGCGCGGGCCGGCCGATTCCGGGTCGCGCGCCAGCTTGAACTTCAGGTAATGCAAAATCGCCTGGCGCATCTGCGCGGTCTCGTCGGCGAGGGCGGACGCCGCGGCCGGCGTTGCCTTGGGTTTCGAAGCTGGGCGGGTGCTGGCTTTAACAGGCATACGACTCAGGATATCAAAAGTCGTGCCAACCCGTGGCGCAAGGCATGATTCCGGTGAAAATCCCGCGACCGGGGATTTCTCCCTTGATTCGCGGTTTTATCGACTTCGCGTCGTGTACGCGATCAACGCTGGAACCGGCGAGCCAGGTCTCCGCGGCTCATTTCGAAATGCGTGGGACGCCCCGCGGGACTCGTGTGCGGCTGCGAACAAGCGAACAACTGTCCGACCAGCGCCAGCGCGTCAGTCTCGTTCGTCGTCTCCGGCAACCGGATCGCTTTCTGCGCGGCCAGGCGCGCCAGTTCTTCCTCGGCGAGACGCGGATTCTTTTCGTCCAGCCGCCCCTCGCGCGCCAGCGCCAGCACGTCGCGCAGAAAAATCTCCGCCGACTCCGGCTCGAGCCAGAGCGGCACCGCCTCGATCCGGAAAAAATTGCGGCCGAACTCGCCGACCTCGAGGCCGTGCTGCGCCAGCCACTTCAACCGGTCGAGCAGTAGCGCGCTCGCAATTGCGTCGAGCTCCACCGGCACCGCGAACAGCAACCGCTGGCTCGCCACCTCGTGCTTCTCGAACTGCGACTGCAACCGCTCGAACCACACGCGCTCGTGCGCGGCGCGACGATCGAGGACAACGACGCCCGACGGCGACTCGAACAACGCGTAGTCGCCGTGCGCCGTGCCGAGGAAGCGCCAGCCGAGCAGCCGCGGCGTCTCGCTCGCGGCCACCGGCACGGGGCTTGGAGCATGGAGAATCGAGCCGGAATCAGATCTCCCAGCAGCCGGAGACGAAGGGGCAGCGACTGGCGTGAATGTGAACGGCCGAAATGGCTGCGACATCACGCTCGGCGGCGAAGTCGGCGCAAGCGGTGCCGCAAAGCTGATCGGCCGGATTGGCTCGCTGCTCCCTGCCTGCCCTGAGCCCGGTCGAAGGGCTCCCTGCCCGCCCTGAGCTGCGCCGAAGGGCTCCGTGCTCAGGACTGGCGAAGGCAGTCCAATATCGCGCAGCTTCTGCAAAATCGCGCGGATGACAAAGCCCCTCACCTGCCCTTCGCTTCGGAAACGAATCTCGCGCTTCGCGGGGTGCACGTTCACGTCGACCGACGTGGGATCGATGTCGATGAACAACACCGCGACCGGATAGCGTCCCTTCGGCAGCGTCGTCGCGTACGATTCGATCAGCGCGTAGTGCAAGGTGCGGCTGTCCACCGGACGCTTGTTGACGAACGTGATCATCTCGTGGCGCGAGGAGCGATTCACGCCGGGCTTGCCGATGAGCCCGGTGAGCTTGAGGCCGTCCTCCGCCGCCTCGACCGCCAGCAGGTCGGCGGCGAGCTGGCGTCCGAAAATCTCCGCGACGCGTTCCTCGATCGTGGAACACACCGGCGACTGAAACAGCACGCGTCCGTCCTCGATCAGCGTGAACGCCGCCTGCGGGCACGCCAGCGCGTAGAGTCGCACCGTCTGGATGATGTGCGCCGACTCCGTCGAGTCGCTCTTGAGAAATTTACGGCGCGCCGGCACCGCGCTGAACAGATGCGTGACGACGATGCGCGTGCCCGGCGCCAGGCCGCATTCGCGCACGTGGACGAGCTTGCCGCCGTTGACGACGATCTCCGTGCCGGCAGCGGCATCGGGCGTGCGCGTCTGCAATTCAAAGCGCGCCACGCTCGCGATCGACGGCAGCGCTTCGCCACGGAAGCCGAACGTATCGAGTCGGTCCAGATCCGAGGTCTCGGTGATCTTGCTCGTGGCGTGCCGTTCGAGCGACAACAGCGCGTCGTCCTTGGTCATCCCGCAACCGTTGTCCTCGACGCGCAGGTAGCTGCGTCCGCCGTGGCGGAATTCCACCTCGATGCGCGTCGCACCGGCGTCGAGCGAGTTCTCGACGAGTTCCTTGATCACCGCCGCCGGCCGCTCGATGACCTCGCCCGCCGCGATCTGGTTCGCAACGCGGTCGGAAAGGATGCGGACGTGGGGCATGGGGACAGGAGATGATGAAATCGCGGAAACGCGGAGGAGCGAAAGCGCGGAAGACTTCAACTAGGTAAGCACGACTCTTTTGATGTCGAGCGTTGGTCGGGCAAAGTTCACCACCAGGGCCAGCTGAAGCGACGTCGCTTTAAGATAAGAGCGAGCGGTCGCGAGGTGAACATCGTCGATTCCCTGGCAGGCCTTTAGTTCAACGATTAACTGCCCTTCAACGAGCAGATCTAGCCGGTGCTCTCCAACCGGTCGCCCGTCGTAAGAAATTACGACAATCTCCTGCCTTCGATAGGCCAGCCCTGCCTTACTCAGTTCGATACAGACCGCTTCCTCATATACCTTTTCGAGGAAGCCCGGCCCGAGTGCCTTGTGCACACGGATACAACACCCGAGAATCTTCTCGGACAAAGCCGCATGAATTAATTCCATTTCCGCCTCTCCGTCCTTCCGCGTTTCCGCGATTTCTCCGGTCAGTTGTTATCTCAGCAGCTTCTTCCAGCGGGCGAACTGCTGCTTGATCTGAGCGGGGCCGGGCATGCCGGTGCCCTGGCGGCGGGCCATGGCCTTGCCCAAATCGAACGCCTCGACCCAGTCCGCCTTGAACGCGTTGTGCACGGCGTTGACGTCGTCGAAATTCAGCGCGTTGAGCGGCACGCGTTTCTGCTCGGCGAGTTTCACGACGGCACCAACGGCGTGATGCGCCTCACGGAACGGCACACCCGCGCGCACGAGATAATCCGCGAGGTCAGTCGCGAGCAGCGCCGGATCGGCGACCGCTGCCGCGCAGCGTTCGCGATCGAGCGTCATGCCGGCGAAAGTGCCGGCGAGGACGTCGAGGCACAGCGCCGTCTGGTCGTGGCTGTCGAACACCGGCGGTTTGTCCTCCTGCAGGTCGCGATTGTAAGTGAGCGGCAGGCCCTTCGCGAGCGTGAGCAGCGTGTGCAGGTTGCCCTGCAGGCGCGCCGACTTGCCGCGAATCAGCTCCATCGAGTCGGGGTTCTTCTTCTGCGGCATCAGGCTCGAGCCCGTGCAGAAAGTGTCCGGCAGATCCGCAAATTTGAATTCCTGGCTCATCCACAGGATCAGGTCCTCGGCCATGCGCGAGAGATGCACGCCGACCAGCGCGCAAGCGGACGCGAATTCGATGAACACGTCGCGATCGGCGACGGTATCCATGGAGTTCTGCGTGACGCGCGGCTTGCCCTTCGCGTCGACGAACCCGAGCGTCTTCGCCGTGAACTCGCGGTCGATCGGCAGCGTCGTGCCGGCGATCGCGCCGGAGCCGAGCGGGCACCAGTTGGCGTGGTCGGCCACTGCGGCAAAACGCTCGGCGTCGCGTTGCAGCATTTCAAGGTAAGCGAAGAGATGGTGCGACAGGAACACTGGCTGTGCGCGCTGCAGGTGCGTGTAGCCGGGAATGAGGACGTCCTGGTTTGTCTCGGCGACGGCGAGAATCGCGCGCTGCGCATTGTCGATCTTGCCGATAATCTCCGTGCTCGCGGCTTTAAAGTAGAGGCGCATGTCGGTCGCGACCTGGTCGTTCCGGCTGCGCGCGGTGTGCAGGCGCGCGGCGGCGGGAACGCGCTTCGTCAGCGCCTGCTCGATGTTCATGTGCACGTCTTCGAGCTTCGTCGACCACTCGAACTTGCCCGCCAGAACTTCGGCGAGAATGGCGTCAAGGCCGGTGTGAATCGCGTCGCGCTCGGCTTTCGAGATGATGCCGACGTGCGCGAGCATGGCGGAGTGCGCCTTGCTGCCCTGGATGTCGAACGGCGCGAGGCGGCGGTCGAACGAAACGGATTCGCTGAACCGCAGCATCAGGTCGGCGGGGGCCGCGGAGAAACGTCCGCCCCAGGTGGCTTGCGCTTTCTTTGCCATAGGCGGCGAAGCAACGCCGCGCCGTCCGGCTTGGCAACGAGAATTTGGAAGAGCCAAGCCAGTTGAGAGTTGAGGGTTGAGTGTTGAGAGACCGACCCAAGACCCTGATTTCGGAACTCCGCCATGACCCAACCGGAGGTATCCACCGGCTTCGTCCTCAACTCTCAACCCTCAACTATTGCCGGGCGCGGCGGGCGGCAATTGAACCTTGTTGCCGGCCAGCTGACCAACCAACGTGAACCCAATGCGGTATTTCCGGATTACTGTCCTCGTCGCCCTGCTCGCCTGCTGTGCCGGCCGCGCTTCCCCTGCTGATGCGCCGCTGCCCCCTGCCACGCGTGCCATTGTCGGCCCGATGAAGACGTCGATCTACGTTGGCAGCGTCACGCTCACGACCAGCGAGTTCGTCCGCAGCGGGGACCATCTCAACGCGACCTATGAGGCGAAGGTGTGGCCGTGGTTTTTCTGGAGTGAAACCGGTAAGATTTCGATCGCGCTCAACGACGCCGACAACGCGAGCGTCCGCCGCGGCGAAACCAAGGATTTCACCGGCGAAGCCTTCAACCAGAAGAATAAGCCGCGCAAGGTGACTGGCCGCGCCCAACCGGCCGACGGCAGTTCCGGCAAAATCAAGGTCCGCATCAGCGTCGACGATGTCGAGCTGATCTTCAACGGCACGTACAAGCTGGAGTGATTTGGTGGAACCTGCGCTCCGCGCAGGTTCAAGCCCGCGCGGAGCGCGGGCTCCACCTTTCACTCCGCCCAGTGAAACGTCATTGGACGTTCGATGTTCGGGCTCAGGCTGAGATGCACGGGACAATTCCGTGCGGCGTGTTCGAGCACGCCCTGCGGGTCCTTGGACTTGGGGAACGGCAACCAGACCGTCGCGCTGAGACGCACGATGCGACGCGGCGCATCCGCCGACATTTCCTTCGTCACTTCCCAGCGCACACCGGGAATGTCGAAGCCGAGCTTCGTCTTCGCGGCGATCGCCATCGTCGTCACCATGCACGCGCCGAGCGAAGCGGCCGTGAGATCCGTGGGCGAAAACGCCAGGCCGCGGCCGTGGTTGTCTTTCGGCGCATCGGTTTCGATTTTCTGGCTCGAAGGGCCGTGCGTCAGTTCGCAGTTCAGTCCGCCTTGATAAATGCCGGTGCTTTTGACCATGGGTTCTTCTTTGCCACGAAAGAACGCAAAGAACACGAAAAACTTTAGGGCAAATCTGTGCGTTCAAAGCGTTCCTGTAGGTCGGGCTTTACGCCCGACATCGACCGATCCACGTCGGGCGTAAAGCCCGACCTACATCCCAAACCCGGCCCTCTGCGTTCTTTCGCGGCTAACTCTGAAACCTTAGGGCTTCACGTACAGCTGCTCGATCTTCTCGGCGCGGCCGCATGAATTGAATTCCACGAGCGCGCCGGACAGGCGATTGTCGCCGGTGGCGACATCGAAACGGCGCGGCATGCCGTCGAGAAAACGGCCGAGCACCGGCTCGATTTCGCGACCGAGCACGGACTCATGCGGGCCGGTCATGCCGACATCACACATGAATGCAGTCTGCTTTTTCAGCAGTGACCCATCAGCGGTTGCAACGTGCGTGTGCGTACCGAGCACCGCGGTCGCGCGGCCATCGAGATGCCAGCCCATCGCCTGTTTCTCGGAAGTCGCTTCAGCGTGAATTTCAACGAGCGCACCGTCGAACTGCCCCGCGAGTTTCTTGAACAAGGCGTCCGACGTGAGAAACGGACAATCGACTTTCGGGCCCATGAAATTCCGGCCAAGCACAGTAAACACAAGGAGCCGGAATCCGTTTTTCTCGACGATGACGTGGTCGCGACCCGGACAGACGGTCGGCAGATTCGCCGGACGACACACGCGCTCGAATCCGGCGATCTCGGTCTCCCACCCTTTTTGGTCCCACACGTGGTCGCCGAGCGTGATGACGTCCACGCCGGCCTCCAGCAGTGCTTTCGCGATCGCACCGGTGATACCCGAGCCCGCCGCGGCGTTTTCGCCGTTGGCGACGATGAAGTCGATGCCGCGCTCGGCGCGAAGTTTCGGCGCCAGGGCCACGACGGCATCGCGGCCCGGCCGGCCGACGATGTCACCGATGAAAAGAAGCTTCATGTAAGGTGGAACCGGCGCTCCGCGCCGGTTCAGCTCGCGCGGAGCGCGAGCTCCACCCTCAATCGCGTTTCCTGTTCAAACTCGCTCACTGCGCGAGGTAGCTGGCGTTGCCGGCGTTGCCGAGGGCCGACGGGCTGATGCGCACCGATTTGCCGGACTCGGTGTCGACGAGGTACAGCCCCTTCGACGTTGCCGTGCGGAACGTGCAGACGATGTGGCGGCCGTCGGCAGTCCACACCGGCTCGATGGCGTCCATCGGGGCCTTCGTCACGATCTTGCTCGCACCGGCGCTGAAATCATAGAGGGCGCTCTGGTAACCGCGGCCCACGCCGGCGGTAAAGATGATTTTCTTCGCGTCGGTCGGGCACCAGTCCGGCTCCGCGCAGTACTTGGAAATGTTCGTGCCGACGCGCGACATTGTGCCGCCGCTCGTCGACATGACGAAGAGTTGCGGACCGCCCGCGACGTCCGAGGTGAACACCAAGCGACCGCCGTCCGGCGACCAGCATGGCGAAGCTTCCACCGACTGGCTGTTCGTCAGGCGCTTGATCTGGCGGCCGGTCGAATTGCCGATGTAGATTTCCGGGTTGCCCTCACCGGAGAGCACCATTGCGACGCGCGAGCCATCCGGGCTGAAGCGACCGCCGCTGTTCGTGCCCTTGAAGCTGGCGAACACGTTCAGCTGGCGCGCGCGCAGGTCGAGCACGTAGATGTCGGGGAAGCCGGTCTTGTAGCTGGTGAAAATGATCTTCGAGCCGTCCGGCGCCCAGCGCGGACCGACGATCTGCTTGCCCTGCACCGGGTGGCTCTGGATTTCGCCGCCGAAGAGATCGCCGGTCATCACCGTTTGCTGGCCGCCGTGCTCCGCGACGAACGCGAGCTTGCCCGCGAAGATGCCACGGAGGCCGGTCGTGCTCGTGACCGCGAGATCCGCAGCCTTAAGCAATGCGTTGCGCTGGCTGGTGCCTGAGACGGTTTGCGACAGGACCGTCGCTCCCGCGGCCGCGCCGGCGGCCTGCGTCGTGCGCCCCCCCGCGGTGGATTCGACCACCACCCCGCGAGTCTTTGTGACGGTCACGGTGACCTGGTTCGCACCGGCGGGCGCGAAGCTGATCGCAAATGCACCGCTGCCGCCCGGCACCACGCGGTAGGCGCCATGCGCCCCGAAGGCGAGGAGCGCGAGGTTTTGCAGCTCAGGCGAGCTCGATGAAACGGAAACGGCGGTAGTCTTGTTGGGGTCGCCCTGCACTTCGACGGTGCCGATATCGCGTTGAGCGAAGGCCGTCGCGGCGAGCGCGAGACCGAGGAGGAAACGAAAAGCATTTTGCATGGAAGAAGCGGACGGATTAATGTCAGACAGCCGCGGCAGGTTTTTGTTTTACTCGCGGCACGCTCTTCACAAGGTCAAACGACCGATTTTTCCAAGCCATTTTCGCCGAATCCCGTGACTGCCGACATCATCAAAGAAGCGCTCAAGCAAGTGAAGTATCCCGGCTTCAGCCGCGACATCGTCTCGTTCGGGCTGGTGCGCTCCGCGGCGTTCGTCGATGGCACCGCCAAGGTCTCGCTGGCGATCACGACCTCCGATCCGAAGGTGCCGACCATGCTCAAGGCGGAGGTTGAGAAGTGCCTGCTCGCCCAGCCCGGCGTGAAAGAGGTGATGATCGAGCTCGCGGTGTCGGCGGCCAAGGCCCCGCCGAAGCCTGGCCAGGCGAACCTCGGCGGGGGCACGACCCCAACCGGTTTGAAGCACGCCGTCGCCATCGCTTCCGGCAAGGGCGGCGTGGGCAAAAGCACGTTTGCGGTCAACCTCGCCTGCGCGCTGGCGCAGGTCCTCGAAAAGCGCGGAAAGCCCGGCCGCGTGGGCCTGATGGACTGCGACATCTATGGACCCTCGGTGCCGCTGATGCTCGGCGTCTCCGGCCGCCCGAATATCGAAGGCGAATCGCTCATCCCGCTCGAGCGCCATGGCGTGAAGGTCATGTCGATGGGTTTCCTCGTGGACGACAACACGCCGGTGGTCTGGCGCGGCCCGATGATCATGAAGACCATCCAGCAGTTCGTCCAAAACGTGAAATGGGGCGAACTCGATGTGCTGCTGGTCGATTTGCCGCCCGGCACGGGCGACGCCCAGCTGTCGCTTGTCCAGACGCTCCCGCTCGACGGCGCGGTGTTGGTAACGACGCCGCAGACCGCCGCGACGAACATCGCGCGCAAAGGCGGCCTGATGTTCCAGAAGGTCAACGTCCCGATTCTCGGCGTGGCGGAGAACATGAGCTGGTTCGAGGATGCCACCGGCAAACGCCAGGCACTGTTCGGCGAAGGCGGCGGCGCCTCCACTGCAGAGGCGCTCGGCACCACGTTGCTCGGCCAGGTGCCGCTTTACCCCGAAATCCGGGCCGGCGGCGACTGCGGCATGCCCGTCGTCGTCAACTCCCCCGATAGCAAGCCCGCCCAGACCTTCCGTTCGATCGCGGAGACGCTGCTTGTCCGGCTGAAAGTCTGAACGGCGGCGAACCATTTGCCCCGCGCCTAATTGCCGGGGCGACCCGCCTTCTACATCCGCTGAAAGGACGGTCCGTACTTCGTGCGAGCTGCGCACCTATTGACAGCGGCGCGAATACCCACCTAGTTAGTGCCCAGTCACCGATGGTTCCCTGCGTGTATAGTTGGCCAGCCCCAGAGTTTCGCCTGTCGCCGGAGTTCCGTTGCTTCTGACTGCGATGACTTCCACCGAAAACAAAGGCAGCAAAGAGTTCGTCAAACAGTCGAACCTGTACCAGGAATTTCTCGCGGAGCGGGAAGAGATCCTGAAGCACAAGTGGATCGAGTCCGAGCGACTCGGCTACGATATCGGCTTCGAACGCGCGCTCCTCGACTGGATTCGCAAGCACCGCGATGCGTGGCGGGCGAACCGCCGTGCGCAAATGGCGGGGAGTGCGTTAGCCTCCCCGGCCAGTGGATCGTCGGCCGGCATTTCCCCCTTCCCGTCCGCTGCCGCACTGAGCGCCAAACCGACGGTGCCCGCCCCGAAAGCGGGTTTGACCAAGAAGTAAACGAAAAGGCCGGTCTTGCGACTGGCCTGAAATTTTTTCGGAGGTCGGGTAAGCCCCGACGGACCAAGTAACTTACTTGATCTCCTTGTGCAGTGTGTGGCGTTTGAGGAAGGGATTGTACTTCTTCTTCTCGATGCGCTCGGTAACGACCTTCTTGTTGCGCTTCGTGAGGTAACGCGAGACGGGTTTGCCCTCTTTACGGGCTTCGGTGCACTCTAGGATGACAGTTTCGTTCATGACTTGAAATGGTTGAAGGGCCGAGAGAAAAGCCCCGCTACGCCACTGTGCAACCCTATTCTTTGACCGCGCCTTCCCCGTTAAGGGCCAGGCTAACAACGGTCGCCGGCATATGGATGGGGACAGGTCAAAAACGATTGAGATAGCAGCCGCTTTCGGTAAACAACCCACTTGGAATCAGGCCGTTACCTTCTTTTCGGTCAACGGCATCATGACGCCGCGCCGGAATAGCATTACCTGACCCGTGCTCGACGATACCACGATGGCAATGCACTCAGCCGCCACGGAAATCGCCGCGGCGGCCGCATGACGCGAACCGAGGCCACCCGGCAGCGAATGATCGTAGTCAGCCGCTTGGATCAGCGAACCGGCTGTCTCTACCACCCCGTCGCCCCGGATGATGAACGCGCCGTCCACGGAAGAGAACTCTTTGATGGTTTCATCCATGAAGGGATTCAGGATGTTCCGGTCCTCTTCCTTGTAGCCGTAAAATGGATTCAGGACGAGCGGCTTGCTGCTGCGTTCGACCTTCTCGCTGTCGCCGACGACGAAGAGGCAGCCCACCGGGCGGCCTTCGCGGCCTTCCACCGCCAGTTCCGTGGCGACACCGATTACGCGTTCCAGCACCTCGGGCTCCACGTCCTCCGGCAAGAGATCGGCATGACCGGTCAGCAGCGTCTGGAATTCTTTCTCCACGTCGACCACCACGACGGTGTCAAACTGGTTGCTGCCCGCAAGGCCGCCCACGCAGCACACGCGGTCCGAAAACGTGATCACGCCACGCGTCAGGCCGACCAGCACCGCGCTGCGCATTTGCGCGAGCCGCTGATTCGAAAACGACCGCACCTGAATCGTTTCCGTGTAGCTGCCGGGATGGTCCTCGGGGTCCGCCAAGTTGCGCGTGACGAGGATTGTCTTCAACGACGAGGGCCAGCGCGGCGTTTCGAAGCCGCCGCGGAATACGTCGCCGAATACCATCAGGAAACGGCAGCTGCTGCCGCGCGCGATCTTCGCCGCTTCGCCGAGCACGACGCGATTCACCTGGTTTTGCGCCGCGGGCACGGGCTTGGCCGAGATGCCGCCGAAGCCCGCGAAGAGTCGCTCATACAGCGTGTCCAGGTCCGGCGCGTGGATGAGGCTGTTGACGAAATCCTGCTCCTTCAGCAACCGCGCGAGCGATGCCAGCACCTGGAGGTAGTCGCGCGTCTTGTCGCCGGCAATGAGCATGATCACGAGCCGCACCGGCTCGTTCTCCATCGCGCCGTCGTAACGGATGCCGTAGTGGCTGCGCCCGATCGCGATCAGGTAACGGCGGCCCATCTTCGCGCGCACGTGCGGCAGCGCCACGCCGAGGCCGAGGTAGGTCGTCATCGTGTTCTCGCGGCGCAGCAGGCCCTTCAGCAGCGCGTCCTTGTCGAGATCCGGAAAGCGATCGACCGTGAGGTTCAGCAATTCCTCGAGCGCGCCCTCCATGTCGGAGCTGGCAAGGTCGACGATGCGACTGCGAGTGATGAATTTGTCGAGGCGCACGGGGTTGCCAGGTCAGACAGCGAATGTGGGACTCAGGAACTCACGAAATACAACCTTGGCCGGTTCGCCCTGATTTCCTGAGTTCCACATTGGGGATGCCGCAAGAAATCGTTTCGGGCCCGGGCTTACTTCTCCCACTCGAGGGCGCCCTTCTTCACTTCGTAGAAGAGGCCCAGCACCAGCACGCCGATGAAGAACATCACCGGCCAGAAGATCGCGATGTGGTTGGCGAGGAAGTCGCGATAGACAAACGACCACGGGATGAGAAACACGACCTCGATGTCGAACAGGATGAAGAGCATCGCGGTGACGTAGAACTTGACCGAGAAACGCGTATGCGTGCTGCCTTCGGCCGGCACGCCGCACTCGTAGGCGGTGTCCTTGATCTGGTTCTTCGCCGCGCGCTGGCCGAGCAGGTGGCTCGCGATAATTACGCCCGACGTGATGACCACGGCGAGGATCGCTTGGATGAGGATCGGCAGATAGGCGGCGGAAGACATCATGATGAGCGTTAGGAACGTACGCATCGGGGCAAGTGGAAAACGTAGGACCTAAGGCTAACTAGAACAGTCTTGAAGAAACAGGGGCTGACACGTGTAATTCCCGAGTGAGCCGCACCCTCGGCTCCGCGGCTCCCGAGCCGAAATCCCGGCAATTCCGCCGAAACCGCAATCACGAGAGAACCCCTCCCCATGTTCGTCAATATCGTCCTGTTCTTCCTGATTTTTGTCGCCGCCAAGAAAAAGTTCAGCGCGCTCGGAGGCTCGCTGTTGCTGGGTGCCATCAAGGGCTGCACCTACTATTTCTATCTCCAGAGCAAGAACCTGAACCTCGCTCTCATCGCTTTCGTGGGCACGGCGCTCGTCACCTTCCTGCTCGTCACGACCATCCAGCGCCTCGACAAGCCCGCAGGCGAAGGCGAGCAAAAGGGCGGATTCCGCTGGGAATACATCGCGATCGCAGTCTTCGCGTTCCTGTTCCTCGTCGGCGAATTCGTCTTCGGCCTGCGCAATTTCGCCCTCTCGGCCTGACCGCCGGCGTTGGAAAGCCGCCCAGCAACTGTATCGGGCGCATGCTTGCGCCTGACTCCGGTTTCCTTTTGCTCGCGTCGTGACTGACCCCGGCCACGACGCCCAGATCCAAGCCATTGAGCGACCCGATCGCTCGCTGCTGACGTACTACCTGCTCAGCTGCCTCACGTTCCCGCCACTGCTACTCATCGCGGGACCGTACTTGTACTTCCGCTATCACACGATGCGGTACAAGTTCACCGACGACGGCATCTCGATGAGCTGGGGCATCCTGTTTCGCCGCGAGATCATCGTGAACTACGCGCGCATCCAGGACATTCACCTGCGCTCGAACCTCGTCGAACGCTGGCTCGGCCTCGCGCGCATCCTCGTCCAGACCGCCTCCGGCAGCGGCGGCGCCGAGATGACGATCGAAGGCATCAAGGAATTCGAGCCGCTCCGCGACTTCCTGTACCACCGCATGCGCGGCGTGAAGGATCATGCGCACCACCCCGCCCCGCTCGCGACGCCAGCGGTGTCGATGGCGGCAGCCAGTCACAGCAGTGGTGCGAACGACGAACTCGTCGCGGCGCTGCGCGAAACCGCCCAGGAACTCCGCGCCGTGCGCGAGGCGCTGGCGAAACGCTCCTAACAATTTTTCACAGGAGGTAACGGAGGACACGGAGGGATCACGGAATTCAGGACCACGAATCTTTCCCGCTGCATCGCCCTCTCCGTTCTCTCTGTTTCCTCCTGTAGAACCCCACCCATGTACGAACGCTCCAGTTCACTCGTGCTTCGCTGGCTGAAGGTCCCGCCGGAACCGCAGCCGCCGCAGGGCGACCCGGCGTCACTGCGGGTGTTCCACGCGGGCAAGAACTACTACAACCTGCGGCTCGCGAGCTGGGCGTTCGCCCAGTTGCTGGCGTTCGCCGGTATCGTTTTCTGGATCGTGGTATTTATCGACATCGAAGCCGGCGTGAAAGCCCAGCGTCTCAACCACACGGCCGTCATCAAGCCAACCGATGCGCGTAACTTCGACGAGTACGTGAAGAAGGTCGTCGAGAGTTCCATGACCGAAGACGAGTCTGCTACGGTCCCACCGGCGAAGCCGGCGGAAAATGCAACGAGCGCTCCCGCGCCAACCGCGGCCGGCACTGCAACCACGGCTGCCCCGCCCGCCAAAGATGCAACCGCGCAAACCGCTACAGCTGACCAGACGGTCAAGTCGTCCGACGCCACCGCCAAACCCGCCAAGGGAAAGCGGAGCAACCGCGTTCGCATCACCGGCTGGGGCGGGTTCAAGCGCTTGCTCGTGAATGTGGCCTTGCTGGCGCCGCCGTGGGCGTTCCCGATTTTCTGGGCGCTAAAGATTATCGGTATCCTCGTTTACTTGATCCAGCTGCCGTTGACCTATGCGGTCCGGCGCCTCGACTTCGAAATGCGCTGGTACATGGTCACCGACCGCAGCCTCCGGATTCGCCACGGCGTCTGGAAAATCCAGGAATCGACCATGAGCTTCGCCAACATCCAGCAGGTGGTCGTCACGCAGAATCCGATCCAGCAGCTTCTCGGCCTCGCCAATGTGCGCGTCCAGTCGGCCGGCGGCGGCGGAGGCGGCGAAGAGCACAAGCACGGCGATGAAGACATGCACCTCGGCGTGTTTCACGGCGTCACGAACGCCACGGAAATCCGCGACCTGATCCTCGAGCGCCTCAGGCGCTTTCGCGACAGCGGCCTCGGCGATCCCGAGGAGCTGCGCCGCGCGGCGCACGCGGCGAGTGCCGCAGCAGCGGCGTCGGCAAGTGCGGCGATCTCGACCGCGACGACCTCTGGATCGATCGCCGCGGCGCCCGAGTTGCTCGCCGCCGCGCGCGAACTCGCCGCGGAAGCCCGCGCGCTGCGCGTGGCGTTGAGCTAGTTTCGATTGGTGGAGCGCGGCCTCCGGACGCGCTAAAAAATGCTCGAACGCGTCCAGAGGCCGCGTTCCACCCGTCGCAAGCGACGCCCTACTTCACTTCCCCTCGCCGACTTTGATCCAGGTGACTTTGTCGGCGTCGCGCGAGCCGACGCCGAGCTGTTGGGCGAAATCGAGCATGCGGGACTCTTCGCTGTCGATCGGCTCGAAGCCCGTGCGTTTGCGCGCCTTGTTCAGGCGCTCGAGCATCAGCGCATCGAGAATCACCGGATCGGCGCTCATCCACAGTTTCGGCTCGGAAACCGTGTAGAGCGAATTGAAGTACGGCCCGCCGATGAACTGGTAGAGCTGCAGGCTCACGATGTTCAGCGCCCAGCCTTCGCGGAGTTCGGGGATCGCCGCCATTTCGGCCACCGCCGCGGGCGCCGTCGCCGGGCTCTTGAAGAAGCGGAACGTGTTGCTCGCGTTCCACAGCGTCGCGTTGACCAGCGCGCCGTTGATGCCGAGCACCGGATGATCGGTGTACACCGGCAGGTTGATCCAAAAATCGGCGTCGAGGAACAGCGGCGTCGCGAGGAAGCTCTTGCGGTCCTCCTCGGTCGTGGTCGTCGACTTGCCGCCAGCAGCCTGTTCGACCGCGCGGTCATTCGTCACCGGGTCGAAGCGCGACGGGAGCGGGCTGTCGTAGAACCAGGTCGGGTCGTAGAATTTGCCCGACTCGAGCACGTACACCGGGTGCCCCGGAAACGGCGCGATGCCGGTCGCGAACGATGGCAGGTAGCCGGTCAGGCGGAGGCGCAGCGGGTTCAAGCCGACGAGGAAAATGTTCTCTTTCGCGAAACCGCGCTCCTCCAGCGAGGCGATGATCGCGCGCACCAGCGGGAACGGCGTCGCGAGACCCGGGCCCGAGTCGGCGTAGATCTTCAGGCCAACTTTTTTCTTCGAGCCGGGCACGAGCTTGTGGCCGGTCTTGTGCTCGTACTCCTCAAACAGTTTCTCCACCGCTTCGCGGTAGCCCGCGTCGCCGAAATCCGTCAGCTTGTACTCGTAAACCGGCTGGTGCGGCGCCGGGGCCGGCTTGGCCGGCCCGGCGGGCGGCGGCGTGGGCGCGGCGGGGCGCGGGGCCTCTTCCTCGGATTGCGCGCACACCGCGAGCGGCAGCAGGCAGGCGGCGAGGACAAGACGTAGGTTCCGGGCGGAGAATAAAATCATGAGTGAGTTGAGACGGCGGCGCGGCGCGACCCGTTTCGCAGGCCGCGCACGTTGACAGACCCCGAGGGGTGGGAAAAGTTTAAACTATGTTCGTGGTACCAAAGTTGAGGGTCGGCCGATGGTGCAAACGAAACTGCGTCAAAAAAGTTTGTCATTCTGAATGAAGTGAAGAATCCAAGGGGCGCTTAGCCGCCCCGAACTGATACCGAACCGTGCCCGTCATCAAAGCCAGCAGCCTGCGCGACTTGAAGCTCCGCGTGAATATTCACGATGTGGTCGCGCGCACAGTGGCACTGAAGAAGGCCGGGGGCAACCGGTTCAAGGGTCTCTGCCCGTTCCACAGCGAAAAGACGCCGTCGTTCCACGTCACGTCCGACAAGGGCTTCTACAAGTGTTTCGGCTGCGGCAAGGCGGGCGACATCCTGAACTTTGTGATGGAAACGGAAGGCCTGCAATTCACCGAGGCCGCCGAGACGCTCGCGAAACGTTTCAGCGTGAATCTCGAGTACGAGGAAGGCTCGGGCGGGCCGTCGCGCGAGGAACGATCCCTCCGCCAGGAAATTTTCGACATCCACGACGTCGCGGCCGACTACTACCGGCAGGCCTTCTTCGCGCAAAATCCGCACGGCAGCTACATCCGCGACTACTGGGCGAAGAACCGGAAATTCGCGCCGGAGCTCGCCGACGAATTCAAGATCGGCTTCGCCCCGCCCGAAGATGCGGGTCTCGGCGCGGCGCTGATGAAACGGAAATTTTCCGAGGACGCGCTGCGCCAGTGCGGCCTGTTTTTCATTCGCGAAGGCGCGATGCTCACGATGGGTGCGCTGCGTCCGCGCTTTCGCGGGCGCCTGATGATTCCGATCCGCGACCACCAGGGCCGCGTGGTGGCTTTCACGGCGCGCCAGCTCGAGCTGACGCCGCAGGACGATCCCGCGCGCGAGGCGAAATACGTGAATTCGCCCGAAACGCCGATTTTCACGAAGAGCAACCTGCTGTTTAATCTCGATCGCGCCCGCTCTCACGTGAGCGACGGCCACCCGTTCGTGCTCGTCGAAGGGCAGCTCGATTCGCTCCGCTGCTGGAGCGTCGGCTTGAAGACCGCGGTCGCGCCGCAAGGGACCTCGATCACCGACGGCCAGTTGCTGTTGATGAAGCGCTATCACCCGCAGGTGGAATGTTTCTTCGACAGCGATAGCGCCGGCCAGAAGGCGGCGCTGCGTTTCCTGCCGATGGCGCTAAAGGCCGGACTCGAAGTCCGCTTCCTGATGCTCGCCGGCGCGGAGAAACTCGACCCCGATTTGCTGTTTCTCGAGCGCGGGCTCGCGGCGTACGAAGAAGTGCGCAAGTCTTCGCTCGGCGCCATGCAGTTTGCGGTTGGTTCGATCTTGCCGAATGCGGCGAGCGCCGGCGCTGAACAAAAGGCGCGCGCCGCGCAGGCCCTTTTCGAAATCGTCGCGCAGGCCGAGTCGGACGTCGCGCGGTCCGCCTTCATCCAGGAAATCGCCCAGCATCTCCGGCTCCCGCCGGCGTCGCTCGATCGCGACCTGCGTGCGTACATGGCGCGGCAGGCCGGCTCGCGTTTCACGACGGCGCCAGCGGCTGCCGCTCCGGCACCCGCGGCCAATGGCAGCGCCCATGACCACACGAAAGGCATGGAGGAGCACTTGCTGTTTGTCTGCTTGCACCACGAGCCGGTGCTGGTCGGGCTGAGCTCGCATCTGCCGCACGATTGGATCGACACCACGAGCCTCGCGGGACGCCTCCTCGACCGCTTTTTGGCGGAGGCCCAACACAACGGCTGGCCGGGTCGCGACCAGTTGGATCAACTACTTGAAAATCAGGAAGAAAAGACGCTTGTTGCCACCCTGCTTTTCGATACTCCCGAAGACGAGGACATGGCCAAAATCGCCAACGAGGGCCTGCGCGCCTTGCAGCGCCGTTTTCTCGAGCCGCGCCTGAGGCAAATAGAACTTGAAATAGCTTCGAAAGGCACGATAGGTGACCCGTCCTTATTTTCACTCTTGAAGCAGCGCAACGAAATCACCCGACAGCTCCAAAATCCGCCGAAGCTTTCCCTGGCTTCCTGACGCTGTCCGCCGCCGCGCCTGTTGTCCGCTGTCACTCGTTCCGAGCCTGAGTATATTTCCATTATGTCCCGCAAAACCAAGCACGCCGAAGCTCCCGCCAAGTCCGCCAAAGAGAAGGAGCACGCGCCCAACCATAAGAACGACAAGCACGCTCACCACGAGCACAAGGGACACGACAAGCACCACGCGGAAAAGCACGCGCCCGCCGAAAAACACCACGCGTCGGACAAGCATCACGCTTCCGAGAAGCATCACGCGCCGGCGGAGAAACATCACGCGGGCGACAAGCACCACGGCGCCGCGAAGCATGCGCATCCCGAGCCCGCGAAGGCCGGCACTCCCGGCGCCCCGGTTTCGGACGCCGCGAAGGAATTCAAGGAGAAGGCGCTCGAGAATCTTTCCGGCGATCTCAACGACAAGATTCGTTACCTGATCCGCCTCGCCAAGGAGCAGGGCTACCTCACCTACACCGACATCAACGAGGCGCTGCCCGAGTCGGTCGACAATCCCGAGGACATCGAGAACGTCATCTCCGTTCTCCAGAACCTCGAGATCGACATCCTCGATCCCGAGGAAGTCGAGGGCTACAAGGCCCGCCAGGAAGAGGCCGAGGAAGAGGAATCGCGCACGTCGAACAACGACATCCTCGACGATCCGGTGCGCATGTACCTCAAGCAGATGGGCCAGGTCCCGCTGCTGACCCGCGAGCAGGAAGTTGAAATTTCCAAGCGCATTGAGACCGCCGAAATGAACGCGCAGGCCGCGCTGTTCGCCCTCGGCCCGGTCGGCAAGTACCTCGCCGACCTCGGCGAAAAGCTGCTGCAGCGCACCGAACGTTTCGACCGCCTCGTGATCGACAAGAAAATCGAGAGCCGCGAAGCCTATTTCAAAAACCTCGAGAAGCTCGTCGTCAGCACCCGCGAAAACGACGCTGCCGCGACCGAGGCCTGGAGCGACGCCCAGAAGGCGCGCGACGAGAAGAGCCGCAAGAACGCGATGGTCCGCTTCAAGAAGCGCGACAACGTGCTCCGCGCGAACTACGTCAAATTCTACTTCAAGCTGAAGGTTTTCGAGGACTTCCTCATCGAGTTCTCCCCGGTCATCGAGGAAATCGAGAAGGGTTTCACCGACATCCACCGTGCGAAGCACCCGAAGACGAAGCGCGACGCGACCATCGACGTGCGCGCGGTGAACAGCCGCCTTAAGCAGCTCGAAGGCGAACTGCGCATCGTCCCGCAGAACCTGCTCGACGTCCTCAAGGTCGGCCGCGGCCATATCCGCGAAGCCCACAAGGCCAAGACCGAGATGGTCGAGGCCAACCTGCGCCTCGTGATTTCCATCGCCAAGAAGTACACGAACCGCGGCCTCTCGTTCCTCGACCTGATTCAGGAAGGCAACATCGGCCTGATGAAGGCGGTCGAGAAATTCGAATACCGCCGCGGCTACAAGTTCTCCACGTACGCCACCTGGTGGATTCGCCAGGCCATCACCCGCTCCATCGCCGACCAGGCGCGCACCATCCGCATCCCGGTCCATATGATCGAGACGCTGAACAAGGTGATGCAGGTCCAGAAGCAGCTCCTCCAGGAATTCGGCCACGAACCGACGCCCGAGGAAGTCGCCGAGGAGATGAACCTGCCCGTCGAGCGCGTGCAGCAGATCATGAAGATGGCGCAGCAGCCCATCTCGCTGCAGTCGCCCGTCGGCGACGGCGACGACACGAGCTTCGGCGATTTCATCGAGGACAAGTCGGCGGAAAACCCGTACGACATGACCGCCTTCTCGCTCCTCCGCGAAAAGATCATGGACGTCCTCGACTCGCTGACCGAGCGCGAGCGCCGCGTGCTCACGCTGCGTTTCGGCCTGGTCGACGGCTACAGCCGCACGCTCGAGGAAGTCGGCAAGCAATTCAAGGTCACCCGCGAACGCATCCGCCAGATCGAGGCCAAGGCGCTCCGCAAGATGCGCCACCCGACGCGTATCCGCCAGCTGCACGGCTTCTTCGACGCCGAGCAGATCGACAACCCGCAGAACCTGCTCAAGAAACCGCCGGCAATCCCGCCGCAGTTCATCAAGCAGGGCGGGCCCCTCGCCGGCGCCCGCCCGCCGGGTGCAACCATCCCGGTCTTCCCGCCGTCCTTGTAAGGACCGATTAGCCCTTTACTCACTCCCTCCCCGGACTAACTTATCCAACCATGAGCCTTCTCTCACTTCCCCTCGCCGGTATCTTCGGCCTCGGTGGCACGGAACTGATCGTCATTCTGGTGATCATCCTGCTGCTCTTCGGCGGCGCCAAGCTGCCCGCCCTGGCCAAGGGCCTCGGCCAGTCCGTCAAGGAGTTCAAGAACGCCTCGAAGGACGACGACGAAAAGAAGCCCGAGGAGAAGAAGTCCGAAGGCAACGACAGCAGCAAGCTACGTAACAACTGAGCTGAGCCAACCGCTCGCTCCCCTTTCGAAGCCGCGTCACCCGACGCGGCTTTTTGTTGGCCGAGCAAATAGGTCCCATGAGTCCCATAGGACCCATTCGATCCTATACCTCGTTCGCCCAGGCGCGGAAGACCGCGATCTTGTCGGGACTGCCGAGCACGAGCACGGCGTCGCCGGCCAGCAGGCGCTCATCGCCGCCGGGATTGAGCAGCCGCAAGCCGCCGCGATTGATGCCGGCCACCTGCACGCCACAGCGCCGCGAAGGCGCCAGTTCGGCCAGCGTCCAGCCGCAGAGCTGGCTCTTCTCGGGTAGTTCCACCAGCTCCATGCGTACCTCGTCGAACGTCGACGCCGGCGCGTTGATCGCCACCTGCGCCAAAAACGCCTTTCCTGCCGCCGTCTGCTTCGGGTCGCCGAGCAGAAGCACCTTGTCGTGGGGATAAAGCGCGAGTTCCGGCGACGGCGTGCCGATCATCACGCCCTGCCGCTCCACTCCCGCCACGACGCAGCCGAATTTTGCACGCAAGCCGAGGTCGCCGAGGGTCCGCCCGCGACACTCGGCCAGGTCCGGCAGGACGCACTCGGTCAGCGCGAGATGCCACTCGCCGTGCTCTGCCAGCCACGGCGTCGTCGTGCCCGTGAACTTCTGGTCGTCCTGGATCAGTCGTTCCTGCAATTCCACCTCGAGCACGCTGTGCCAGTACACCAGCTTGCGCCGCAGCAGCACGACGGCCGCGATGGCCAGCCCGAGTGCGAGCAGCGGCAGCCAGCGGCCCATCGCGCTGACCGGCGCCACCGCGCTCAGCCAGATGAACAGCAGCAATCCGGCGATGGCCTTGATACCGTTTTCGACGACGGGCTTCAGCTTGGCCGCGTTGGGATTTCCCATTGTGCTCATCTCGGCGAAGATCATCGCGAGCGCCGCCACGTTGCGCCAGATGGCGAGCAACGGGACGATGACGATCAACATCAGCATCACCCAAAACACGAACCGCGGCGCATAGGGCGAAATCTGTTTGCCCGGCACAAAGTCGATGACCGTCTCGAGGATCGATTCGGAGAACGCGAGCAGGCCCGTGATCAACAGGACCTCGATCGTGATTTGGAGCACACGCTTGCGGCTCAGCTTCCACACCAGACTGCGCTGGTGACGTTGCGTCAGCCGCTCCAGCCAGCCGCGGTAGGATTCGAGCCAGTTCTCTAGCCAGCGCGGCTGCCGCGCCTCGACCCATTCGCTGATGCGCGGTGCGCGCTTCATGAGCGCCGGCGCGGCAAGCGTCGTCATCAGGGAAATCCCGACCGCCACCGCCTGGAAATGCGGCGGCAGCACGCCGGCGATGATGCCCATCTGGGCGATGATG
>JADMIO011398655.1_pt1 | contig 25006 bp, 20 predicted proteins | sample 8958161 | NCBI WGS metagenome assembly JADMIO01 (sample SAMN16585339, study PRJNA669376) | soil metagenome | isolation source: Crop rotation soil | place: USA: Cullars Rotation, Alabama | collected 2011
CGCGACAACTTGTCCACGTGGAATTCTAAGCTTAGGATCCCAATGTGCTGGAAAGGATGTCGCGAATCGCGTAGCACGTGAGGTGCGCATCGGGGCGCCGCACGCCCTCCGCGTTCTTGCGCACCGGGTTGCACAGGCGCGCGAGGCTCACGATCCGCGTGCGCGTCGTACCGAAGCGATCGCTCAGCTGCACCGTTCGCACGGTGCGCAGCCCCGTCGCGCGGTAGCAGCGGAAGTGGTCGATCGCGCGGGCCGGGTCGCCGGAGGCCAGTGGGGCGGTTCCCACGGACGTTCGCGACGGCACGCACAGCCGATCGGCGCGGTGGACGACGACGGTCCGCGTGCCGAACTGATCGGACACGAGCGCGCGGCGGGTCGCCGACGGCGTCCGGTCGCGGGACGCGTAGCACACGAGATCGGCACGCGGCCGCTTGACCCGGCTGCCGTTCTTGCTGGCCGGATTGCACACGTCCGTCACCTTGCGCAGCCGTGCTCGGCGCGTCATGAACTGGTCGCTCAGCAGCACGGTCCGCGGCTCGAACCCGGGCTGCGTCGCGGCGTAGCACTTGATGTGATCGACGTCCGGGGCGACGAACGGCGGAGGCGGGGGCGGCAGCGGTGGCTGCGCGGGCGGCGGTGGCGGCGGAACCGGCGGTGGCGGTGGCGGTGGCGTCGGCAGCGGCTGGAGCTCGAACGCGCCGATGTCGCAGCGCGCGCCTTGCGGCCGCGCGACGCCGCGCTGGTCGGTCGTCCGGCACGGCACGAGGGCCGGCGGGGCCGGGGGATCCGCATCGCTCGTCGCCGCGGGGTTGCCGGCGTCGATCGCCGGGCTGCCCGCCAGCAGCGCCATCGTCGGCGTCGGACCGCCGTTGGCCGCGAGCGGGCCGAGGAGCGGGTTGGCCCCGATGACGTCGCCCGTCGCTGCCGTGAGCGCACAGCGGTCGGTCGTGCCCAGGAGCGTGTAGCCGCGCGACGTCACGGAGCCGACGCAGTCGTTGGCGGCGGTCGCGACGAGGTTGCCGGCGAGGATCGAGTTGGCGAGAGCGAGGTTGCCGTCGCTCAAGATGCCACCTGCGCCTTGCGCCACGACGTTCCCGGCGATCGTGCTGTTGACGATGGTCGTCAGCGGGGTGAAGTTGAGGATGGCGCCGCCGGCGTCCCCGGCGCCCGTGACCCGGTTGCCCGTGAACGTCGAGTTGACGACGAGCAGCGCCCCCACCTGGACGATCGCGCCGGCGCTGCCGCCAGCGCCGGCGTTGATCGTGGTGTTGCCCTCGAACGTGGAGTTGCGCACCGTCATCACCCCGCCGTTCACGGCGCCGGCGACCGACCCTTCGCTTGCAGCATCCGCGTTGTTCGCGCTGACGACGACGCCGTCGATCGTGAGATCGCCGTCGTTCTGAATCCCGCCACCCTCAAACCGCCCCGACAGACCGCCGCTGATCGTGAGTCCCGTGATCGTCGCGGTCCCGAAGTTCAGGATCACCGAGTGCGGCGGGGCGCTCGGGTCGCGTCGCACCGTGAGCGCGCCGGCACCGGGCCCGGCGATCGTCGTCCGCTCGTCGGACGTGAAGACGAGCTCGCCGTTCGTCAGCGAGATCACCGACGGCGCGGGCAGGGCGAAGTCGATCGTGTCGTCGCCGGGCGCGGCGTCGGACGTCTCCACGGCCTGGCGCAGCGAGCAGGTCGTCGGGGTCGGGCAGGAGCCTCCCGAGTCCGAGGTCGTGCTCACGGTGAACGTCGCGGCGACGGCGTTGGAGGCGCCGCACGCGAGCGCGAGCGCGGCGACCGTGGCCGGGATCAGCGCGAGGCGACGCGTTCGTCTCATCCGGCCGCGACGCTAACACGCGTGCGTCTCGGGGGAAAGGGCCGGTTCTTCAGCGCAGTCGCTTCGGCGTGAGCCGGCGGGCCGCCCGCCACCGGCGCGGCCGGCGCCCGGCGCGCCGCGCTGCGCTGTCGCCGCCCGGCGGGCTACACTGCGCGCGCATTGCTCGGCGGCCGGGGGCCGCTGACTTGTCGTGGAGGCAGTGGCAGCGCCCTTTTGGCGCAACAAGACTTCTGGAGGCCGTTTCCCTTGAGTGACTTTCTGGTGGACCATGGGGTCGTCGTCGCATTGCTGTGCGCCGGCCTGGCAGTGCTCTACGGAGCGCTGACGACTCGCTCGCTGCTTGCGCTGTCGCCGGGCAACGAGCGCATGGTGGAGATCTCGAAGGCCGTTCAGGAGGGCGCTTCGGCGTACCTGCGCCGCCAGTACACGACGATCGCGATCGTCGGCGTGGTCCTCTTCGTCGTGCTGATCCCGCTGCAGTCCATCTCGGTGGCCGTCGGCTTCGCGATCGGCGGCTGCCTGTCGGCCTCGGCCGGCTTCATCGGCATGAACGTCTCGGTGCGGGCGAACTGCCGCGTCGCCGAGGCGGCTCGCGGCGGCATCCCGCCGGCGCTCGACGCGGCGTTCCGCGGCGGCGCGATCACGGGCCTGCTCGTCGTCGGCCTCGCGCTGCTCGGCGTCGCCGGCTACTACGGCGTGCTGACCTTCGTCTTCGACCAGGACCAGAAGGAGGCCGTCGACGCGCTCATCGGCCTCGGCTTCGGCGGCTCGCTGATCTCCGTCTTCGCCCGCCTCGGCGGCGGCATCTTCACGAAGGGCGCCGACGTCGGCGCCGATCTCGTCGGCAAGGTCGAGGCCGGCATCCCCGAGGACGACCCGCGCAACCCGGCCGTCATCGCCGACAACGTCGGCGACAACGTCGGCGACTGCGCCGGCATGGCCGCGGACCTCTTCGAGACGTACGTCGTCACGGCCGTCGCGGTGATGCTGCTAGGCGTCCTGACGTTCCAGAACCTCACCGAGGTCGCCATCTACCCGCTGGTGCTCGGCGGGGTCGCGATCGTCGCGTCGATCATCGGCACGTTCGCGGTGAAGTCGGCCGCCGGCAACGTCGAGCGCGCGCTGTACCAGGGGCTCGTGCTGTCGGGCGTCATCGCCGCGATCCTCTTCTATCCCGTCACGAAGTGGCTCATGGACGGGATCGCGTTCCCGGCCGGGATCGTCACGAACGACACGCTGCCGGGCGTCAGCGACCTGTACCTCTGCTCGCTCATCGGGCTCGCCGTCACGGCCTGCCTGTTCTTCATCACCGACTACTACACGTCGACGCGCTTCAACCCCGTGAAGAAGACGGCGGAGGCCTCGCAGACCGGCCACGCGACGAACATCATCTCGGGCCTGTCGCAGGGCATGCAGGCGACCGCGCTGCCGTCGATCGTCCTCGCGCTCGGCATCTACGGCGCGTTCGAGCTCGGCGGGATCTACGGCATCGGCGTCGCCGTCATGGCGCAGCTCGGGCTCTGCGGCCTCATCGTCGCGCTCGACGCGTTCGGGCCGATCACCGACAACGCCGGCGGCATCGCGGAGATGGCGGACATGCCCGAGGAGGTCCGCGCGGTCACCGACCCGCTCGACGCGGTCGGCAACACGACGAAGGCCGTCACCAAGGGATACGCGATCGGCTCGGCGGTCCTCGCCGCGCTCGTGCTCTTCGCCGCGTTCAAGATCGAGCTCAACAAGGAGCTCGTCGACGGGGGCGAGGCCCCCGTGCAGTTCCTCATCGACAAGCCGCTCGTGCTCATCGGCCTGCTCATCGGCGGCATGATGGTCTACCTCTTCGCCGCGCTCTCGATGGAGGCCGTCGGCCGCGCCGGCGGCGCGGTCGTCGAGGAGGTCCGCCGCCAGTTCAGGGAGAAGCCGGGCATCATGGACGGCACCGAGAAGCCCGACTACGCGACCTGCGTCGACATCGTCACGAAGACCGCGCAGCGCGAGATGATCCTCCCGTCGCTCATCCCGATCGTCTTCACGCTGATCGTCGGCGTGCTGAGCGTCGAGATGCTCGGCGGCCTGCTCATCGGCGTCATCGTGGTCGGCCTCTTCATGGCCGTCTCCATGACCGCCGGCGGCGGCGCGTGGGACAACGCCAAGAAGCTCATCGAGGAGGGCGCGTTCGGCGGCAAGGGCACGCTCGCCCACGAGGCCTCGATCACGGGCGACACGGTCGGCGATCCCTACAAGGACACGTCCGGCCCCGCGATCAACCCGATGATCAAGGTCGCGAACATCGTCGCGATCTTGATCATCCCCCTCATCGCGTGACGCGTGAGGGCGCCTGAGGGCACGGACGCTCGGGCCCGTGCCGGCCGCGCGGCGTCCCGCTCGCGCTGGTTTGCTCAAAAAGGATCCCCGCGAGGGGGAGCGGTCAGGTAGCGTCGCGGTGCCAGGTTCCCCCCCACCGCTGCGAAGGGTCGACGATGTCTATTGCTGCTGAACCGCCGGATGCCTTAACCAACGCGCAGCTTAACCCGGCGGCGACCCTGGGCAGAGGCTATGACATCACCAAGGGCGCATACGCTGCATGGCAGGATCTGAAGTACGACGTCGTGGACGTGGCTGCCTGCGTCGTCAAGGTGGACCCGAAGTCGGACTTGAACAACGATGAGATCCAGGGCGAGTCCTCGACGGCTGTGAAGCAGCACTTCGCGGCGCACCTACACGTGGAAGGCGGCATCGGAGGCTTCTCCGCCGCGGTTGATGCAACGTTCGGCTCCGGCTACGAGCACCAGGTCGATCGGGCCTTCTACAGCCACTGGTCACAAGTGATCACGCACGAGCTGATGCTTCCCGCCGAGGTACCGGTCACCGGCGAGTTCAAGCGCGCCTGCACCGCTGCCGCCGCTCACGGCCTCCCTCCATTCGAGTTCTTCGAGAAGTGGGGCACGCACTACGTGCAGGGGGCGATCATGGGCGGCCGCTGGGTGCAAGGTATGACGACACTGAGGGACAAGACCTTCAGCCAGCAGGAGTTCGCCGCGACGGCGAAAGCCCACTCTTTGAGCTACTCGGCCAGTGGCGACGTCACGATGACGAGCACGTCGACGAGCAGGACGTACCAGTGCAGCAAGCACCTGGCGGTTCGGGGCGGCGACGCGAAGGGCCGCGACACGAAGGCCGACTTCGAGAAGTGGACGGCGACGGTCGCTGCCAACGCGGAGCTCATCGACTTCAAGCCGGATGGGGGGCTCAGGCCCATCTGGGAGCTGTGCCCCGATGCGGAGTACCAGAAGAAGCTGAAGGCGGCTCTGCCCACCTACATGAGCCCTCCGCTGCATCTCACCACGTTCCGCGCCACGGGCCACGCGTCCATCCACCCGACGGTCGACCTCGTGGTGCCGCAGGACTACAAGATCCTTGGCGGGGGAGTCAAGACGATCCCGAACGACGGCAGGGGCCAGTACCTGACCGAGTCCTACCCCGTGAGCGCGTCGCAGTGGCACGGGGAGGCCAAGGATCATGCGAGGATGTACAAGGGCGGCGTGGTTTCCGCGTTTGCCATCGCGATCTACGACCCCAAAGGCGCTCTCAATGTGACGGTCACGAAGTCCGAGAGCGCCACATCCTCCAGCAGCCCGCACGCGCTGGTGAAGATCCCCGCGGACGCCAAACTGACCGGCGGCGGCGCCAAGGCGGCATCGGACGGCGGCCCCGGCATGCTGCTGTACGCCTCACGCCCGGAACCGGAGGAGGAGGAGCACCCGACGGCGTGGAAGGCGGTCAGCAACGACCTTGCCGAACCTGACACGGGGAAGGTGACCGCGTATGCGATCAGCGTGAAGATAGAGAACGCGGACGCGTACCCCGCGCGACGCGTGGTCGGCCTGAGTACGCACGTCAAGACCGACAACACGGGCACCAGGGAGAACCAACCCGACAAGTCGGTCAAGCCCCAGGGCACGATCGTCGGAGGCGGTGGCCGGACATACGGCTGGACGGACGGGGGCAACGTGCTGGTGTCCTCGTATCCGGATGCGGGCATGTGGCGCGCCACCGGTAGCGATTTCGCGGGCCGGGAGGCCGAGGCGTCGAAGGCGAAGATCACCTGCTCGGCGATCGGGCTGAAGTTGCTGACCGACCCGCCGAGTTAGGGGCCCGTCGGCGGCCGGGGCCACGTGCAGCGAGGCCCGCGCGTTACCCGCCGGCTCGCCGCGCGCCATCGGGCGACCCGCGGGCGGCAGCGCGTGAGACCAGGCGAGAGGCTCATCGAGGAAGGCGAGCGTGGTCGCGTAGAGCCTAAGCAAGGTTTCGTCACGCGATCGTCTGGCGCACGACACGGTCGCCGGCGCGATACTCGCATGACGATGCGCGCACGCCCGGCTTTCGCCGCCTTCGCCGCCGCCATGGCGGTGATCCCGTCCGCCGCGTCCGCCCAGCAGGGCACGCAGCTGTTGTCGCGCGCCGCGACCGGGCCGGGCGGCTTCCCGAACGGGCCCTCGACGCAGGCCGCGATCTCGCACGACAAGCGCGCCGCGAGCTTCGCCGCGTACACGTCGACCGCGACGAACATCGTCGCGGGCACGACGACGGGCATGTCGAACGTCTTCCTCGTCCGTCGCGCGACGCCGTTCGGCGACAACGGGACGCCGTGGGCGCCCGGCCGGACGATCGTCGCGTCGACCGCGCCCGGCGGACGACCGGCCAACGGCTCCTCGCGGCTGCCCGCCTTCGACGGCAGCTCGCGCACGGCGCCGACATGCCTGGCGTTCATCTCCGACGCGAGCAACCTCGTCGCGGGCGACACGAACGGCAGAGCGGACGCGTTCGTCCGCAACCTTGCGACCGGCAAGATCACGCGACTGTCCGTCAACAGCAGGGGCGTGCAGTCCAACGGGCCGACGACCGAGGTCGTCGTGGACGGGCGCTGCACGCGCGCGGCGTTTGTCGCGAACGCGACGAACCTCGCCCAGACGCGCCGCTCGACGGCCTCCTCGCGCGGCGCGGTCACCAGCAACGCCCCGCCAGGCACGTCGCAGGTCTACGTGCACTTCCTCGGCAACCGCACGCACTTCGACCAGCAGGTCCGCGGCCTGACGTTCCTCGCATCGGCGTCCGACACCCGTCAGGCGGCCAATGCGAGTGCCGGCGGCGTCGCGATCTCGCGCAACGGCAAGGTGCTGACGTTCAGCTCGGCCGCGTCGAACCTCACGCCGGCGGGCAGCGGCGGGCGGGCGCAGGTGCTCGCCCGAACGATCACGCCGCGCCTCGGCCCGCGTGTCCACGGTCGGTCCGTGCAGACGTTCGCCGCGCACACGATCCTCGTCTCGCGGCGCGCGGACGGCACGCCGGGCAACGGCGGGTCGGCGACGCCCACCATCGACGCCGGCGGCACGCACATCGCCTTCGCGACGCGCGCCACGAACCTCATGGCCGGCGACACGCACGGCGTGACGCAGATCGTGCGTGCGACGCTCGCGGGCGACGCGGTGGCGCTCGAATGGGTGTCGTCGCACAAGCCGGGCGGCGTGCTCGGCCGCGGCGACAGCCTGCGGCCCGCGATCACCGACGGCGGCTCGAGCGTCTTCTACGACACGACCGACAACGCGCTGAAGTCGCCGGACGACACGACGGCAGGGCGGGCGATCGTGCTCGGCCGCAACTACACGGTGAGCAAGGACTCGCGCGACGAGTACATCCCCGGCAACAACGAGCGCGCGGTCGTCAGCCCGCACGAGAACTACGTCCTGTTCGAGTCGACGAACCCGTTCCTCGACCGCGCGCGGGGCGCGGCCGCCTTCCCGTCGCTGCTCACCGACTTCAGCGCGCTCGCGGCGTACTGGGCCGACCCGGCGCACGCGCAGGTCTACCTGCGCTACCTCGGGCCGAAGTAGCGGGTCGGCCGGACCGGCGAGCGTGGCGCCAGCCGCGCTCGGGCAGCACTACAGTCCCCGGCCGTGAGCTTCCTCGAAGAGCACCTCTCCGGCGGCGTCTGGCACGCCGACCGCTACTTCTCGTCCGTGACCTTCAAGGTCCGCCATCTCGGCGCGCGCGACTACCGCGCGGGCTTCCGCGAGATCGACGCGACGCTCGACGCCGCCGCGGGGACGCTCGTCGCGTCCGTGCCCGTCGCGACGCTCGACCTCAACAACCCGGTCATCCGCGAGCGCATGCTCTCCGCCGAGTTCCTCGACGCGGCGCGGTTCCCGGAGGTGCGCTGGGACGTGTCGGAGATCGACGGCGACGAGACGCGCGCGATCACGGCGACCGGTGAGCTGTCGATCCACGGGCACTCGAAGACGGTGACAGCGAGCGGCAAGATCGGCCTTCCCGGGCCCGGCCTGCTGAGCCCCGAGAACCGCGTGGGCGTCGAGCTGTCGGCGGTGGTCGACCGGCGCGACTTCGGCCTGGACTGGCAGGAGCGGCTGCCGACCGGCGGCGACACGCTCGGCTGGGACGTCACGCTCGAGGCGATCCTCGAGCTCGTCGAGCTCCAGTAGCTCCGCCGGGCTCGCCGCTCGCGTACGCAGACGCTCACGGCCCTCGCTCGATGCGCGCCGGAGCGCGCGTAGACTCCCCGCGCGGATGGCTGAACGCCGGCTCCATGGACTGCAGCGCGTGCTCGGGGTCAACGCGCTCTTCTCCACCGCGTACGGGAACGTCGGCTCGTCGATCTACTACGCCCTCGGGCTCGTCGCGGCGCTCGCGCTCGGCCTGACTCCGATCGTCTTCGTCATCACGGGCGTCATCTTCTTCTGGACCGCGGCCACGTACGCCGAGGCGACCGCGATGTACCCCGAGGCCGGCGGCTCGTCGTCGTTCGCACGCCACGCCTTCAACGAGTTCTGGTCGTTCTTCGCGGCATGGGGCCAGATGCTGAACTACGTCATCACGGTCGCGATCTCCGCGTTCTTCGTGCCGCACTACATCGGCGGGCTGTTCTGGGAGCCGCTGCGCTCGGCGCCGGCGGACATCGTCGCCGGGGCGCTCATCATCGTGGTCCTCGCGGTGATCAACGTCCGCGGTGCGAAGGAGTCGGCGGGCCTCAACATCGCGCTCGCGGTCGTCGACTTCATGACTCAGCTCCTGCTCGTCATCGTCGGCATCGTGCTCGTCCTGGACGTCGACACGCTCAAGGCGAACGTGCACCTCGGCGTGGCGCCGACGTGGTCGGACTTCCTGCTCGCGATTCCGATCGGGATGGTCGCCTACACCGGCATCGAGACGATCTCGAACCTCGCCGAGGAGGCCAAGGACGAGGCCACGACGATCCCCGCGGCGATCAGCCGCGTGCGGCTCGCGGTGTTCGCGATCTACTTCACGCTGCCGGCGGTCGCGCTGTCGGCCCTCCCCGTGACGCTCAACGAGAAGACGGGCGAGTACACGACGCTGCTCGGGCTGCCGGAGGACCAGGGCGGCTACGCCGGCGACCCGATCCTCGGCGTCGTCAAGGCGTTCGACCTCGGCGCGTTGCAGGACGCCGCCCAGATCTACGTCGGCCTGCTCGCCGCGACGATCCTCTTCATCGCGACGAACGCCGGCCTCATCGGCGTCTCGCGCCTCGTCTACTCGATGGGCATCCACCGCCAGGTCCCCGACCGCCTGCGCCGCCTGCACCCGCGCTACGGCACGCCGTGGATCGGGATCATCGTGTTCGGCGCCGTCGCGATCGTCACGCTGATCCCCGGCCAGGCGGCCTTCCTCGGGAACATGTACGCCTTCGGCGCGATGCTCTCGTTCACGATCGCCCACCTCTCGGTCATCCGCCTGCGCAAGATCAAGGCCGGCGAGGCGCGGCCGTACACCGGGCCCTGGAACGTGCGCGTCGCCGGCTTCTCGCTGCCGCTGTTCGCCGTCTTCGGCGGGATCGGCACCGGGATCTCGTTCGTCGTCGTCACGGTGCTCAACCCTGTCGTCGCGCTCGCCGGGGTCATGTGGCTGGCCCTCGGCATCGGCCTCTTCGTCGTCTACCGGCGCAACCAGGGGCTCGACCTGGTGACGACGGTCAAGGTCGTCATCCCGCGGCCGGTCACCGAGACCGAGGCGGAATACGAGTCGGTGCTCGTCGCGATGGACGCGCGCCACTACTCGCCGCAGACCGTCGCGACCGCTGCGAAGCTCGCCGGGCCGAAGCGGCGCGGGATCCACGTGCTGGTGACGATCACGGTCCCGTACGCGTCGCCGATGGGGGAGGAGCTGCCCGAGGACGAGCTCGCCGCCATGAGCGTCATCGAGCAGGCCAAGCAGCAGGGCGGCAGGCGCGTGACCGGCCACATCGAGAAGGTCCGGCCCGGCGGCACGGGGCGCCTCATCGTCGACGAGGCGCGCGAGATGAGCGCGAGCGCGATCGTCATGCCGCTGCCGCCGCGGACGGGCACGACGCTCTTCGGCAAGACCGTGGAGACGGTGCTCGCCGAGCGGCCGTGCCGGGTCATCATCGAGTCGGAGCCGAGCGCGTGACCGACGACGGCGGCTTGCGCGGGCTGCACCGGTCGTCGACGCTCGTGCTGTCGGCGGCGATGGCCGTCGTCGGGATCGTCATGGTGGTCGTGACGCTCGCAAACGGCGGCGGGGTGCTCGCCCGCGGGATCGTCTTCGGCGTGCTGCTCGCGCTCGCCGGGGGCGGTCGGTTCTACTTCACATGGAGCAGGGTGTAGTGCCCCGCCCGGGCCACGGCTCGCAGAGGCTCGCCGCGATCGTCTGGACGTCGCTCGCGGCCGCGATCTACTTCTCGCTGGGCAGCGTCACCGAGCACGCGCTCGGCCTGACGCCACTCGTCTTCCTCGGCACCGGCGTCTTCTTCGTGCTCACGGCGATGACCTACGCCGAGGGGGCGTCGATGCACCCCGAGCGCGCGGGCTCGACGGTCTTCGCCCGCTACGCGTTCAACGAGCTGTGGAGCTTCGTCGCCGGTTGGGCGGTGCTGCTGGACTTCCTCATCCTCATCGCGGTCACGGCGTTCTCGGCGACGAACTACGCCGCGGCCTTCTGGGAGCCGCTGGGCGCGGGCTGGCCGGAGATGGCCATGGCCCTCACGATCATCGCGTACGTCGCGGTCCGCAACATCCGCACGCAGGGGGCCGGCCTGCGGCGCGAGCGGGTGACCGCGCTCGTCGTCGCGGACATCGTGCTCCAGCTGCTCGTGATCGTCGTCGGGGCGATCCTCGTCGTCGACATCCCGGCGATCACCGACACGATCGACCTCGGCACGTCGCCGACCTGGGAGGACCTGATCTTCGCGCTGACCGTCGCGACCGTCGCCTTCGCGAGCCTCGAGTCGGCGGCCGGGCTCGCGGGCGAGGTGCAGATCGGTCGCCGCGCCCTCAAGCGCCTCATCGCCGGCGCGACCGCGTCGGTGATCCTCATCTACGTCGGCATCTCCTTCGTCGCGGTCGCCGCGCTGCCCATCACGCCGGGCGAGGCGCCGCTGACCGGCGATGCGCTCGAAGCGCCGATGATCGCGATCGTCGAGACGTTCGACCCGCCGTGGCTCTCGCAGGCCTTCGTCTACGTCATCGCCGCGCTCGCCACGCTGACGCTCATCGTGGCCGCGCACGCCGCGATGCTCGGACTCTCGCGCCTCTCCTACTCGCTGGCGACCAACCGGCAGATCCCGAGCGCGGTCGGGCGCCTGCACCCGAAGTTCGGCACGCCGTACGTCGTCATCACGCTCGGCTCGCTGCTGGCCGCGGCGCTCGTCGTGCCGCGCGACCTGGACTTCCTGGTCGGCATCTACGCGTTCGGCGGGATGCTCGCGTTCCTCATCGCGCACGTCGCCATCTGCGTGCTGCGCTACCGCGAGCCCGAGCGGGCACGGCCCTACCGCGTCCCGCTGTCGATCCGGGTCGGCGGCGGCGACCTGCCGCTGCCGTCGGTGCTGGGCGCGCTCATGGCAGCCGCTGGCCTGGCCAGCCTGCTCGCCTTTCACTCCGGCGCGCGGATCGTCGGCCTCGCGTGGATGGCGATCGGCGTCGCGCTCTACGTCGCGTACCGCCGGCGCGGCGGGATGCCGGTGCTCAAGCGCGTCGTCGTCTCCGAGCAGGCGCTGCGCTCCGAGCCCGTGCGCGCCGAGTACGGCTCGATCCTCGTGCCGATCCTCGGCACGCCGCTCGACGACGACATCGTCCAGACGGCCGGCCGCCTGTCGGCCCGCGAGAACCCCGACGACCCCGGCGCGGGCGCCACGATCGAGGCGATCTGGGTCTTCGAGGTGCCGCTGTCGCTGCCGCTCGACGCGCGCCTGCCCGACGCCCAGCTCAAGCGGGCGCGCAAGGCGCTCGCCCGCGCGAAGGCCATCGGCGAGGAGTACGAAGGCGTCGAGGTCGCGACGGCCACCGTGCGCGCGCGCCGCGCCGGGGAGGGGATCGTCACCGAGGCGGCCCGCCGCGGGGTCGAGCTCATCGTGATGGCGGCGGAGGAGCCGTCGCGGATCCGCGGCGGCGCGCGGCTCGGCGGGATCGGGGGACCGCTCGACAACTTCGTCGGCGAGGCGACGAAGTACATCGTCCGCAAGGCGCCCTGCCGCGTCTTGCTGACCGCTCCCGCGAGCGAGGACCCGCAGACCGAGCGGTCTACCGAAAACGTCTAGCATCACGCGCATGATGGTTCTCGTCGTCGGGGCCGGGCGCGTTGGCGCCGCCGTCGCCAAGTCCGCGCTCGCAGCCGGTCACACGGTGTCCGTGCTCGACGAGGACCCGCTCTCGCACGAGCGCCTCGACGCGGGCCAGACGACGTCGTGGGAGGACTCCGGCGGGCGCTTCACGGTCGGGACGGCGATCGAGCTCGACGCGCTGCTCGCCGCGGGCGTCGAGGATGCCGACATCTTCATCGCCGCGACGCGGGGCGACAACACGAACATCCTCGTCGCGCAGATCGCCAAGCGGCGCTTCGGCGTCGAGCACGTCATCGTGCGCGTGCTCGACCCCGCGCGGTCGGACTGGTACGCCGAGCAGGGACTGCACACGATCTGCGCGGTCAAGCTCGGCATCGCGATGTTCGAGGGAGCGATCACCGAGATCGCGGCGTCGGCTTGATGTACGTCATCGTCGTCGGCGGAGGCAAGGTCGGGCTCAACCTCGCCCGCGAGCTCATCCGCAACGGGCAGGAGGTCACGCTCATCGAGCAGGATCGCCGCGCCTACCTACGCATCGAGCAGGAGCTCGAGCACGCGGTGCAGTACGGCGACGGCACCGAGCTGTGGGTGCTCGAGCGCGCCGGCATCCAGCGCGCGGACCTCGTCGTCGCGGTGACCGGCGACGACGAGGACAACATCCTCATCTGCCAGGTCGCCAAGGAGAAGTACCTCTGCGAGCGGATCATCGCCCGCTGCAACAACCCCCGCAACCTCCAGCACTTCAAGCTGCTCGGCATCCAGCCGGCGGTGTCCGCGACCGACCTCATCCTCAACCTCATCGAGCACGAGGTCCCCGGCCACGGGCTCGTGCACCTGCTCGACCTGCCCGACGAGGAGCTCGAGATCATCGAGGTCGAGGTCGCCGATGACGCGCCCGCAGCGGGGCGCCGCGTCTCCGAGCTCGCGCTGCCCGAAGGCAGCCTCATCATCTCGGTCCTGCCGCGCGGCGAGGCGGGCTTCGTCCCCAAGCCGGACACGGTCATCGCGGCCGGCAGCGAGGTCCTGGTCGTGCTCGACCCCGGCCTCGAGCCGCTGATCATGGCCCAGTTCGCGCCCAACGGGCAGCCGCTGCATTGATCACCGGCGCGCACGCGGTGCTCTACAGCAGCGACGCCGCCGGACTGCGGGCGTTCCTGCGCGACGTGCTGGGCCTCGACGGCGTCGACGCGGGCGGCGGCTGGCTCATCTTCGCGCTGCCGCCGGCCGAGGTCGCGGCGCACCCGTCCGAGACGGGCGGCAGTCATCAGCTCTACCTCATGTGCGACGACATCACGGCGACGGTCGCGGAGCTCGAAGCCAAGGGCGTCGAGTTCACGGGGCCCGTCGAGGACGTCGGCTGGGGCCTGCTGACGGCCATGAAGGTCCCCGGCGGCGACGAGCTCGGCCTCTACGAGCCGCGCCACCCGCGCCCGAACGGCTGAGGATCACGGGCCGCCGAGCGGCCGGCGACGAGTCCGTCAGTGCCCGGCTTGCTCGAGCGCCCGGCGCGCACGGGTGTGCGGCAGCGGGTCGAGCGGGTGGTGGACGAGGTTGCGCAGCGTCGCCCGCGGCACCGTGCGGGTGAAGAACGTCCCGACGTCGAACGTCTTGCGCACGGCCTTGAGGTAGTCGCGCGAGACGCCCGAGCGGATGAGGCCCTGGCTGAGGTCGGCGAGGTCCGCGCGGCGAAACGGCTCGGCGAGCCGCGCGTGGACGCCTCGATAGGGCGTGAAGCGATGATGCTCGGCGACGACCACCGCGAGCTCCTCGGACCAGGCCTCGCGCCCGGTCTGCGCGAGCCACGCGTCCTGCAGGCGGATCGACGGCGCGAGGTAGTCGAGCCCGTCGAAGGCCGCGAGGTCGTGGAAGGCGGCCGCGACCGCGAGCTTGTCGTCGCGGTCGTCGTCGTCGGGCGCGAGCGCGCGCGCGAGGTTCAGGACGCGGTAGACGTGCCCGTGGTAGCCGCGAAAGCCCGCGTCGTCGCCGCGAGCGCAGTCGCCGTGGCTTGCGAGGATCTCCTCGATCAGCGGGTGGCGGTCGACGATCGCCGGGGCGGGCACGGGCCCGAGCCTAACTGCTTTCGGCACGCCTGTCCCTGGCGCGATTACACTCGGCGCACTTCGTCGGATCACTCCGGGGGCCCTGGTCCATGCGCCCAAGGACGCTGCTGCTGCTCGTCGTATCCGCGATCGTCGCGATCGGCGTCGTCGCGTTCTTCGTGACGCGGCACGCGGACGACGACACCGCCGGCGAGTACACCGTCCCGGCGATCGCGCCCGCGCCCTTCGCGTCGGGCATGGCGTTTCGCGAGCCGCCGTCGTTGCGCAGCGCGAACGGGCGCCTACGCGGGACGATCGTCGCGAAGAACGGGACGATCACCGTCGGCGGCGTGCGGGTCCACAACACCCAGTCCTACGGCGTGGCGGGCGAGCCGCGCGGCCTGCTGGGGCCGACGCTGCGCGTGCAGCCCGGCGATCTCGTCGACCTCGTGCTCGACAACCGGCTCGTGCAGCCGCAGCTCGTTCCGGCGTCGACGCCGTCGTCGGCCTCCGAGCACGTCATGCCGGGGGAGTGCGGGCACGACATGGCGCCCGACCCCGGCGACCCGCAGCCGACGAACTTCCACTTCCACGGCTTCCACGTCACGCCGCGCAACCAGCGCGTCGGCGGCGTCACCTACTACGGCGACAACGTGCTCGTCTGCCTGAGCTCCGGCAAGTCGCACATCCGCTTCCGCATCCCGTCCAACCACGATCAGGGCACGTTCTGGTACCACGCACACCTGCATGGCCTGACCGACGACCAGGTCTTCCGCGGCCTCGCCGGGATGATCGTCATCGGCGACGTCCGTCGCTACCTCCCGACGCGCTACGCGCACGTCCGCACGCACCTGCTGTCGCTCAAGGACATCCAGGTCACCGGCGACGACACGCCCGCGATCCCGACCGACCACGACTGGAAGAACTCGACGCACCGGACGGTCAACGGCCTCGTCAACCCCAAGCTCACGATGCGGCCGGGCGAGACGCAGCTCTGGCGCGTGGGGAACGCGTCGTCTGCCGTCTGGTATCGCATCGCGCTCGTGGACGGCGACACGCGCGACCCGTTCACGATCGTCTCGAACGACGGCAACCCGCTCGTGCTGCCCGAGCGCAAGACGCAGGCGCTCATCGCGCCCGGCCATCGAATCGACATCCTCGTCCGGGCGCCGCGCTCGGGCACGAGGATCCTCAAGACGCTGCCGTTCGACCAGGGCCGGCTGATCTTCGGCGAGGACGTCCTCGCGACGGTCGACGTGGCGGGCGACCCCGCCGCGGCGCTCGAACCGGCCGGGCGCCGCGGGAGCCTGCCGGCGTTCCCCTCGCGGCGCGGCCCCGAGCGGATCTGGACCTTCAGCGTCTACGCTCCGCCGAAGGGCGACGTCCAGTTCCTCATCAACGGCATGCAGTTCGACCCGCACCGGGTCGACGCGCGCCCGCGGCTCGGGACGACCGAGCGCTGGGTGCTGCAGAACACCTCGACCGAATGGCACCCGATCCACATCCACCAGAACGACTATCGCGTGCTGAGCATCAACGGCAGGCGGGTGAACGTGCGCAGCGACCAGGACATCGTGCCGCTGCCGCCGATCGACGCGAAGGGCGTGCCCGGACGGGTCGTGATCGACGTCCCGTTCCAGGATTTCTCGGGCCGCTACGTCATGCATTGCCACATCCTCGACCACGAGGACGCGGGGATGATGGCCCTCCTCGACGTGCGGCGCTAACCCGCGGCGCAACCAGGCGGGGGAGCTTCCAAGCGTCGTCGCGGGGCTATACTCGCCCACGCCTTGCCGGGTGGAGTAATCGGCAACTCGCCAGGTTCTGGCCCTGGAATTCAAGGTTCGAGTCCTTGCCCGGCAGTGTGATGGGAGCGCCGACGAGGTTCGTCGCGGCGCTGGTGGCGGCGGCGTTCGCACCGGCGGCGGCGGCAGGTTGTGGCGAGACGCCCACAGCGGCCGCGGAGCGCTGGCAGACGTTGCGCGACTCGACGCTGGCCCGCACCGAGGTCGCGGCGGCGCGGATCGGGGACGCCGCGTACGTCGTCGGTGGCTTCGTGCCGCCGTCCGGCGAGACGACGGGCGTCGTCGAGCGCTATGACCTGCTCCGCGATCGCTGGAGCCGGGTCGCGCCGATCCCGCAGCCGGTGAACCACGCGGCTGCGGCGGCCTATGACGGCGCGCTGTACGTCGTCGGCGGCTACACGGGCGGGCTGGCGGGCGAGACGGCCGCGCTGTGGCGCTACGACCCCGGCGCGGACCGCTGGACGCGCCTCGCGGATGCGCCGACGGCGCGCGGGGCGCTCGTCGCCGGGGTCGTCGGCGACCGGCTCTACGCCGCCGGCGGGGCGCGCGCCGGCGTCGCGCTGAGGAGGCTGGAGATCTACGACTTCGCCACCCGCCGGTGGTCGACGGGGCCGCCGCTGGGCGTCGCGCGCGAGCACCTCGCCGGCGCTGTGCTCGGCCGCGCGTTCTACGCGCTCGCCGGGCGCACGGCGGAGCGCGGGAACCTCAAGGTCGTCGAGCGCTACGTCCCGGCGCGCGGGCGCTGGGAGCGCGTCCCGTCGATGCGCAGGCGACGCGGCGGCATCGCCGCGGCGGCCGTGAACGGGCGGATCGTCGTCGTCGGCGGGGAGGAGGCGGCGGGCACCATCGGCGAGGTCGAGTCCTTCGAGCCGCGACTGCGCCGCTGGCGGGTCGAGCCGCGCCTGCCGACGCCCCGCCACGGCCTCGGCGCCGTGTCCTTTGGCGGGCGGATCTTCGTGCTCGAGGGCGGCCCGCAGCCAGGGCTGTTCTACTCCGACGCCGCCGAGGCCCTGCGCGTGGCGCGCTGAAACGCCCGGCTACGCGCCCGCTTGCTCGTGGCCGCTCATGGCGTGAAGGCGTAGACGCCGAACGGGTGGGTGGCGTCACCCGCGATCACGACGTCGCGCGTGCCGTCGCTGGCCAGCGATGTCGCGGTCAGGGAAGGGTCGCCGGAGTCCGAGTCCTCCGGGCCGCTCACGGACTTGGCGCCCTTCTTGACCGCCACCCTGAAGATGTCCCAATACACGTTGCCCTCATCGTCACCGCCGACCAGGAGCAGGCTCACCAGCTTGGGGCTCGTGAGCGAGAGCGAGACGAGACCGAAGCTCTCACAGCAGCTCTCGTTGCCATCCACGACACGGAGCGTGAGGACCTTGGCATGCGGGGCCGGCTGGGCATCCACCCGCTGCTCACCGGTGCGCTGCGCCCACATCACCGCCACCGTCTTGCCGTCGATTGCGACCTGCAGTGGGCTGTCGTTGCTGAGCTTGCCGGTCCAGCGCGTGCGGGCGGCGCCGCCAGCCAAGCCCACGGTCATGATGCGCACCGACGTCTTCTTCGCGCGCCCCTTCGGCAGCGCTGCAAACGCGAGCGTGTCCCGGCTGAGCGCCGGCAGCGCGTTCGAGCTCGTATGCGGCGCCAGCCGGAGCTTGCGCAGCGTGCCTGCCGCGACGTCAAGCAGCATGATCCGGCAGCCGAGCCCGATCCTCGCCTCACGAGCGCCAACGGGTACCTTGCCGCCCGGGCAGACGTCGTATGCGGCCTCGATCTTGCCTGACGAGCGCTTGCCGAGGGCCACCCGGAACGGGAGCGCAGACGGCGCGACCGCAGCCGGCGACGAGATGACCCCGGCGGGGGAGCGCAGCTTGAGCACGTAGTGACCATCCTTGAGGTCGCTCCAAGCCGTCCAGCCCGCCGCCGCAGCCACGCGGGGCTGCGCGCTCGCTTCGGCCCCCAACAACGCAAGCGCGGTGGGCTCGGGCGTGATCGCGGCTGCCGCGGCGATGTTCCCCAGCGCGCCGGCGGCGGCGCAAAGCCCCACAGCCGACCCGCATCCAACGGCCAGAACCAACACACGCGGCCTCATGCTTGCCCCTTTTCGTTCGGCCCGCGTCAGCTCGGCGCGAGAATTCGACGCTACCAGGCGTCGGCTTCGCGATCCAGTCGCCGACGTGCGACGGGGACCGCTGCTACGCGGCCGCCTGCTCCATCCAGTCGCGGTACAGGCGCCAGTACGCGCCCCCGGCGTCGAGCAGCTCGTCGTGCGTGCCCTGCTCGACGATCTCACCGCCGTCGAGCACGACGATCCGCCCGGCCTGGCGGATCGTCGACAGGCGGTGGGCGATGACGATCGACGTGCGGCCCGCGAGCAGCCGCCGCAGGCCGGCCTCGATCTTGCTCTCGGTGTGCAGGTCGACGTTCGAGGTCGCCTCGTCGAGGATGAGGATCCGCGGATCGGCGACGAGCGCGCGCGCGAACGCGACGAGCTGGCGCTGGCCCGCCGACAGCTGGGTGCCGCGCTCGCCGACCGGCGTGTCGTAGCCGAGCTCGAGCGCCTCGATGAAGTCCGCCGCGCCGACCGCGCGGGCGGCGGCGCGCACCTCGTCGTCCGTGGCATCGGGCCGCCCGAACGCGATGTTGTCGCCGATCGTCCCGCTGAAGAGAAAGCCCTCCTGCGGGACGATGCCGAGCTGGCGGCGCAGCGATGCCTGCGTGACCGTGCGCAGGTCGTGGCCGTCGACGAGCACGGCGCCCTCGGTCGGGTCGTAGAAGCGTGCTACGAGCTTGGCGATCGTCGACTTGCCGGCGCCCGTCGAGCCGACGAGCGCGACGGTCTGCCCCGGCGGGACGAGCAGCGAGACGTCCGAGACGGCGAGGACCTGTTCGCCGTCCTTCACGCCGGAGCCCGCGTAGCTGAAGCTCACGTCGCGCAGCTCGATCTCGCCGCGCAGCGCGCCGAGGTCGGTCGCGTCCGGCGCGTCGACGAGGTCGGGCTCGACGTCGAGCAGCTCGAAGATCTTGTCGAGCGCCGCCATGCCGGACTGGTAGGTCGTGTAGACCTGCGAGAGCTGCTGGATCGGGTCGAAGAAGCCGTTGAGCGCGAGGACGAACGCGATGACGACGCCGGAGCTCATGTCGCCGTCGATGACCTGAAAGCCGCCGTAGAGCAGGATCCCGACGGTCGCGAGCGCGCTCATGAGCTCGACCGCCGGGAAGTACGCGGCGTTGAGGTTGACCGTCACCATGTTCGCCGCGCGGTTGGCCTCGTTGAGCTCGCGGAAGCGCGTGCGGTGCTGGGGCTCCTGCCCGAACGAGCGGACGATGCGGATGCCCGACAGCGACTCCTGCAGGTACGACGTGATCGAGCCGATCGTCTCGCGCGTGCGCTTGTACGCGTCCGCCGAGACGACCCGGAAGGCGAGCGACCCGAGCGCCATGACCGGGAAGATGAGGAACGTCAGCAGCGCGAGCTGGAGGTCCAGCCAGCAGAGGATGGCGATCGTCCCGATGAGGATGAGCGAGCTCGAGAACAGCGTGACGACGCTGTCGGTCACGAGCTGGTCGAGCGCCTGGACGTCGTTCGTCATCCGCGAGATGAGCGCGCCGGCCTGGCGGCGCTCGTAGAAGCCGATCGGCTGCAGCTGCAGGTGCTCGAAGATCCGCAGCCGCAGATCCTGCAGCGCCCGCTGGCCGACCCAGCCGACGAGGTACGTCTGCAGGTACGTCGCGCCCCAGTACACGAGCGCGCTGACGATGAACGCGAGCACGACGAGGTTCAGCGTCGACACGTCGCCGGGCTTGATGCCGTCGTCGATCGCGAACTTCGCGAGCGGCGCGGGCGCGAGCGCCGCGGCGGTCGCCAGCACGAGCGAGACGAGCATCCAGATGACGCGCGCGCGGTAGGGCTTCAGCAGGACGAGCAGGCCGCGCAGCTTGCGCCCGCGACCGCTCGTCTGGCGCATGCGGCGGCGGATGTCCAGGCGCAGCGCGGTGCGATCGGCGCGCGTCACAACCCCGCGACCTCCGGCTCGAGCGCCTTGCGCGTGAGGAAGACCTGGTCCGGCAGCCCCTTCTCGACGATCTCGCCGTAGAACGCCGAGCGCTCCAGCAGCTCCTCGTGGGTGCCGTGGTCGAGCAGGCGGCCCGCTTCGAGCACGGCGATCTCGTCGGCGAGCGCGATCGTCGACAGGCGGTGGGCGATGACGAAGGTCGTGCGACCCGCCATGACCTCCTGCAGCGCCTCCTTGATCTGCTGCTCGGTCGACGCGTCGACGGCCGACGTGGCGTCGTCGAGGATGAGGACGCGCGGGTCGGCGAGCAGGGCGCGCGCGATCGCGATCCGCTGGCGCTGGCCGCCCGACAGCGTCAGGCCGCGCTCGCCGACGCGCGTGTCGTAGCCCTCGGGCAGCGCCTCGATGAAGCCGTGCGCCTGCGCGCGCTTGGCGGCGGCGACGACCTCCTCGCGCGTGGCCTCCTCGCGCCGCGCGTAGGCGATGTTCTCGTGGACCGTCGCGCTGAAGAGGAACGGGTCGTCGGTGACGACGGCGATCTCGCGGCGCAGCGAGCGCGGATCGACGTCGCGGACGTCGGCGCCGTCGACGAGCACGGCCCCGGCCGTGACGTCGTACAGGCGCGAGATGAGACCGACGAGGGTCGTCTTACCGGACCCCGTCGCGCCGACGAGCGCGAGCGTCGTGCCGGCGTCGACGGTCAGCGTGACGTCGCGCAGCGCGGGCTCGGCGGCGTCTTCGTAGGCGAGCGTCGCGCCGCGCAGCTCGATGCGGCCCGAGCCCGCGGGGAGCGGCCCGGCTCCGGGCGCGGCGACGATCGCGGGCTCGCGGTCGAGGATCTCGAAGATCCGGGCGCCGGATGCGGTCGCGCGCTGGGAGAGGCCGAGCAGCATCCCCACGGTCCGCATCGGGCCGAGCAGCGTGAGCATGTACACGTAGAACGAGGTGAACTCGCCGAGGTCCAGCCGCCCGTCGATCACCGCGCGTCCGCCGAGGAACAGGAGCGCCGCGAGGCCCATCTGTGGCAGGAACGCGATGAACGGGTTGTAGAACGCGCGCAGCCGCGTCGAGATCATCGACTGGTCGAAGACGCGCGTGACGCTCGTGCCGAAGCGCTCGCGCTGCAGGTCCTCGCGCGCGAACGCCTTCACGACGCGGACCCCGCCGACGTTCTCCTCGACGTCCGCCGTGAGCTCGGCGATCCGCTGCTGGACCTCCTGGAGCGCCGGCCGCGAGCGGCGCCCGTAGCGATGCGCGATCCAGATGACGAACGGCACGGGGGAGAGGGCGATGAGCGCCAGCGCCGGGTCGATGACGATCATCGCGACCGATGCGAAGAGGATCGTCAGGCCCGCCTGGCCGATGATGACGAGGCCATAGCCGAGGAAGAAGCGCACGGCCTGCAGGTCGACCGTCGCGCGCGACATGAGCTGGCCGGTCTGCTGGCGGTCGAAGAAGCCGAGCTCGAGCGCGAGCAGGTGGTCGTAGACCTTGTTGCGCAGGTCGTACTCGACGCCGAGCGAAACCTTCCCTGCCACGAGCCGTCGCATGACCGTCAGGCCGAGGCGCACGACGCCGGCGAGGGCGATGAGCGCCGCGACGACCGTGAGCCGCTGGCCGTCGTTCGCGTCGATCGCATTGACCGCGGCGCCGGTCAGCGCGGGGATGGTCACGGTGGCGCCCATGGCCAGCGCCGCGAGCAGTCCCGACAGCCAGACGCCGCGCCGGTAGGGGCGCAGGAACGTCATCAGGCGGAGGAACGTGGCCACTGCCCGCGCATTGTAGTTGCTCGGGCAACCATTCCTTCGGCCGGTGCGGGTCCACGGCTTCCCCGGACCGCGATTCACATTAATCGGCGCATGGCATACTCGAACCCAGATGCAGGGGCGCCTCCAGTCTCTGATATCCGGGCTGCCGGCCTCGATACCGGTGATCGCAGTGCTGATCGGCGTCGCCGGATGTGGTGGCGACGCCACCGCGCCGGTCGCGAAGGACGCGTGCGGCTCGGACGCGCAGCCGCTCGCGGGCCCCGGGGCGACGCTCACCTATCGCGGCCGCAACGACGTGGTGGCCGACGTCCCGATCCTCTGCGAGCGCCTGAAGGCGCTCAAGGCGCGGACGCGGGTGCGGGGCGTGGGCCGCGAGCGGCTCGTGGTCGAGGTGCCGGCGCAGCTCGCGGCGGCGGCCCGGCTCGCCGCACAGACCGGGGCGCTGGCGTTCTACGACTGGGAGGCGAACGTCATCGGCCCCGACGGCCGGCAGGCGCCCGCCGATCGCGACGTGACCGGCGGGAGCGCAGCCGGGCAGCTCGGCGCGGTCAAGCTCTACGACGCCGTGCTGCGCGCGTCCAAGCGCGCCGCGATCGTCGAGCCGGACAACGCCCGCGAGGGCAGCCGCTGGTACGCCGTCGACGCGAAGGCGCGCGTGGTCTACGGCACGGGCTCCGCGACGCGCTCCGGGGCGCTCGCCGCCGTGCCGCGGGCCGAGCGCGCGGGTGCGACGCTGGTGGAGGTCAAGCCCGGCACCGTCGTCGTCCGCGCCGAGCAGATGCAAGTCGACGATCGACAGGACGCATGGTTCGTGCTCGAGGACGATGCGGCGCTGCGTGGCACGGACGTCGTGGACCCGGAGCAGCGCGTCGACGACGGCCCGGGCGCGACCGGCGCGCCGATCGTGACGTTCGGCTTCACGGACGAGGGCGCGCAGGACTTCCACGAGCTGACGCGCGAGCTCGCGACGCGCGGCAGTCGTAGCGCGGGCGCCGACACCGGGACGTCCGCCATGGACGCCAACCAGCACTTCGCGATCGTGCTCGACGACCAAGTCGTCTCGGTCCCGTTCGTCGACTTCCGCCGGAACCCCGGCGGCATCGACGGCGCGAGCGGCGCGCAGATCCAGGGCGGCTTCACGCTCGCGTACGCGCGAGCGCTCGCGAGCCTCCTGCGCACCGGCGCGCTCGAGGTCCCGCTCGAGCCGGCCGGCCCGCCGGCTCCGTAGGCTTGCGCAGGATGCCGCCGACCGCCGGCCTGTGCGACAGCTGCCGCCACCAGAAGGTCATCCGCAACACGCGCGGCTCGTCGTTCTCGATGTGCCTGCGCGCCCGCGAGGACGACCGCTACCCGAAGTACCCGCGCCTGCCGGTGCTGCGCTGCCCGGGCTTCGAGCGGCGATCGGGGCAGGCGTGAGCAGCTCCGAGCCGCAGCGCTGCTGGCCGACGAGCGACCCGCTCTACATCGCCTACCACGACGACGAGTGGGGCCGGCCCGTCCGCGACGACCGGCTGCTGCTCGAGCGGCTGTGCCTCGAGGGCTTCCAGTCGGGGCTGTCGTGGATCACGATCCTGCGCAAGCGCCCGCGCTTTCGCGAGGTCTTCCGCGACTTCGAGCCGGCGGCGGTCGCGCGCTTCGGCGACGCGGACGTGGAGCGCCTGCTGAGCGACGCCGGCATCATCCGCCATCGCGGCAAGATCGAGGCGGCGATCGCGAACGCGCGCGCGACGGTCGCGTTGCGGGAGGGCGGCGAGACGCTGGCGGACCTGCTGTGGTCGTTCGCGCCGCGCGACCCGCCCGTGCCGGCCGCCCTCGCGGACATGCCGGCGTCGACCGCCGAGTCCAAGGCCATGGCGCGCGAGCTCAAGCGGCGCGGCTTTCGCTTCGTCGGGCCGACCACCGCCTACGCGCTCATGCAGGCGACGGGCATCGTCAACGACCACGTCGCCGGCTGCCACGTGCGCGCCGCCGTCGAGGCCGAGCGCGCCGCCCTGCGCCGGGGCTGAGGTCAGAACCTCGGCCGCGTCGCCTTGCGGCGGTCGCCGCGCAGCCACGCCACCGTCGAGCTCACGAACCGCAGCGCCCGCTTGGAGAACGGCAGCACGATCGCGGCCTGGTCGTAGGGCGCGATGAGCGCGAGCAGCGACTCCGACGGCTGCGGCGGGTCGCCGGCGACGATGCTCGTGTAGACGTCGTAGTGCTTGACGGGGTCGAGCACGATCTCCGTCGTGACCTTGCCGTGGCCGCTCGGATGCACGTCGATGTTGTGGGTCCGCGGCGGCACGCCGTCCTCGTCCTTGGAGTTGACGGTGATGACGATCGTCGTCGGGCGCGGGTCGCGCTTGGTGAAGTCGTACTCGCAGCGCAGCCGGCCGCCGGCGCGCTTGATCGTCACGTCGGGCGGCGCGGCGCCTTTCGTCATGTGCACCGAGTTGGCGGGCGGGTTGTCGAGCAGCTTGTCGGGCTCGGTCCACTGCTTCTTGGCGCCTGGCCCGGTCGGGCTGTTGGACTGGATCGCGCCGGTGGGGCTCTTGCTCGGCAGCGTGTCGCCCCAGCGGCCCGGCCAGCGCGTCCACGCGGGCTCGTCCGTGCCGAGGATGACGAGCTTCGGGCGGTCCTTCATCCGGCGCTTGCCGTCGGCGAGGTCGTACCACGCCTCGGTCTGGTGGAAGCCGGCCTCGAAGTACGAGGCGTGCGAGCCGCGCGCGACGTAGACGACGGGGCGGTCCGGGTCGGCGTCGAGCTTCTCGACGTCCTCCCAGCCGCGCTTCTCGCCGTAGCTGTGCTGCGCGTAGACGGCGATGTCCGGGTGCCCGGCGGCGTCGTCCATGCGGTACTGGACCATCTCCCAGTCGCCCTCGTGGGTGCCCGCGCCGAACGACAGCTGGTAGTCGCTTTCCAGCACAGTGGGATCCGAAGCTTGGAATTCACGTGACTTGAAGTCGCGGC
>JADMIO011435018.1_pt1 | contig 25004 bp, 20 predicted proteins | sample 8958161 | NCBI WGS metagenome assembly JADMIO01 (sample SAMN16585339, study PRJNA669376) | soil metagenome | isolation source: Crop rotation soil | place: USA: Cullars Rotation, Alabama | collected 2011
TGAAAAATCGTTTCAATTTTAAGCACGCTAATGATCGTTGTCGTATAATGATTCCTGATGTAAGAATAGAATTACATGTTGTATACTTAAATAAATTAACCAATATAATTTTGTTAACAGGTTGGGTTTATGTCAACTAATCCAGCTAAATCTAGCTATGGATTGATCGGGGAGTGTATTCAATCCTTTACCAATGTCCATATATTGGGTCTTAAGTATGATTTGTTGATGTTATTGAGAAATAATTATTAATCGATTAATTCAATAGTTGCACTAAAATTTATAATTCAAAGGAGCTTTCAGCGGGTTATTTAGATGAAGCCACTGGAAACTATACAGGACTAGTCGGTGTATTGCAGCGCAATGTAATTGAGAGAGAGAGAGAGAGAGAAAGCAGCTTTAAGTTTTTAATCAAAAATTGATCTAATTCCTAGGAGGCGGAACTGGCTATTTCTGCAGTTCGAACCGATGCTATTCCCAACAATGAAGTAGCATTTGGATCATCTCATTTTCCCGGAGACAGTATTATCCTATCGATCCCATTTAGGAAGCCACCTTCACCCCCTCAACTTGCTATATATGAATCTTTTGAGATGATTGTCTATTGGTTTCTGCTATTACTTATGCTCATCATTGTGATTCTAATGGTACTATTCATGAAGTTGGAAAACATTTCGAAAACATCCATGGGATTTAGTTACCCGCTTGAATCTCTATGGCAAATCTATTGTCATTTGATTGATCAAGAAACAAACAAACCATTGCTTGTATCTTATCGAATTTTATGGGTCCATGTATCGGTGGCATTGTTTTTTACTATTTTTGGTTATCTTCTGAATCTAATGTCAACTGAACAAATCAAAGAAGTTCATTCCGAAGTAATTGATGATCTTTACAGTTATCTTTCAGACCCTCAGTGGCAGCACATGACTAGTATAATTTCACCTGGGCTTTATCTTTATGGGCATTTGATGACTTCAAAGCCCGGCAGTCTAGAAAGATCCTTACTAGATAGGATCCATTCTCCAAGTGGTCGCGATGGCATAATAAGAATGTACAATAGACCATATGATAAACTGATCAGTATCTTTAGTGATACGCTGGGTAAACTTCTAGCGAAACAATCAGCTATTCTAGTAGAAAAATTTGGCAATGACGAAGTTTTACCACTATATTTTTGCTTTGTGGATAAAACGATCCCTCGGCTCTTATATCAGAGCAAGAAAACGTTTGCCAATGGTATCATTGGTTCGTTTAGGAGCCATTCTATGGCTCTCCATCTTGTGAAAAGATTTGAATATAACATTAGAAGTTGGATGGAAGGTGGTATGGTGATTGCCAGCCTTAGGACCTCTACACGACAGAGCATTGTGCGCTATTCCGGATATAAAATTGACTGGACGATGATCAAATGTATGTCCGGTGATCAGGACATTGAAGTGTCTTTACCAAAGGCAAGCTCCTTTCAAACTTTTAAGGGAGCCTTTGTGAATCTGGCGACATTATATTTGCTTTCCACTGTAGTATGGATCGCTGAGTTCTTTTCTTTGATCTTGAAAAAAATCGTTAAAGTTCGAAAATCGCAGCCAAAATTAAAGATCAAAATACCTCACCTTAGATTTAAAACTGAATAATTTGAATAATTTTATTATTAATTGTGACAAAAGATCGATATTTGATAATTTTTCTGCAAAACTTAATACAGTCTGACCTCGATTATTTCACAGAATCCACCAGTCTCAAATTGGGGTATAGGTTTAGGATCTTGTTCGAAGATTTCACACCCTCGATTGTTTCACAAAATTCTCGAGTCCCAACTGTGTGAAATAATCGAGGTCAGACTGTATTGACACTTATCAAATTTATATATCTACATTAATGCAGAAAATTTGATTAGATATTTTAGTCTAACGTTGAAATGTCATCGAGCAAGCAAAAATATATAAAACTAAAAAAACATTTGTTAAAAAAAATAAGTAAACCTATCAACAACTAATAAAAAGCTTATCAACATCTATATAAGGTTTTGTCTTTATAACAAATAAGCTTAAAATAGAATTAACACCTCATTAATTCACATAGCGTGATAGATCCCGAATGAAAATAGTGGTTAACAATGGATATTTGTAAAATTTGTTTATCTGTATTGTCTCAGTTTGATCGTTTCGAACTCTTTTGCTTTAAAGTTGAAACATCGTTTTATCGATAGCCCTACCACTCGTTGTCGTATTATGATTCCTAATGTAAGTCTAGGAAATCTTTATATTAACCAAGCTCATTTTTTAAAAAAACAGATCTGATGTCAACGAATCTAACCAAATCTACATTTGGACATATGGGCCGATGTTTGGAGATCTTTACAAATATTCATCTAGCAGCCCTAAAGTAAACCTTGTTACCGATGTAGAGCATTAATCAATCATTTTTCAATATTTAATAGTATACCTTAAAAGAGAGTTCAGCAGGTTATTTTGATAAAACAACTAAAAATTATACCGGACTAGTGGGAGCTTTGCAACGGAATGTAAGAGAGAAAGAGAGTAACTTCATTTAAAGTTCTTTAATCAAATTTGATTCAAATCTAGGAGGCAGAACTGGCCATTTCTGAAGTTCAAACCGATGCTATTCCGAATAATGAAATAGCCTATTGATCAACTTATATAGCCGGAGACAGCATTATCCTGTCGATTCCATTTGGGAAGCCACCTTCACCCTCTCAACTTACTATCTATGAATCTTTTGAGATTGTCTATTGGTTTCTGCTATTATGCTCATCATCGTGATTCTAATGGTACTATTCATGAAGTTGGAAAACATTTCGAAAACATCCATGGGATTTGGTTACCCGCTTGAATCTCTATGGCAAATCTATCGTCAATTCATTGATCAAAAAATGAACAAACCATTGCTTGTATCTTATCGAATTGTTCGTAAATCCCCATTAAATTTAAAGAAAATGAAAATACCTTATCCAAGATTCAGTATTTAATTGATTTTTTATAGCACATTTACCATAGTTTAGAATTTTTCTGCGCAACTTTATATTGAACCTGTCTAAAGATATGGTCGTGCAAGGATAGGAGCTGCGGTGGTGGTCGAGTTGTCAAGACGATTGCCCCGGTTAGCAGTAGACCCAGGTTCGATTCCTGGCTGCAGCAGTCCTTTATCCTACTCCCCGAGGCTAAAAACCGGCACGACAATATTGATCTACACAATAAGGTAGTAGTAGATCTAATTAGCTATTTTGATTAAACTTGAAAAAGTCATTAAGCTAGAACATATTAAATATGTAGCCAAAAACTTAATCATCTCATTGACTATAGAATAAAAAGCTAATCATTAAAGCTAAATAAGTATATTCCCTTGTTCAACCGATCATTAGTTATAAATTATAGATCAGTTTCATTAATCTAAATAACTTGATAAATTTCCAAAAAAAAATTGCCAGTGGTTAGAAATGGCCGTTTTTTTAAACATAGTTTTGTGTTTTGTCATTTTGAACTTTTCTATTTCTTTTGCTTTAAAGGTAAAAAATCGTTTCATTTTTAAGCACGCTAATGATCGTTGTCGTATAATGATTCCGGATGTAAGAATAGAATTACATGTTGTATACTTAAATAAATTAACCAAGATAATTTTGTTAACAGTTTGACATGATGTCAACTAATCCAGCTAAATCTAGCTATGGATTTATCGGGGAAATTGTTCAATTCTTTACCAATGTCCATATATCGGGTGTTAAGTATGATTTGTTGATATTATTGAGAAATAATTAATCAATATTATATTTATTCAATAGTTGCACTAAAATTTATAATTCAAAGGAACATTCAGCGGGTTATTTAGATGAAGCCACTGGAAACTATACAGGATTAGTCGGTGTATTGCAGCGCAATGTAATTAAGAGAGAGAGCAGCTTTAAGTTTTTAATCAAAAATTGATCTAATTCCTAGGAGGCGGAACTGGCTATTTCTGCAGTTCGAACCGATGCTATTCCCAACAATGAAGTAGCATTTGGATCATCTCATTTTCCCGGAGACAGTATTATCCTATCGATCCCATTTAGGAAGCCACCTTCACCCCCTCAACTTGCTATATATGAATCTTTTGAGATGATTGTCTATTGGTTTCTGCTATTACTTATGCTCATCATTGTGATTCTAATGGTACTATTCATGAAGTTGGAAAACATTTCGAAAACATCCATGGGATTTAGTTACCCGCTTGAATCTCTATGGCAAATCTATTGTCATTTGATTGATCAAGAAACAAACAAACCATTGCTTGTATCTTATCGAATTTTATGGGTCCATGTATCGGTGGCATTGTTTTTTACTATTTTTGGTTATCTTCTGAATCTAATGTCAACTGAACAAATCAAAGAAGTTCATTCCGAAGTAATTGATGATCTTTACAGTTATCTTTCAAACCCTCAGTGGCAGCACATGACTAGTATAATTTCACCTGAACTTTATCTTTATGGGCATTTGATTACTTCAAAGCCCGGGAGTCTAGAAAGATCCTTAGCAGATAGGATCAATTCTCCTCGCGGTATTGATGGCATAATAAAACTCGAAAGTAGTCAAATTGAGCAACTAATCAGTATCTTAAGTGATACGCTGGGTAAACTTCTAACAAGACAATCAGTTTTTCTAGTAGAAGAATTTGGTATAGACGAAATTTTACCACAAATCTTTTGCTTTGTGGATAAAACGATCCCTCGGCTTTTTTATTCAAGCAAGAAAACGTTTGCCAATGGTATCATTGGTTCGTTTAGGAGCCATTCTATGGATCCCCATCTTGTGAAAAGATATGAATATAACATTAGAAGTTGGATGGAAGGTGGTATGGTAACTGCCAGCTTTAAAACCTATATACCACAGGGTATTGTGCTCTTTTCCGGATATAAAGTTGACTGGACGATGATCAAATGTATGTCCGGTGATCAGGACATTGAAGTGTCTTTACCAAAGGCAAGTTCCTTTCAAACTTTTCAGGGAGCCTTTATGAATCTGGCGATATTATATTTGATTTCTTCTGTCGTATGGATCGCTGAGCTCTTTTCTTTGATCTTGAAAAAAATCGTTAAAGTTCGAAAATCGCAACCAAAATTAAAGATCAAAATACCTCACCCCAGATTTAAAACTGAATAATTTTATTATTAATTGTGACAAAAGATCGATATTTGACAATTTTTCTGCAAAACTTAATATCGACACTTATCAAATATTTATATGCGATGCTTGTATAAAATTTCATCAAGACAATCCGCTTTGTTAATAGAAAAATTCGTCCTAGATGAAATTTAACACCGGTCTTTTTCTTTGTGGATAAAATCATTCCTAAACAATTATATTCTAGCAAGAAAACATTTGTCAATGGTATCATTGGTTTGTTTAGGAGCCATTCTATGGATCTCCATCTGGTGAAAAGATATGACTACTATAGGAGTTACTCCGAGACAGTCCACCAATGCGTGGTGTCCGGCAAGTCTACCACTTTGTGGTGTTCTTTCTTGGAGTAACACCTACAGTAGTCCCTCAGTTCCCCTTCAGGTCACCTTCGGGGAGCGCGCCCTTTCAGGTCGCGGGTAAATAAATTTTAGTGCACCGCTTCTCTATGAACACATTTTCAATAAGGAAAAAATATCCACAATATATCAAATTTCAACAAAAACCGAAAACTGTTAATTGCACAGCATGATCCTGTGGTTTATGTCGAACCCAAATTTCTTTGACATCACCGCAAATCATTAGCTGAAAACATTTTTCAAACAATCACCGTCACAATTAACACTAATTCACACTAATTCATTGGCACATAAAGGTGTTAATTTTTTAATTGCAAACTGGAACTTTTTTCACAAGTCAAATCAAGTGGTGAAATGTCGTTTATAAAAACACAGGGCCAAGTCATCCTCTCTCATTTCTTTCTCGAGGACAGAAAATTCAATATGAAAGTCGCTATTTTTCTTCTTTGCTTCGCTGTTGCGGGTAATTAACTTAATTAATTGAAGTAGTTAAGAAATATCTAAGTGAAATTTTTCTCTTAGCCAACGCTCAGCTCTCTTGGGGCAACATTGGCAATCAACTTAGCGGCTTCGTGAACCAACTCGTCGGTAAGGGTAATGTCGCTAATCTGCAGAACCAGATGAAGAGCACCCCATTCGGGACTGGTGGATTTATAGTCAAAGTACTGGTATACTAGAATTAAACGGAAAAGTTTATACATGCAATGGATATGCAGGAAAAGGTGCAGAAAGAAATAAACCCGATAAGCAGCACGTAAAAAATAGAGGACCACTACCAAGAGGAACCTATAGTATTGGACCTATGCAGGAATACTACCCACCCCTAGGAAAAAAAGTTATGAAACTGAAACCGACCGGTGATCAAAATATGTACGGTCGAAGTGGTTTTTATATACACGGTGATAATGGGAAAGGTGACTACAGTGCCTCTGAGGGCTGCATAATTCTTGAACTAAAGTTTAGGAATGCGATCGACTCCAGCGAATACAAAACACTTGAAGTAGTAGAGTAATAATTGTATCATGTACGATTATTCTAATTTACCTTCTCTATTAAAGAGTTGCATTTGAACTTATTTGTCTTTGAAAACCTTTATTAGAGCAGTAATATTGATTTATACATTTCTCTTTGTAAATTATACCTTCAGGGATTTCTGTCTTTCCTGGTAATACAGTTATCATTTCATCATTTTCTACTATTTTTAGGTTACTTTTTTCAAAGGTTCCTTGCAGGTTGTATAATAGAGAAATATAAAAGCATTACTTCCATCAACATTTCAAAACCAGAAAGCACCTATACTTACAAAATTTTCGGCTTACGTGTTTAATAATATTGAATGAATATCACGCACGTGGCGGCCAAGTTATTGTTGATGTGATATTTTAATTCGCACTTTTAATAGTGTACTATCAAACAACATTTTTTCACTATTCTTTTTGGACATTCAAATTCAAGGTAAGACATCGATATAACTGGCTTTGAACATTCTCAGGTCTCTAAAGTGAGCGAAAAAATAGAATTCTTTTTATTCGAATTTGTTCACAGTTAAAGATAAAAAGGGATTTTTCCATAGAACAGAGAAATGGAGGTTCCAGCAATTTTCCACCTACCGCAAAATTATGAAGAGTGGCCTATACCACAAAAGGACTATGAAGGAAATGGCCCAATACATGCTAGGCGAGCAGAACGCGGCGATCCCCCATTCGTAATTTCATATTGACACATGATTGAAACTGGAGGCTTCTAGACCGTATTTCACTCACTCATTCACTTTCCCTTTATTCTCTCTCTCTCTCTCTCTCTCTTTCTTTCTTAAGCCTGATGCCATTATTAAATATCGCCAAGAAATAAGAACGTTCGAAACGAAATTATGACATCCACCCCGAATGGTGTCAACACTATGGACGCTGCAAACTTATATAACCGTTGGTCTACTTCAACTAAATGACAATTATTTTGTTAAAATTCAAAATCTCTTATTGTTTTCCTGACAAAAATTTTGATAATATAAAATCAGATTTAACAATAACTTTTTCATCGAGGAAAATTTTGTTAAATTGTTGCCGAGTATATTGCTTTTCTAGATCAATTGTTAACTGAATTGTTCTAATCAGACCATAAAGGTGCTCTTGCTTTCTCGATTTGCACTTAGAAATCGAATGTTCTAATTTGGTCCAACGATACCAAGAAAGTGATAACGGTGCAAAGCCAGTCCAAAAACCGATCGTGCTCAGTACATAGGTCACAAAATCGATCGGATTAATCGAAGGTGCAAATTTAACATTAAACTCTGGAGCTTTTGATGGGTTAACCGTAATGGTCAAATTTTCACTAGGTTCAACTTTTTGAACGACAGGTACAAACTCAACACGAAAACAGTCTTTTTTAGAACAGATCAGATTTCGACAAAAGATTTCAATGTCAATCGACACGTTCAAAAATGTTTTGTTTTCATAATCTGCCCATTCATCGAATCGTAATTGTTTCGGATAGTCATCATGTTCTTGAATCAGCGATTCGCCCGAAATAAGTGACAAATTGCGAATGTAATGTTCTAACAAGCAGGAATCAATGCAATTGCCTTGTGTTCGAAAGTTAAAAGTTCTATCGTAAAACCAACAATCGGTTATATATGGTGATTCGAGCAATTCGCTTTGATAAAGGTCATAGGTGAGTTGTGTTTCACTGATCGAACTATTATCTTCACTTATCGTCAGATAAGCATTTTCTTGGGCGCTATTTAGGACATTTCGACTGTGCATATAGATAGTAACAGTTTTGTTCCTAATAAATTTATCATTTCTAAACAAAATCGAATAGAGAAACGGCGCAAACGGATTATTCAAAACTTGTTTCGTTTCAAATGGATCACCCTGATAGTTAAAAGTATAGCAATACGATTGATCCTTTATCGATTTAACGACGGTCCATTTTTTATCAAAATCAGCAGAAGAACTTGGTTCGAGAGAAGCCCAATTGTTAACTTCAACTCTGTCAATCAAATTTAGTATCGAAGGCATTTCTTCGAACAGTTCCGTAGGAAAAGTTCTTTTCCGATATTTTTCTTCTTGAGGTCTAGAATTGTTAACTATTAATTTTGGTTCAAATTAACTTAGTACATACCCAGAAAAGCATACTGATAATGATGGTGGATAAAATTGATCAGGTCGCTTAATTATTACCCGTGTGACCACGTCGTGATTAAAGAACTGTTGACAAATATAATAGAGCTGAGCCGTCATTAATGCAAAGGTTCCTATGGTCACAAATATTCTCCATAGAATGAGCCTTGAGCTATTTGTTAACAGTTTGAACATTTCCAAAGACATATTTTCAATGTCAGTCTGTAGAACTTTCGAATTGATAAACTTTTCCTATTAGATAATTTGAATATCAATTTAGTCAATTAAATTTTTTTTTGATGCGCGAAAATGTCATTTTATGCAGATTAAAATTTGAATTTCAAATTATCTAATGGCATTTGATATCATTACGATAGATTCAATGAATAAATTTTTTATGCCGAACGGTTTGAAATTTTAAATTAATTTCAAGCAACCTATTGGCTTGCAGCCTATTGTTTTTCGGTGGAGGGTTCTTACAGAACCGGTTCCTAAATTTGGCACAGGCTGACGACGAGGACCTCTTATTCTAAGGTAAAACTAGTCTGGCCTTACACTGACAACAATAAAAATGTCTGCTCTTTCCGATTGTGTTCGGAATTTAAAACAACTGCTAAAAGAGAAACAACAAAAATTTGATGAGACCGTTCGAAGAAATGAACAGTTAAGAACGACACTCGTTGAGAAGATTAGCGGAAAGAAAATCCATGATATTGAATGAATTCAACATTTGTAGATAAACCGAAGAAAATTTATAAAATCGAAGCTTCTTCCGGTTTGAACAGTTCTTCAATCAAGTTCTTTTGTCCTCACATAACGAGCAAATGGAAACTTTTTGTGGTATACTTTCCCTAAACAGCCATAGCCTGGCTTTCCATAGTTGTAGACCTCAACAGTTGCACAAAAAAAGAATTAATTGAACTGAGAAAGAAAATTAAGTTTCCTCTGCGGACATTTAGAAAAGTGCCTATCAAGAGTAATTGCTTTGTTAATTGTCCAAGCTGCGCTAAGAAATTTGTGGCCAAGCGTTTCAAGAGAATATATTGTTCATTCTTTTGAATGCTATAAGCATTGTATTCTCGAATGTGAACCTTACAAGCAACTAAATCTGATCAAGCAGTGTACTGAATGTGAAGTGCTTTGTCTTAATTCAAAAAGCTATGGACATTACGAAGCGAGTGATTAAACCGGCCTGGGTGACTAATACTATATACAAAATTCCCATTTTGCCGCATTCAATTTAGACACTACTAAATTCATGCCCTGGTTGTCGTAAACAATTTAAAGGAAGAAGCAACCCAAATGTATACAGGGAGAATTGGCTTACTATATTCATCTAATTGAAGAATGCGACTATTACAAAAAACTAAAACTTAGAACTTGTTCGAAATGCCATTGTGAATTTATTCATTCCCTTGCCTTTAACAAGCATAAATGTAAGGAATAAACTTTGTCAATTCCTTTTTTGAATAAAAATGGTCAATTTTTTTTCTAAAACGTTTCTTGCTGGACTGTAAAGGTTTACTCAAACTGGTTCCTGTTCAAATAAATAGGACCGTCTAGTTCTCTAGGGGAAAAATTCTGCTAAAGGGTTTCAACCCTTGAAGCCAAACTCATTTTGTGCCTGCTAAGAACAAAAATGTCCGGCCTTCTGATTCTGTGGTGAATTTACAAGAACAGTTAAAACATGAACAGCAAAAATTAGATGAAGCCAAGTTCGGAACAACCGGAATTAGATGAAGCCAAGTTCTGAACAACCGGAAAGAGCAGATTTTTGTTGTTGTCAGTGTAAGGCCAGACTAGCTTTACCTTAGAGCTTATCTAAATTTATTAATTCTCATAACTTAGATTCTTATTTTTTATATTATACATGTATAAGTTAATTATTCATAGTTGATAAGAAGAGTTGTTTGAATTTTTCTCGAGTGTATTGCCTTTCGAAATCAATCGTTTGTTGCATAGTTCTAATCAAATCGTAAATGTTCTCTCTTTCACTATTCCTTTTCGGTCGGCTACCATTCGTAAGTTGGGATTTGTTTCTAGGGTAAAAGTAGAGCGAAAGAGGAGCAAATCCTGTCCAGAATCCGATGGTAGTTAGAACATAGGTCACGAAATCGATTAGGTTAATCGATGGCGCAAACCAGACATTGAAGTCAGGTCCTCGAGCCGTGGTGACTCCAATGGTTAAATTTTCACTTGGTTCATTTTTTCGAATCATAGGAACATATTCGAACTTAACACAATCATCGTTAGAACATGAAACGTTTTTACATTTATCTTCAATTAGGTCCATACAATCTTTGAATGATTGGTTGGGATTCTTATAATCAGACCACTGATCAAATCGAATTTCTTTCGAATACGGATCATTCTCTTGAAATAGAACTTCGGAGGGAGTAATAGAAAAAGCCTTGTTGTAATTTACTATTCGACAATCATCTAGACAATGTCCTTGCGATAGAAAGTTCGTAGTTCGATTGTAGAACCGGCAATTAGTTTGATAGGGCCATTCGAGTAGCTCACTTTGATAAAGATCATAGGTTAGCACGATCTTACTACCAGAACTGTTCATATCCTGAGTGTTAATTTCAAGGTAGGCATTTTCCTGATTACTATTTAGAACAGTTCGACTGTGCATATAGATTCCAACAAATCGATCTCGTAAAAATGCTTGTTTGTTTTTGAACTGAATCGCATAAAGAAATGAAACAAATGGATTGTTAAGAACATGTTTCGTTCTAAATTGATCGCCCTGATAGTTGAATGTATAACAACTTGCTTCATCCTTTATTGATTTAACTATGGACCAGTATTTATCGAACTGTTCATCGCCAGGAACCAGCGGAATAAACGTCCATTGTTGATTGACCATAATGACTTCGATTAGATCATTGATTGATAACATCTGATCGAACAAGTTCTTAGGCAAGATTACTTGTTCATCACTATCTCGTTCCCTAAGATGATTGAATTAATTGGGGCAAAAAGTTCTGCAATTTACTTACAAGCCAAAGCAAACTGTTAATGAAGGCGGATAGAAATAATCAGGTCTCTTAATTGTGACTCTTGTAACCACTTGATGATTAAAGAACTGTACACAAATGTAGTACAGCTGAGCCGTCATTAATCCAAAGGTACCAATGATCACAATTAATTTCCATAGAAATCGTTTAGTAACAATGGTTCTTATAAAATTCAACATTTTCTAAAAGAATGTTTCGTGGAACGAATTAGAATTTTTTTGTTGTGAAAAAAAAATTTAATCGAATTGCCTTTTAGCTAATTTGAAATTTAAATTTGTTTTTGCCTAATAGGTTATGATAATTTTATTGTTTTTGCTTCTAGACAACAATTTGTTAAGCGATTCACATGAAAAAATTCTCTAAGGTCTAAATAGATCAAAAGGTTCAATTTGGACATTATATTAATATTTTTCCATTTTCATTTTAATAGAGTGTTGAAGTTAAAAGTGAACACGAAATGTTTTTTGATTGCTGCTTGTTAAGTGAAACTAATCCAATGCTATTGACTGCCATTGAATTAAAAGAAAGACCTTAAAATGATTCATTGAGATCGTAACAAATTAATTAGTTGTGCTCTATGCAGAAACAACAATTGAATTGTTTTGTCATTGACACATTAGTAATTAGTCTGACTTTTAATTAACTGTCGCCAATTCCCTCTCTCTCTCTCTTTCTCTCCCTCTTTCTCAACTCATTGACACCCTCAGAGAGATTTCAAAGGTTGGGGGCCAAAAAAAGTACCGTTAAAAAGTAAATTAGAGAGTGCGCTGACCTGGCCTCTTCGAATCTTTTTCGCCCAGTTTGCTCTCTCTCTCTCTCTCTTTCTCTCACCTTTAACAGCGCTAATTGCTATTTGGGGAAACTTAATGATTATCAACAGGACAGCGACAACTTGAACGGCTTTGATTTATTTTTGATCATTCTCTCTCTTAGCTTAATCGCAATAAAAAAGTTGTCCAATTGCAATCATTCATTAATCACACACCGGAGATTGTTGAGGTACCAGCAGCTTTTTATTGCTCTCCCTCTCAATTTTTTCACCGGTCTCTAATCAGAAAAAGTTAATTTTACTGTTTTCGAAGAGTTCGGTAATAGGAACAAGGTTGGCCTGGCTCACACTGTCAGAGGTCCGATTTCTGTTTTGGTTTTGCCGAAAAAAATTTTGGCCCTCCCTGTCATTGATCTACTTGTAAAGCCAACTGTGTGGCCAAAGTTGGATTTAGTACCTGGAGAGAGAGAGAGAAAGAGAGAGGGAGAGAGAGGATGCAACAGTTTTTGATCGAAAAGCTAAAAATTGCCATCGCTACCAGGATCCATTTAATTCAGTTTCTATGTTTGCACACATTTGCATAGAAAAAAATGTGGTCTGCCTAATTTGAAAAGGTGTGTGTCTGTTTGCAAACATGTCTGGTGGCCTGAAAAAAGGTTCTGAAAAGCCAATTTACAGGTAGTTACAAAAGTACACCCGCACCACCTACGCATTGCATTCCTCTCTTTCGCTCTCTCTCTCATCACTGACTCTCTGACCTCAAAATGACACCAACCTGTAATCTCTCTCTTCCTTTCTTTCTCTTTCAAAAAGTTGCTCACTATTAAGAACCTCTAAACACAATCGGTAATTGTGATTAACGACCGTCAATTGATATGGATTTTTCACAGTAATGAATTTTGTCCTCTCTCACAAACAGCGGCAGCTGCAAAACTATTCAATTTGGTTAGGGAAATTTTTTGAAATCAAAATTTAATGATGCTTTGTTTATATTGTAGCTATTAATTTCTTTAGCACAATCAGAGAGAGAGAGAGAGAGAGAGAGATCAATTACATAAGGTCTGTGAATCTCTCTCTTCCAAATTAAATTAATGACACACGTGCCTTATGCAATGATTCAAATTAATTGATTAATTCAATGCAGTTAATGTTGTTGACAAATTAATCGAATTTAGAATTGTAAACAAAAATTTGAACCCGTCATAATTGGAAAGATAATTCTCTTTAAGGTTTGACAACAACAAAAAAACAGGAAACTTGCTTGTTATCGATTAAGAGCCGATAAAGGTTCTTTTTTAAACCACACATTCAAAAATTCAATACACGATAACTCTCCCCTAAGCTTTCTCTCTCTCCCTCTCTCTCTCTTTCTCTCTCCCTCTCTCTTATTCAACAGGTAGTTTCACTGGTAGTATAAAAAAATCTTAGCTCGGCTAATGATAGGTGAGAGGAGGTAACGAAAAATTTCAAAGCGACTAATTGAACCTGCTCTCTCCCTCTCCTCTCTCGAAAAAAACTTGTGTCTATGCCTGATATCATGAAGAGAGAGAGAGAGAGAGAGAGAGAGGGAGAGAGAGAGAGCGACTGTTTGTAAACCTGACTCGAGCCGAAGTGTGCATGTGCTCAGGTTGATCCCTCTTTTTCTCACTCTCTCATTCGCTCTCCCCAGTCTCTCTTGCTCTCATCGTCACTCACTTGTTTTTTTTTGTGCAAGTATCGGCTAATTTGCTAAAGTTTTAATTTGCTTCTTTGCTAACTAACCGGTAGCAAAAAGAGGGAATTTCACTTAGTGACACAGAAGAAAGTGGGAGAAAGAGAGAGAGAGAGAGAGAGAGAGAGACAAAGCAGAAACCAGGAGTTCTCATTTCGGAGAAACTCTAAGTTAGATCAAGGGAGAGAGAAAGAGAGAGAGAAATCTTGTGACTTTCCCGTAAAGATACAAGATCCATAGAAAAAAGTCTCAATAGGAAAATTTTAAAGGTGCGCAAAAAAGCTACCTGAAGCCAGTGAGAATTTTCTGCGCGAATTGATGACAGATGCATTGTTGTAATTCTGACTGTTAAGTAACAATTGACGACAATCACATCACACTAATAGAACACCTGTTCAGTCTCAAATTTGATTGCGGTGAAAGACATAGAGAGAAAGAAGCAAATCAACTAAACTGTTGCAGCAATGCTAATTAGAGGCAATCGTGATCGATGGTCCTTAATTGCCGTTCTAATTGTCGCTTTGGTCATTTTGGGTCTGACCGAAGCCAAGTACAAATCTAAAATTTCGATTCGTAACAATCGACGACTGGATGAGATCAATCAGGACACTTGTGAACAGGACGGTTCAGAATATCGATTACCACGATCGGTCACGCCCCTTCATTACAATGTCACCTGGCGACCCGATCTTGAAAAGTTGGTCTTCGATGGTCAGGTCTCGATTCTGTTGAGAGTGAACGAACCAAATTCGACTACAATCACCATACATCAGGTAGACCTTACGGTGGATCAGGTCCAATGGGTGGCAAACAACAAAGGTAATTATGGTTAGAGAGAGAGAGAGAGAGAGAGAAAAGAGAAAGAGAGAAAGAGAGAGAGAGAGAGATTAACGAGCCATGTAACTGTTAGCGTGATGTACATGGTTAAAAAATTATGACAATTGCCGAAAAAGTGGCCATTAGGTCTTTCAAGGACATTCTTGGTTAGATCACTCATTTCTTTGCAATTATCCAATTACAACTCTATCATTAACCCTTCACTAATTGTTTCTTTGTTTCTTTTTCATGAAGTTCTAAACTCCATCAAAACGGACTATTCGAAAAAGCTCGAAGCGGCTACTTACACCTTCGAAGAGCCGCTTACGGTCAATGAAGGCCAACTTAGACTTCGATTTAACGGTACACTTGATGATAAACTCAAAGGACTCTATCGAAGCAAATATACTCGACAGGTTTGAACCGAATTAGCCAGTGAATGTCCTAACCAAAAGCTTAATTGTATAGGATGGGAGTGTGGCCTATATGGCCTCGACTCAGTTCGAACCGACCGATGCCCGTCGAGCCTTTCCCTGTTTCGACGAACCCGCTCTTAAGGCCACTTTCGATGTGACCGTGCTCACGCTCAACAATCTGACCGCATTGTCGAATATGCCCGAACAAAGTCGTCAACCAAGTTCTGAACAGCCAGGCTATGACCTTATCCAGTACGCCACGAGTCCAAAAATGTCCACCTATCTGCTTGCATTGGTAAGTCACGAACCTCTCTCTATTGAAAGAGAAAGTCCACAAGAAAAAATCTATTTTTTCTAATCACGTACCGAAAGTTGACCTGTTAATTGCACAGCTGAACCCACACAGGTGGGCCCTTTCTCTCTCTCTCTTTGGCTCTCTCTCTCTTTCTCTCTCTCTGGCTCTCTATCGAAGGGGTCAATTTCCTAAGGCTTCCCCAGATTAGAGACCCCAACGAGTTTTGTATACCTGAAAAAAAGTCACGAGAGATTAACAGCATGATAACCGCTCTATCTACCTGTACAGTGATCTTTCGATAATAGTTGCCAACCGAATGTTTAATGTATTTTTCTCTCTATTCTCTCTTGCCATTAGGTGGTTGGTGAATATGATTACGTCGAAGGTCGAACCAAATCGGGGACACAGGTCCGGATCTATACGCCAAAGGGCAAGGCCGAATCAGGCCGCTTCTCATTGGACGTTGCCATTCGATCGTTGGACTTTTTCGATGATTACTTCCAGCAGCCATTCCCGTTGCCGAAAATAGACAATGTGGGTCCTACACACTTGACATTGCTGTTTATCTAATAGCCGAAAATAAATTTACAATTTTCTAGGTCGCCATTCCGGACTTTGGAGCCGGGGCCATGGAAAACTGGGTTAGCTGCCGAATTTTAATGTCTGGCAATTAAGAGCTAATTGTAAATTATCCAATCATATCCTTAGGGTCTCGTCACCTATAGATTAACGGCTCTGTTGACGGACGAAAAAACTAGCATCTCTCAAAAGCAACAGATAGCATTAACGGTGGCTCATGAATTGGCCCATCAATGGTTTGGCAATTTAGTCACGATGAAATGGTGGACCGGTAGGGAGAGAGAAAAAGTTCTAAATGTCCTAACGAAATGTTCTAAACGTCCTAACGAAATGTTCTTATCATAGATCTGTGGCTGAACGAAGGTTTCGCATCGTTCATGATGTACCATTCATGTAATCACTTTTTCCCGGAATGGAACCTTTGGCAAAAGTTCGTAGTGGACACTTTCAGTCCCGCACTCAATCTCGATGCTCTGGACAATTCACATCCGATCGAAGTGCCTATCGATGATCCAGCCTCAATTAGCGAAGTGTTCGATGTGATCTCTTATCGAAAGGGTTCGTCAGTTTTGCGGATGCTCAATGATTGGGTGGGCGATGAACAGTTCAGAGATGGTCTAAGAATTTATCTGAATCGGCACAAATATGGAAATACCTGCACTAAAGATCTTTGGGTAAATTACAATTAATTACAACTAATTACAATTAATTACAATTAAATACACTGTGAACAATATTTTCCTAATCAAACTTTCTCAGACCGCTCTCGAAGAAACCAGTGGTCTGCCGGTCGCGAGAGTAATGTCCACCTGGACCAAACAAAAGGTTAATTGCGATACCAAAATTCTCTCTGGTTATTAATTGTGACTGTCCAAATCAGGGCTTCCCATTGGTTACTGTAAGCGAAACGCAACGAAACGGCGATACATCCTATCTGACACTCGCTCAGAAAAAATTCTCTGCAAATTCGAGTCTTTCGGTACTTGAACGCCGAAGTAAGTCTCAATCAATTTGTATCAATCAAATGTACTAAATCTGTCTGTCTGTCTCTCTCCCTCTCTCTCTTCCGACAGTTCGATGGGAGATCCCTGTCAAGTATGAATCCGAAAGTCTTGGCGATAAAGATCCTAAAGAGATCTTTTCGGATCGTTTCAAACCGTTGACAGTGACGATTAAGCATCGTGAAGAATGGATTAAACTTAATCCAAAATCAATTGGATTCTATCGAACTCAATATCCGGACGAAATGTTGACCCGACTGATACCGGCTATTCAATCGAAAAAACTTGATTCAGTTGAACGATTGCAATTGCAATCTGATTTGTTTGCTTTGGCTCGTGCCGGTTACGACGATACAGTGAAGGTTCGATATTTGACTCTAATCGATTTTGAAGGCTTAAAGGATTAACTCTCTCTCTCTCTTGACTTAATTCAGTTCCTGAAATTTATCGGAGGATACAAAAACGAAACAAATTATTTCGTGTGGGACTCAATCAGTGACTCAGTGGGAACTTTGAGCACTCTACTTACGAATACGGACTATGAGAAAAAGTTTTCCAAATTTGCTCTGGACCTTTTCTCCAACATTTACGAATCGATCAGCTGGGATGAGCAATCTAATGAGTCAACACTCGATGCCCTGGCGAGGTCATTAATTATCGCCAACATGGGTCTGTACGGTTCTGAAAAGGTCATCGAAGAGAGCAAACGTCGATTCGCTGAACATTATCGTGAAGGCGGCAAATCGATACCGGCCAATCTTCGAGGAGCAATTTATCGAACGGTAGCAGGCAATTCGGATGATGAAGAGTTCGAACGGTACTTTGAAATGTACAAAAAGGCCGACAGTTCGGCTGAGAAAAGTCGAATTGGTTCAGCTATGGGTGCAACCGAAAAGCCAGATCAGATTCGAAAAGTTCTAAACTTTTCACTTGGCAGTGATGTCAGGTAGGATTACGAACTGTTCAAGGTTGGCTGTGTAAAAGGTTCTAAATTTGTTCTTTGGCTATAAACAGATCTCAGGACGCGCCCAGCATTCTGACCTCAGTGACCGGTTCTCTGGTTGGCCGAAATCTGGCCTGGCAATTCTTCCAGGACAATCGAAACGAACTTCGTGATCGTTACGCTAATGACTATCTGATTGGACGAATCGTTAAGGGAATCGCTTCCGGATTTGCCTCGAACTCAAAGGCCGAAGAAATTGAACGGTTCTTTATTTCGAACCAGTTTGCCGGAAGTCAACGAGCCGTTCAGCAGGCACTCGAATCGATTCGTCTTAAAGCAGCTTGGTTGGCCAAAGATGGTGAACAAATTAAAAAATTCCTGAGCGAATTCGACTAAGGGACAGAACTAAACAATTCAAACTCGATTCGAAATGAACTAAACAATTCAAACTCGATTCGAAGTGAACTAAACAATAGTTAAATTTTTTTTTGTTAACTGTAATCTCATTTGTAGGATTGTTCGAATTTCGTTTGTACTTTTTCTTACGTGTTCTGTGATTGTATGGTTAGAATTTTTTGATTTAACGATAATCATAATTTAACAAATTGTTGCCAATTTTTTTCTCAAAAGTTTCGAAAATTTTCGAACTTAATTGAGCAATTATCTATGTGTCTCTTTTCTGCGATAAGGAACTAACAATTAATTGCGTTTTTAACTTTGATGAATAAATCAGTAAGATTAATGGTTCTGATTAAGTTAAATGGATACGGGTTTGAACTTTTCTATAGGGGCCAAAAAGTTGAACCTAACTCTTAACTGTTTAGTTTCGAACGTTACTAAAATTAGTTGCAATTTAGATCGAGCCTTACGAGGACGAATTAATCATGATTAAGTTTTTATTCATTTTAATCGCGATTAGTTTAGCCAATTGCGATGAATTTATAGAAACTAATCAAACTGATTTAGTTGTTAATTCGGTTTTGAATGAGACTACTTTAAATCAGACTGATTCGAATGAAAACCGAATTGGATCACCAGGACCATCTCGAAATGTTCAGATACCCAATGTAAGACCTTCTATTCAAGAACAAAAACAGCAACAGCAGCAACAACAGGTAAATCCGATACTGTGCTAAATAGTTGGCAATAAATTTAAAAAATTTTTTTAACAAAACAAAGAATAATTTTGATATGAAGAAAAATTTTCACATATTCTTTTGAAAAATTATTTGTCTGACGGAATTAATTAATGTAGCAACAAGGATCAGTGACATTAGTTCCTGGTAGTGGAGGTGGGAATGAATGGACTGATGGCACCACCGCTGCCGTGACCCATTCCAGTACGACCCGTCGAAAACAGTCTACCACCCAGAGTGATTGGGATGAGCCGGGAACGGTTGGCACAACTCGTCCACCTCGACAGCGTGCCACCGGATCTTCGACCAGACGGACCACACTGTCCTTCACCGAAAACAGCGACTGGACCACGACCACAATGCGACCCACTCATGCACCCAGGACCACGAAAAAGCATACCGAAACGCCGCCCGACTTTGGTCCAGCTGCTGCCGGTCCACAGAAGCCACCGGTAAGAGTAGAGATGATAGAACGTAATTAATGACTAGTTGGATTTGATTAATTTGATTAATTTAATTAATTTGATTAGCAACAAGGTGGTCAGCCGCCACAAATTTTTGCGACCACGCCCGAAGATGCTGGCACCAGCGAATGGACCACCGAAAAGCCCTTTTCGCCCACTCACATCGCCCGAACCACACTAAAGCATACCACTGTACCTGATTACTTTGATGAACCTACTTCCGTTACTTTCGGTACGTCCTATATACAATTATTCGATTCAACTAATTTGCATTTTGGAAGGTTCATCTTCGACCGACAGTACAACCGACACAATAATAGACACTTCGACTTTTAGACCAACTATGGACTATTCTGATTATGATTATTCAACTAGCGAATACGAGACTACAACCGAAAATTCAATACCTGTTAATCCAGTTCAGCAGCAACAACAGCAGCAAGTAAGATTCTGAAAATGTTCAAATCAACTTTTTTAGAACTTTTCGATTTGTTCTTAGCAAGGAAGCAATAGTCAGCAACAACAGCAGCAACAAAATCAATTGATCGGTGTTCAAATTCAACAGCAGGTTAATTAAGTACTAAAACCTAGAAGTTAGTGCAATATATATTTTTTCAATTAGTGAAATATTTAACTAACGATCAAATAGATAATTTTAGAACTTTTCTTTCATATATTTTTTTCAATTAGTGAAATACTTAACTAACGATCAAATAGATAACTTTGGAATTTGTTCTCTCCCTGCAATTAGGGACAGCAACAAGTTCAAACGACCGAACCACCATCCAGCACCACCGACTACGATTACTATTCATTTCCGGAAACTTCATGTCAGTAAACTTTTATATATCTCTAATCAATTTTAATGTTCTAATCCGGAAATTGGATAGCTCCCTCAACATCCCCACCTAAACCAAATCGAAAGGGCAAGCCACGACCGAATGTGGTGTTCACCACAGTCGCCACCACTGAGCCCGATTATCAGGACTATCAACAAGAAACCTCGCCTGATTACGGTTCTACCGACTATCAACAGTACGAAGACTATGGCCAACAACAGGTTCGAACTTTTTTGAACAGCTTTTCTCAACTCTGATCTGTTAATTTCATCCTAATCGAACAGGAGGAATGCGTGAATCGACAAAAACTTCTTATGGACATTTCGAACATTACGAACTTGCTCGATCGAGTCGATTCAGAACTGTCCCATGCAGAACCTTTACTCTATTCGAACTTGGACATTGCCACCCCAATGTCTCAGGTATCTCAACTGTACCTAAGTTTGGTTAAGGACATAACCACACTTCCTCTCTAATTCGGTTCTAAAAAATCGGATCGAGTCGAACAATTAGATAAAAAGTTTTGTATGGTCTTTTATAAAAGCTTATTTACATTTGAACATTTCGCTAATCAGTCTCAATTGAACATTTTGCTAATCAGTCTCAATTGAACATTTTGCTAATCAGTCTCAATTGAACACTAATATCCTAATTGGTCCAGGTGGCAGAAGATGGGCCACCAGTGGCGACATGATCACCGCCAGCAATGTTCTCATCAGTACAATCGTATGAATCGTAAAGGATCGTAATGTTCGTTCGTAGCAGCGATCGTTTAACCAACAAGTTCGAACCCAGGGCGAAAAATTGATCAGGACCAGAATGCTGATGCCGGTACTGATCACCACCGACACTCGAGCCCGATTGGTCAGCGAGGGCTTCACAAATCGAGCGATCATAATCGAAAGGCACCAGATCAGAAAAGTGATCAACGCTACGAACATTCTGATTCGATCGAACCGGATTAAGCAGCAATTAATCCGGTTCGGTAGTTTGGACAGTGTTGATTAAGAGATCAGCATTTTTTGGTTGCCAATGTATCTCTATCTGTTAATTGGAACTGGATTAATTTCAACTATGGACCGGATCGGTAATGATACGGCGTTAATTTTCGGCAACCGGATTGATAGTTATCACAATTAATTTTTTGGCGATTCTTTCCGCCATTTCGGTTTCATTTTCCTCTCAGTGGGAGAGCGACCGAGTGAACAGCTGTTTGCTGTAAGGTGCATGTGTAAGCAGTAAATTGCATAAGAGAAAGCGATAGGGAGAGAGAAAGAGAGAGAGAGAGATTGGGAGAAAGAGCCAGTCACACATGGCCTTCGACCAGAGATCCGATTTCAAGGACATCAAGTTTTCGTCGTTATTCTTTTCTTTCTAATTTGGGGAAGATCTAATAATGGTTCCTAACCGAAAAAAGATTCGTTGGCCCCAGTCAGTTGTTTGTGGGGATGACGAAAGCGCTTTTTAACGATTTCATTTCTCTTTTTTTATTATGAAGAATTTTACAATTTATGTAAACTAAGGAAGGAAGTTGGTTGCTGTATCAGAAAAGAGAAAGAGAAATGGGAAGAGAGAAAATGAACACTTTTCTATGAAAAAAATTCTGTTTTTGTCTGTGATTTTTTCTATGAGTCTGTATGGAAAAAAAGATTACAGAGAAAAAAAGTTTAGAGAAAAAATTAATGAACAAAAAAAGTTTGAAACAAAAAATAATCTGTGTATGTTCTGTTGTTTGGGTGAATTGTCGATGGGTGATTTTTGTTTGTGTATGTTTGAATGTGATCTCATGATTTCGAAAGAAAACTAAAAATTAAAACAGGATCATCTATTAAACAATAGTCAAATAAACTTTTTTTGTAGTTTTCTGTATGATTTCGGATGAATTTCAATTCTTTGTCGTTACCAGTTTTCCGCAGCATCGCTCTTTAGAACTTTTTTGTCTGTTTTGTTGTGTGGGTGTGTTCGTTGTTTAGGTCTGTTGCATGATCAGAGAGAGAGAGAGAGAGAGAGAGAGAAACCAAAAGAGAAGATGAATCCGGTTCTAGTGGTTGCTTGTTTGTTTGTTGGTGTGTTTGTGATTGGCGCAATGAAAATTTTATGGTTCGATCGATCAGTACAGTCCGACACTTCCGGCAAAAAAGATTATGAAGATCCCAACCCTATCACCGTAAACAATCACTGCCAATGAAAAATCGTTGTACTCTACATTATTGCAAATTACAATTCAACCTAAAAGTATCAATTAAAAGAAAAGTCTCCAAAAAATTGTTCGAGTGAGAGTTGGTGCTTTGGAAAAAGATTGAACCCAATTCGATTCTAACAATTTGCTGATTTGCTATTACTAATTGTTTCCTAATTTTGTTTTTTCGTTGATTTCACATTTGGTATACAGTTTGTTTTTCGATCGATATCATAATAATTATGCTAAACTTAAGGTCCCTAGAGAAATATATAGATAGTTATAAACATTATCTGTTGTCGTTCTTAATAAGAGTTAGCCCACTCGCTTAATTTTTTCTTAATTTAACATGATTAGACCAATAATTAATTGTTATGGGTGTAATGTCGCTGCGTAGATTTTTTCTTTTATAACAAAAATATAACAGCTCCTATGGGAATTCGATAATTAGATAGTATCGCAGATTCGAGATAGATCAAAATTATTGGTTCCCCAAACAGTGCTTGTTACAAGTTGTTGCTTTGGACTTGTTTGTTTTAATTTTCCCCCGCTATCAAAAAGTCCTAATAATCTTTATGAGGTCTCTCAATAAGTTTGATTGGCTGATGATTTGATTGAAAATATAATTTTTTCTTATAAAAGTCATAGCTAACGAGTTTTGTTTCTCTCTATTTTTTCCTTCAAATAGTTCTTTGTGTAAAAAATCATCAATAAACAAATAAATTATACTTTTCTCAAAAAATTAAATAACAAAATTAACCCGAAAATTTTTCTAAACAAATAATTTCCTTCTCAAGTCAAGTAGCCTAATTTCACGAGGTCACTAATTTCTGGTTTGTCGAATTATTGAAGCTAGAAGGGATATAATTGGAGATCTGAGAGTTGACTTTACAGTTTACACATTATAGCTTTAGAAATTTAAAATGGTTACAAATCCCTTTTACTTCAATGATTCAAGAAACAGTCATTAGTTGCCCCTTTTTATCTGACGAGTGTGTCAGGTGAGTGAGGGCGGGACCAAAATAATTTGCCGAAAAGAAGTCGAGCCGATTTTTTTTTTGATTTGATCGAACCGGATGCGCATTTTTGTACCTTATGTTTGTGTGATGCTTTTATGAATAGGATGAAAGTGTGTGATAGTGTATATGAGAATGCTACATTCGAAAAATGTGAGCAACGGAAGAAGAGTGAAAAGAAAATTTTGACAGATGGAAAGTAGAGTAAACGAAATCTGCCTCGTCGATTCTAAACCTTTTTTGCTAAGGTCAGATAAGTATTTCATCGTTTTTTCTTTTTTATTCAAAAACACATAAAACTGATTTCCCGGGCTGCCTGCCACTAAAAATGAGCTCAATGCGTATGGACCTATGGAAATTAAGAGTCACAAAGAAAAGACCTTAAAGGCTTTCGTAGCTAACTCTTTTGCGGGTTTTTAGGCCAAACAAAACGGTATTTTTTTAGCCATCGCTGTTTCAACAATGTCGAACAATAAACGGGCTAGTCGTTTCTTTTTTGTATCATCATCATTGATGTCAAACGTGTATAGAGAAAAAGATAAGGAAAGAAGAGAGATGGGGTCGTCATCAGAACTTTTCGAGCTCGTTAGAACTGACTCCAATTGAAAGACACCCTTTGAAGGGGATAGAACAGTGTTGTGTTGCATTGTTTTGCTGTTTTGTTGAGTTTTTTTCTGTCTGTGATTTGCTTTTGTGTTCTGCGGATTTTTTTTCAGTGATGTTGATGGTTGATTTTTGAAGATCCTGATTCTATTTTTGTTTTCTTTCGTCATTTCTTCTTTTTCAACTAACGATGATTTTTCTTCTTCATTTTGTTACTTCATTTATTTTCTAAATTTTCTTTTTTGTTTAATTGTGGGGCGGGGTTCCTAATTTTCATTTCGGTTGACTGTACACTTGGTATGCGTGTGAACCTAGATGTTCGTCTTGTGGACCCACCGACGACGAGCCGCTGCCACCTTGACCGTCACCGGCCTATGGGCGAGGAGATAGGTGAAGTCGAATAAATGTGTTGTTGATTACTGAGTGAATGATTGAGGAGGAGAAAGTTGTAAAGTATGACGCAAAGGAAAAGGATTGGTTCTTACATCAGGCATAGCAACTTGCTGTCTTTCCAGCACAGTGGGATCCGAAGCTTGGAATTCACGTGACTTGAAGTCGCGGC
>JADMIO011621110.1_pt1 | contig 25004 bp, 20 predicted proteins | sample 8958161 | NCBI WGS metagenome assembly JADMIO01 (sample SAMN16585339, study PRJNA669376) | soil metagenome | isolation source: Crop rotation soil | place: USA: Cullars Rotation, Alabama | collected 2011
ATCGGGCAGGCAGGCGATTCCCCGTTCCCCCGCGTCCCAGTCCCCCGCCGGGAGATTGTGGAGCACCACCGACAACCGGTGCTGATCGAGCCGGCTCCTGATGTCGGCGGCCCGATAGGGATAGGGGAAGAGGAACTCGACCGCCGAGAAGCCGGCCGCGGCCGCCCGCCCGAATCGATCGAGGAAGGGCACCTCGGTGAACAGCATCGTCAGATTGGCGGCGAATCGGGGCATGGTGGCTCGGTCGGGAGGGAAGAGGGCGGCCGGCGTCAGGGCGCCCAGGGATTCGGCGCCCGCGCCGAGAAGTCGGTCATCACCTCGACCACCGCCGGGAGTCCGCACCCGAGCGCCTCGCGGATGGCCGGGGCGATCCCGTCCGGTGTCTCGACCCGGATCCCGAAGCAGCCGAGGTCGCGGGCGATCTGCGCGAAGCTCACCTCGTTGAAGCGGTAGAGCTCCTCGGGATTGCCCGGGCGCCCGGCGTACTGTCGCTGCACGTCCGGGATCCCCTGGCTGAAGCCGTTGTTGTTGTTGACGACGGTGACCGTGTTGATCCCGTGACGGCGGGCGGTCTCCAGCTCGGCGAAGTGATACCAGAACCCGCCGTCACCGGTGAAGCAGATCACCGGCCGTTCGGGGGCGGCGCAGCGGGCGCCTAACGCGGCGGGAAACCCCCAGCCGAGGGAGCCGGCGGCCCGGATGAAGGTCTGTCGGGACGAGCGGAGCTCGACCATCGCGGCGACCCAGATCGCCGAATACCCGGTATCGGAGACCAGGATCCCGTCGTCGGGGAGGAGCTCGGTGATCTCCCGGCAGATCCGCTCGGGACGGATCGGTGTCTCCGCCGACTCGCGATTGGTCCGATGCTCCTCCTGAAAACCGGCGACCAGGCTTCGGACGCGGGCAAGCCAGTCGGGATTGCCGGGCCTCGCGCCAAGGGCTTCGGTCAGGCGCAGCAGGCAGGCGCGAGCGTCCCCGACCACGCCGATGGTCCCGGGGTAGCTCCTTCCGAGCTCGGCCGGGTCGATGTCGAGCTGGACCACCGCGGTGCCGACCGGCGGGACGGTCCAGTTGTGGGTGGTCTGGTCGCCGGTGGCGGAGCCGACGTAGATCACCAGGTCGGCCTCAGCCACCGCCCGGTTGGCCGACCACGCCGAGTACGATCCCACCACGCCCACGCTGAGCGGATGGCGCTCGTCGATGGACCCTTTGCCGTTGACCGAGGTGGCGACCGGGATGTTCCCGCGCTCGGCGAGCCCCATCAGCGCGGCGGCGGCGCCCGAGATCCGGACTCCGCCGCCCGCGACCAGGATCGGTCGGGTGGCCGCGGCGATGGCGCGAGCCGCGCCCTCGATGGCGGCCGCCTCCGGCTCCGGCCGGAAGGGCGGACAGACCGCGTAACCCGGCTCCGCTACCGGGCTGGGAAGCCCCTCGGCTGCCTCGAGCTCCCGCGCCTCCCGCCCGATCAGGTCGAGGTGAACCGGTCCGGGCTTGCCGGTGACGGCTTCCCGGAACGCCTGCCGCATCAGGAACGGAAGCTGCTCGGGAACGACCACGTCGACGTTGTACTTGGTGACCGGCGCGAACATCGGCGCGTGGTCGATCTCCTGATAGGCGTTCCGGTGGAGGAAGAGCGGCGGCTTCTTGCCGGTCAGTGCGACCACCGGCGAGCTGGCGAGCCAGGCGTCCTGAAGGCCGGCCGCCAGATTCGCCGCGCCGACCGACTGCGCCATGCAGACACCGGGGCGCCCGCTGATCCGGGCGTAGCCATCCGCCATGTAGGCGGCGGCCTTTTCGCTGTGCACCACCACCCGGCGGATGCCGAGCTCCTCCATGTCGACCATCGAGCGCCGCAGAATCGCGTCGACGTAGAAGACGTGCGTGACCCCGTAGAGGCCGAGCATCTCGGCCACGTAGCGGGCGCCGGAGACCGAGGCTGGCCCGGTCATCACTATTTCGACGTCGGCATGACGAACTCGGCGCCTTTGGCGATCCGCTCCGGCCACCGCTGCATGATCGACTTCTGCCGGGTGTAGAATCGGACCCCTTCCTCACCGTAGGCGTGCATGTCGCCGAAGAGGCTCCGCTTCCATCCCCCGAACCCGTGCCAGGCCATCGGGACCGGGATCGGCACGTTGATCCCGACCATTCCGATCTCGATCCGCCGGGCGAACTCCCGCGCCGTGTTGCCATCGCGGGTGTAGCAGGCGACGCCGTTGCCGTACTCGTGCCGATTGACGAGCTCGATCGCGCTCGCGGCGTCGGGGACCCGGACGCAGCAGAGGACCGGGCCGAAGATCTCCTCCTGGTAGATCCGCATCGCCGGGGTCACCTGGTCGAACAGGGTGCCTCCCATGAAGAACCCCTGCTCGCCGCCGGGAGGCCGGTAGCCGCGGCCGTCCACCACGAGGCGGGCCCCTTCGGTGACGCCGAGCCCGATGTAGCCCTCGATCCGCTCGAGCGCCTGCCGGGTGACGATCGGACCCATCTCGGCGCTCGGATCCATGCCATCCCGGATGGTGAGCGCCCGGGCCCGCTCGGCGAGCCGCGGGACGATCGCGTCGCCGACCTCGCCGACCAGGACCGCGACGCTGATCGCCATGCAGCGCTCGCCCGCCGAGCCGTAGGCGGCGCCGATCAACCCGTCGACGGCCTGATCGAGATCCGCGTCGGGGAACACCACCAGATGATTCTTCGCCCCGCCGAGCGCCTGGACCCGCTTGCCCCGGCGCGCCCCGGTCTCATAGAGGTACTGGGCGATCGGGGTCGATCCGACGAAGCTCACGGCCTTGACGTCAGGGTGCTCGAGAATCGCGTCGACGGCGACCTTGTCGCCCTGGACCACGTTGAGGACGCCGGGAGGAAGTCCCGCCTCGGTGGCAAGCCGCGCCAGCAGCAGCGACGGCGAGGGATCCCGCTCGCTCGGCTTGAGGACGAAGGTGTTCCCGCAGGCGATCGCCACCGGGAACATCCACATCGGCACCATCACCGGGAAGTTGAACGGGGTGATCCCGGCCACCACGCCGAGCGGCTGCCGCATGGTCCAGTTGTCGATCCCGGTCGAGACCTGATCGGTGAACTGACCCTTGAGGAGCTGGGGAATCCCGCAGGCGAACTCGACGATCTCGATGCCGCGGGTCACTTCACCCTGGGCGTCGGAGAACACCTTGCCGTGCTCGGCGGTGATGATCGCCGCGAGCTCGTTCCGGTGGCGGTTGAGGAGGTCGAGGTAGGCCGCGAGGATCCGGGCGCGTCGAAGAGGCGGAGTGTCTGCCCACGCGGGGAACGCCGTCCGGGCCGCCGCCACGGCGGCAGCGACCTCGTCCACGGACCCGAGGGCGACCTGTCGCGCCACGCAGCCAGTCGACGGGTTGTAGACCGGCTGAGTGCGACCGCTGGCGCCGGCAATCACCGCGCCGTCGAGGTAATGACCGACCGTCCCGCCGTCGGTGAATGGAGCCTGCTGAGGCATGCCGTCTCTCTTCCTGCTGGAATACGTTCGGGGCGCCCGGCGGTACCATCGCCGGGAGATTCTGACGGGGGAGAAGCAACACCCGGGACCGGTCGGCGGCAACGGGTGTCGCGGACTCTCCGGGGGTCAGCTCTTCCGGCGGACGAACACGATCGGGGGGACGGTCGGTTCCACCGGCGCCGAGATCGAGCCGATCGACCCGTCCGGATCGGTATTGAACGTCACCCGCCAGCGGAAGCGGTTGTGGACGGGATTCCCCGCCGGCGGCGCGAAGCGGAAGACGTCGTAGTGGTAGTGGAGCAGCGGGAACCGGTAGGCGCCGAACTGGAGCCGGAGCTCGCCGCCATCCTCGGTCACCACCATGTCGCCGTAGGCCGGATGACGGTAGGTGCCGAGGTAGGCCGTGAGCGGATGGGAGGGCGAGGTGTCGGGAACCCGGTTCGCCTCCTCCTGGGCCCGCTGATTGCGAAGGTTGGCCCGCGACCGGGCCGCGCGATCGAGAAACCGGGCGCTCCACCCCGCCGGCGGCAGGCCGAGGAGCCGGTCGTAGATCAGCCAGGGGAGGAAATCACGGAGCGTCGTGCTGTACATGTTGGTGAGCACGATCACGCCGAGCGAATCATTGGGAAGGAAGCTCAGCTCGAGCGAGTATCCGTCCCAGTTCCCGGGATGGTGGACGAGACGATGGCCGCGGTAGCTGGTGACGAGGAGGCCCATCCCGTAGCTCTCGTCGCCGAGCTCGGGGAACTCGCCGGCCTGGATGGTCATCGGCTGTGTCATCGTCATCTGGGGCGACTGCATCGCCCGGGAGTCGGCCCGGGTGATGATCTCCTTCCCTTCGAACGTCCCGCCCTGCATGTGCATGATGAGGTAGCGGGTGAGATCGTCCACCGTGGCATGGACGCCGCCGGTCGGCGCGATCGCGTCCGTGCTCCGCCACGGAACGAGCATCAGAGTGTCGGCGTCGTGGAGGGCGTACGGGAGGGCCAGATTCGAGGCCGCCTTCAGGGCCTCGATCGAGGTGCCCGACGCGTTCATCCTCAGCGGGGTCAGGATGGCCGACTGGACCAGGTCTTCCCAGCTGGTCCCGTTGACCTTGCCCGCCAGATACCCGGCGGTGGTGAACATCAGGTTCTGGTACTGCCAGGCCGTCCGGAAGTCGCGGTTGGGCTGGAGATAGCGGAGCCGCTGGTAGAGATCCTCTCGCGAATAGACCCCGATTCCCCACATCAGATCGTGGCGCGCCAGGCCGGAGCGATGGGTCACCAGGTCCCGGATCGTCATCCGCTCGGTCACCACCGGATCGTACATCCGGAAGTCGGGGAGGTAGTCCCGGACCTGGCGATCCCACTCGATCTTGCCCTGCTTCGAGAGGGCCGCGAGAGAGGTGACGGTGAACGACTTGCTGATCGAGGCGATCGCGAACCTGGTCTCGGTGGTGACGGGTAGCCGGGCGGCCACGTCGCGGAGACCGTAGCCCGCCATGTGGATCACCTTGCCTCTCGAGACGACGGCCACCGCCATCCCGGGGACCTTCCACTGAACCCGGATCGAGTCCATCAGCGCATCGAACCCCCGGTTCCACCCGGGGACCTGGGCAGTCGAGGGTCGGGTGAGCCCGAGGAGAATGGCCACCACCGCCGCGCATCGGATCCGCATCGTCGCTCCGTCGTGTCGAAAGGGCCGGGGCCGGGCGCTCAGGAGACCAGCTCGCGGAACTGCGGCAGCCACCCGACGGTCTCGGCCGTTGGGCGGCTCGGGAAGTACTCGGCGCCCGCGAACCCGCGATAGCCGTCGGCGCGGAGCTGCCTCAGAACGGCGGGGAAGTCGATGGCGCCGCTGCCCGGCTCGTGCCGCCCGGGCGCGTCGGCGAACTGGACGTGCCGGATCCGGGCATGGTGGCGTCGATAGGTCTCGGTCAGGTCCACGCCGTTCAGGGTGGCGTGATAGAGATCGTACTGAATCCCGATCCGGTCGCCGACGTCGGCGATGATCCGGTCCGCTTCGTCTAGAGTGGAGAGGAGGATGTCGGGCGACTCGACCGTGTTGAGCGGCTCGATCACCAGGGTGACCGGATGGTTGCCCGCGCGCTCGACGGCGTAGCGGCAGTTGCGGCGGTAGACATCGAGGCACGCCTCCCGGCTCTGATCGGCCGGGATCCGGGACGGCCCGAGGTGGAGAAACCGGGCGCCGAGTACCGTGGCACTCTCGAGGGCGTGGTCGAAGGCCTCGCGAAAGGCGGCCTCCCGACTTGGCACGCCCGACAACGCGGGTCCGCCGGCCCGAAAGTCGCCGAGGCTGACGTTGAGAAGAAGGACCGGAATGCCGGCAGCCCGCGCGGCGGCGGCCATGGCGTCGGGGGCCGCCTCTTCGATCACCTGGATCTCGACGGCGTCGAAGCCGGCGGCCCGCGCCGCGTCGAAGCGCTCCAGGATCGGCAGCTCCCGGAACATCAGCGAGACGCTGGCGCTGAACCGGATGGCCTGCCCGTCAGGCATCGGATGTCGTCACGGTCTGATCGCCCCGGCCCGCCGGGCGGCCGCGATCATTGGTCCTCCGGGTGAGGCCGCCATGCCGTCGCAAGATATGACTCCGTGGTCATGTCCACCACTACGGTCAGCGGCGCAGGTCGGGGATCGTGAGGAGATCCCGGGCGTAGCGGAGCTCTTTTGCCGACGGGTTCTGGCCGAAGAGGGCCCGGTAGCCGAGGAGGGCGTGGAACTCGAGGAGCCGCTCGGGGTCGGTCTCCTCGATCCCCGGGCCGACGTGGACGCGGTAGCGCTCGAAGAGGCTCTGGTCGAACATGGTGCCAGTGGCCCGGATCGCGAGCCGGAGCGACTTGGTATCGCGGGGCGGCCGCTTGAGGAGGGCGATCGTCTCCTGGAGCGCCCGGTCCACGATCCAGGCGTTCCGCTCGTGCCAGATCCGCCGGATCTCGGGGCTGGTCTCGCTCATCTGGAGCATGCAGCGGAGGATCCCGGCGTTCCGGGCGAAGGTCCGCTCGTACCAGGCAATCCGGTTGAAATACGAGCGGAACGGGGTGTCGGTCCGGGGCAGGGCGGGGAAGGTGGCCGCCTCGAACACCACATAGCCGCGGAGCAGCTCGGCCAGGAACTCGTCCTTGGTCTCGAAGTAGACGTAGAAGGTGCCCTTGGCCTGTCCGGCTTCCCGGGCCACCGCCGCGACATTGAGGTCGTGGTAGCTGGTCCGCTGGAGCAGGGTGGCGCCCGCGGTCAGCAGCTTGAGCCGGGTCCGCTCCCCGCTCCGGCCGCGGGTGATTTCGGCGGCGCGGATCGCGAGATGGCGGGCAAAGGTCAGCGGTTCAGGCACGGGCCGGTCGGGATGGAGGCGAGATGTCGAAGGGTGACGGCCCAACACTAGCGCGGGCGGTCCCGGGGCGCCACTGAGGTCCGCGGATCCGGTCGCTGGTGCCCGGCGCGAAGCAGGTCGAATATGACCCGTTGGTCAGGTGGGAGTTGACCGGAGGGTCAGGTCGGGTGGATATTCGCGCGAGTCCACCCGCGAGAGCCCCACCCCATGCTCGATCAGTCGCTGCCCGGATCCGGGGAGATTACCGACGGTGAGGCGGACGATGCCGCGCTCGCCGCCCGGCTCGCCGCGGGCGACAGCGAAGCCCTCTCGATCCTGCTGGGACGGTACTGGCGGCCGATGGTCAGCTTCGCCACGACTCGGCTGGGCAGTCAGGACAGCGCCGAGGACCTCGTGCAGGTGGCCTTCGTCCGGGTCTGGGAGCATCGGGAGCACCTCCGGGCCGACACCTCCCCGCGGGCCTATCTCTATCGCGTCCTCCGCAACCTGATCACCGACGACCATCGCCGGCAGCAGCTCCGGGACCGCTGGGCTGAGACCCGGCGGCGGGAGGAGCAGCCCGAAGTGCCATCGCCGGCGCTTCTCTTCGAAGCCGACCTGCTCGCCGTCGCCGCGAACCGGGCGGTCGCCGCCCTGCCGGAACGGCGCCGTGACGTGTTCGTGCTCGCCCACCTCCACGGCCTCTCCTACAAGGAGGTCGCCACCGCGCTGGGCATCACCCGCCGGACGGTCGCCAACCACATGTCGCTTGCCCTCAAGGAGCTCCGCGGCGATCTGGCCGGATTCCTCGAGCCGGCGCCGAGGACGCGCGCCGCCGGCTGAACCCCGATTGGTACCGTTCGACCGGCGGGCCGTACTCCTCTCCACAGGCCTGGCCCGGATCCCCTGATGGTCGACGAACAACTGCTCTTCCGCTCGCTCAAAGGCCGCACCACTCCTGACGAAGAGCGGGTCGTCCGGCTGTGGCGGAAGGCCAGCGCGGCGAACGAGGAGCGGTACCGACAGCTCGGCGCCGTCCTCGCCGCCGTGACCCGCGGGCAAGAATGGCCGGTGACGACTCCGCCGTCGGCGCTCGAGGTGCTGGAGGAGGCCGCGCGGCGTCGCCAGAGCGGGGTCGCGCCGCGGCCGCGATGGGGGAGAGGGCTTCGATCCATTCTGGTCGGGATCGCCGCGGCCGCCGTAGCGGTGCTCTCGATCGCGACCTGGCGGATGAGCCGGCGTCCCGATCCGCTGGCGATCACCGAGCTGGTCACCGGCCCCTACGAGACCACCACCATCAGCCTGTCCGACGGAACCGTGGCCCGGCTGGGATCGTCGAGCCAGCTCCGGTTCGATCCCCGGGCCGACGATCGCACGGTCCATCTCAAGGGCCGGGCCTATTTCGCGGTGGCGAAGCAGGCGGGGCGGAAGTTCCGGGTTCGGACCGAGGGCGGCGAGCTGGTGGTTCTCGGAACCCGGTTCGACGTGGACGCCCGCGCCGCCGATCTCCGGACGGTGGTGGTCGAGGGACGGGTGGCCGTCTCGGCCGCCGCGGGCGGCGAGACCAGCGTTTCCGCGGGCCAGCTGAGCCGGGTAGTCGACGGTCGCCTGCTGCCGACGGTCCGGATCCCCGACGCGAGCGCGGAGACCAGGTGGGTCGGCCGGTTCCTCGCCTTCCAGAACACGCCGCTCCGCCAGGTCGCCCGCGACATCGAGCGGGTCTACGGCGTTCGCGTGGTGGTCGACAGTGCCATCGTGGACCGGACGATCACCACCTGGCTCTCGGATCGGCCCCTCAATGAAGTGGTACGGATCGTCTGCGCGGTATCGGTCGCCATCTGTACCGAACAGGATGGCGTCGTGTCGATCGTCGGATCGTAGCTCCCCGGTTGCTGGTATCGCTCCCCGAAGGAGGCGGTAGCATGTCCCTCGTCAGTCGTTGTCTCGCGGTTCTCGTCACCCTCGGCGTCTGGCTGGCACCAGCCGTGTCGGGGCAGCAGCGTCTGGCCGAGCGCGGGGCGGGCGAGTCGCCCGATCTGCTCAGCCATCCTGCTCTGCTCGACGTCCGGAACGTCAGTCTGACCGAAGCCCTCACCGCGCTGTCCGAGCAGTCCGGAGTGGTGGTCGCCTTCAGTCCGACGCTGCTCGCCAGCGATGTGCGGCGAGTCGACTGCCGGTGCCGGGAGTCGTCGGTGGCCCAGGCACTCGACCGGGTGCTTTCGGGCACGTCGTTCCGGTACGCGGTCCGGGACGGGCAGGTGATCGTCACCCCGGGAGCGCGGGTCTCGCCGAGGCGAGCGGACGCCGATGCGCGGGTGGCGGAGGGGTTCGCCCTGATGAGCGCGCCCGTCCCGACCACCAGCCGGATCGAATCGGCCGAGTCCGCGGTCATCCAGCGTCAGGACAGCACGATCTCGGGCACCGTGGTCGATCAGGCCACCAGGCAACCGCTGCTGGGGGCGCGCGTCTCGGTGGTCGGCACCAGCCGGTCGGCGCAGACCGACACCCGGGGCGCCTTCCAGATCACCGGTCTCGCCGGCGGTGAGGTGACGATCGAGGTGGTTCGGGTCGGATACCGCAAGCTGAGCCAGCCGGTCCAGGTCGGATCGACGGGTGTGACGCTCGCGCTGGCGCCCCAGGTGATCAAGCTGGACGAGCTGGTGGTGACGGGCACCGCCGGCGCCCAGGAGGCTCGATCGTTCGGCAACGCGATCACCCGGGTCAACACGGCGGCGCTCGAGGAGATCGCGCCCGCGGCCAATCTCCAGAACATCCTGGCGACCCAGGTGCCCGGGCTGGCGTTCCAGTCGGCCGGCGGCAGCGTGGGATCGGGCGGCACTACCCGGCTCCGCGGCGCGGCGAGCATCGCGCTGTCGTCGAACCCCCTGGTGTACGTCGACGGGGTCCGGGTCGACAACAATCCGGCCGCCGGCAGCCCGCGGGCGCTCTTCGACGGCAAGATCGGCAACGACACCCGCTACGCCCAGTCGCGAATCAACGACCTCAATCCCGACGAGATCGAGTCCATTCAGGTGATCAAGGGTCCCTCGGCCGCCACCATCTACGGCACCGAGGCGTCCAACGGCGTCATCCAGATCGTGACCAAGCGCGGGAAGACCGGTCGGGCGGAGATTCAGCTGGTCGCCAAGCAGGGCGCCAACTGGCTGCCGGATCCGGAGAATCTCTTCCAGTCGAAGTACTACCGGGCGGCCGACGGCTCGGTCCAGGAATTCAACGTCCTCACCAACGACCGGACGGTCGGGTTTCCGGTGACGCTGTACGGCTACTGCCCGGACCCGTACAAGGCGTCCGGCGACCGTTGCCTGGGGAGCCCGTTCAGCACCGGGCTGACGAGCTCGATCGGCGCCACGATCGGCGGCGGCACCGAAGCGATCAAGTACTTCTTCTCGGGCGACTTCGAGCGCGAAGAGGGGACGGTCAGCTACAACTGGCAGAACAAGCTCTCGACTCGGGCGAACATCAACTGGGCACCGAGCGAGAAATTCAGCACCGACCTCGGGATCGGCTACACCAGGAGCAAGCTCCGGTCCCAGTCGCCGATGAACCAGCCGGTCACTCTCGGGATCGACTTCGCCTGTCCGTCACCGGGCTGCGAGCCGGGGCGGAACCTCCCGAGCGGGGCGGACGGTCCGTTCCGCGGGTACCAGTTCGTGCTCCCGGAGCGGCTCGCCAACGAGACCGAGGGCTACGACAACCTCGACCGGATCATCCTGAACGGGACCTTCCGGCACCGGCCGTTCGGCTGGCTCAGTCACCGGATCACCGTGGGAGGTGACTTCGGCACTCAGCGGCTGACGGGCATCGCGCGCCGCTCCGAGGGCGCCTTCCGGACCGGGTATTTCCTGCCCAACGGCGCCCGGGCACTCTACAACCGGGACGTCTCCTACGTCAGCGTGGACTACGGTGCGACCGGTGCCTTCAAGCTGGGCCGCGACCTCGGAACGGAGACCTCGGCCGGTCTGCAATACTACTCGAAGCGGACGCAGATCGGCTACTCGACGGCGGAGAACCTGGCGGTGGCGAGCCTGGAGACGCTGGGGGCCGGGTCGATCCGGAACACCGACGAGGAGTTCATCGAGAACAAGACGCTGGGCGCCTATGCCCAGCAGCAGCTGTCGTGGAAGAACCGGCTCTTCCTCACCGGCGCGCTTCGCGGGGACGACAACAGCGCCTTCGGGACCGACTTCGACTTCGTGCTGTATCCGAAGGTCTCGGCCTCATGGGTGCTGAGCGAGGAGCCGTTCTTCAAGGGGGTCGGGCTGTTCAGCACGCTCAAGCTGCGGGGCGCGTGGGGCAAGGCCGGTCAGCAGCCGGACGCCTTCGTGGCGCTCCAGACCTACCGCCCGTACATCGGAGACGGTGGGGCCACGGGTCTCACGACCGACAACTTCGGCAATCCCGATCTCAAGCCCGAGGTGACCCGGGAGCTCGAGTTCGGGTTCGATGCCGGGCTGTTCGGCGAGCGGATCGGCCTCGAGTTCACCTATTACCGGAAGACCACGGCCGACGCGATCATCCCGGTGACGCTCCCGGCCTCGACCGGGTTCGCCGGGACCCGGCTCCTCAATCTCGGCTCGATCCAGAACAAGGGCGCCGAAATCGCGGCCAACGCCACGGTGTTCCGGACCCGAGGCGTCACCATCGACGTCCGGTCCTCGGTCGCGTTCAACTCGAACGAGGTCCTGAGCCTCGGCGAAGGTCGGGCGGCGCTGGCGGGACCGAGCTCAGCCCAGTTCAACCAGTTCAATGTTCCCGGCTTCCCGATCGGGGCGATCTGGGGTCGCCGGGTGGTGTCGTCGACCCTGACCAACGGGGTCGCGACCAACGTGATGTGCGAAGGCGGCGAGCTGATCACCGGCACCAACTTTTCCCGCGGCGGCGGTGCCGCGGTGCCCTGTGCCCAGGCTCCGGAGCTCTACTTCGGCGGGGTGCTCCCGACCTGGCAGGGCGCCAGCAGTGTGACGATGGCCATCGGGTCCCAGATCCAGCTCTTCGCCCAGGTCGACTACCTGGGTGGCAGCTACATCCGGGCGTCGGAGCTCAGCGGACCGAGCATCACCTTCCGCAACAGCGAGCTGGCCGTCCTCGCCACCGATCCGATCCTCGAGGGCATTCGAGCCAACACCTTCGACAGCCGGGCGCAGGCGAATACGGTCCGGACCGGGTTCGCCAAGCTGCGTGATCTCTCCGCCACCTACACCTTCTCGAGCGGCCTGGCCCGGAAGTTCGGGAGCCAGCGGATCTCGGTGACGGCGTCGGCCCGGAATCTCTGGACCGTGTGGCAGTCGCAGAAGGAGCTGTTCGGGCGGCGGATGAAGGACCCCGAGGTCCGTCTCAACGGCAACTTCTTCGCGGGCGATCCCGGCGGTCTGGCCGCCAACCAGCAGGACGCCTGGCCGATGGCCCGGCGGTTCCTCCTGACGCTGCGGATGGGCCTCTGATGCGACACTCGACCGATACAGCCATGCGTGCCAGGCGCGGAGGGAGCAAGTCCGATATGAGGTCGATCATGAAGCGGTATCGCACCCGCGGGATCCGGCTGCTCGGGACGCTCGGCGTCCTCGCCGGGGCGGCCTGCAGCAACGTCCTCGACGTGGATCTGCCGGGCAAGGTGGCGACCGATCAGCTCGACGATCCGGCGCTCGCCAACGCGCTCGCCAACGGGGTCGTCATCACCTTCGAGTGCGGCTGGAGCCAGTTCGTCGGCGCCGCGAACGCGCTCTCGGATCAGGTGATCTCGACCTCGGGCCAGGCCAACACCAACGCCTGGGGGATGCGGAACATCCTGAACACCAACTTGAACCTCACCGACAGCTGCGACGGCGCGGTGGGGGGCTACAACTTCCTGGTGCCACTCCAGGCCACCCGGGTGCTGGCCGACCAGAATTTCACGCTGATCGACGGGTTCCCGGATGCCCGGGTGCCGAACAAGGCGCTGCTGAAGGCCCAGATCAAGGGTTACGCGGCCTACGCCACGATTCCCCTGGGCGAAGCGTTCTGCTCGATGGCGTTCAACCAGGGCCCGATTCTCACCCCGGCCCAGGCGCTCCAGGACGCCGAAGCCAGGTTCACGGAGGCGCTGGCGCTGGCGACGGCCGCCAGCAGCACCGATCTTCGCAACATGGCGCTGGTCGGGCGGGCGCGGGTCCGGCTCGATCTCGGCAACCTGGCCGGGGCGAGGGCGGACGCCGAGCTGGTGCCGGCGAGCTACGTCAAGAACGCGACCCGGGGGGCCACCGACCGGCATCGGTGGAACCTGCTGTACGAATTCCAGAACAACGAAGTCTCCCAGGCGCTTCGCCATACGACGATTGCGCCGGCGTTCCGTGACGTCCGGTGGCAGGGAGTGCCCGATCCCCGGGTTACCGTGACCGCGACGGCCCTGCTCGCGGGCGACAACATCTCACCGCTGTTCCGCCACGCCAAGGCGCTCTCGCGGAGCGATCCGGTGCTGGTCGCGTCGGGCCGGGAGGCGCGGCTGATCGTGGCGGAGGCGGCCGCCCGTTCGGGCGACCTGACGACCGCTCGGACGATCATCAACGCGCTCCATGCGGCGGCCGGGATCCCGGGTTACGATCCGGGCGCCACCGCGACCCAGGACGAGGTCATCGCGCAGGTGATCGAGGAGCGGGTCCGGGAGCTGTTCATGGAGACCGGCGCCCGGTACAATGATCACCTCCGGTTCCGGAGCACCGCGTTCAAGATTCCGTTCCGGGGGGAGCCGGGCTCGGTTCACCCGAACGGAGTCGATCACCGGAATCAGCAGTACGGCTCGACGACCTGCGTGCCCCTGGCGCTCTCGGAGACGCTGGGCCGCTAGGGAGATGCCCGGGCGGGGGAGTCGGATCGCGAGGGGCTCGGTGATTGCCGCTACCAGGAGATTCCGATGAGCACCGTGCCGCCGCGAACGGAACATCCGTCCCCCGCGTCCGGGCGACTGTATCAGGAAGCGATCAAGGTCATTCCGGGAGGCACCTCCCGGATCCACTACTGGTTCGAGCCGTATCCGATCTATGCCCGGTCGGCCAGGGGGTGCCGGCTGACCGACGTCGACGGCGTCGAGCGGATCGACTTCCTCAACAACATGACCTCGCTGATTCACGGGCACGCCCACCCGGTGATCAACCAGGCGATCATCGGGCAGCTCGACCGGGGGACCGCCTGGTCGGAGCCCGGGGAGGCCGAAGTCGAGCTGGCGAAGCTGATCGTCGGCCGGGTCAAGTCGGTCGAACGGATCCGGTTCGGCAACTCGGGCACCGAATCGGTGATGCTCGGCGTCAAGCTGGCGCGGGCGTTCACCGGGCGCGACAAGATCGCCAAGTTCGAAGGGTTCTATCACGGATATTACGACTACGTCCAGACCAGCGTCCGGAGCGCGCCGGCCGCCTGGGGGCCGTCGGAGGCGCCGGCCACCACGGCGAACTCGGGCGGGCTGTCCGGATCGGTGCTGGGCGAGGTGGTGACCTTTCCCTTCAACGATCTCGCGGCGGCCGAACGGCTGATGGCGCAGCACGGGGCGAGTCTCGCCTGCTTCCTGGTCGATCCGCTGGCGAGTCAGGCCGGGGGCCCGATGCCGGGGACCGGGTACCTCGACGGCCTGACGGCGCTCTGCCGTCGGCACGGAACCCTGCTGCTCTACGACGAGGTCGTCAGCTTCCGGCTGGCGCCGGGTGGAGGGCAGGAAAAATACGGCGGCGTTCCGGACCTGACGGCCTTCGGCAAGATCATCGGCGGCGGGCTGCCGATCGGCGCGATCGGCGGTCGTGCGGACATCATGGAGCTGCTCGATCCGGGCAAGGGTGGTCCCCGGGTCCTCTCGGGCGGGACGTTTTCGGGGAACCCTCTCTCGATGGTGGCGGGACTGGCGGCGATGGAGCTTCTGACGCCGGCCGAGTTCGAGCGTCTCGATCGACTGGGAGCCCGGATCCGCGAGGGGGTCAACCGGGTCTTCGCCGACGCGGGCGAGCGGATCCGGATGGCGGGCGACGGCTCGCTCTGTCGCCTCAATCCGACGGCCGACCCGGTCACCGACTACCGTTCCCTCGTCCGGAACGCCGTCCCGGCGAGTCGGATGGGGGCACTGCACCGGAACCTCCTCGACGAGGGGATCATCATCGCGAAGGCCGGAATGACCTGTCTGTCGACCCCGATGGGTGACGCGGAGATCGACGCCTTCGTGGGGGCCGTCGGTCGAGCGGTCGCGAACCTGCCGCGGTGACGGTCGCCGGGTCGGGAGAGGGGCTCAAGCGAGGGCTCGGTCCGGTCGAGGCGATGGCACTGGTGGTCGGCGGTACCATCGGCGTCAGCATCTTCCTGGTGCCGAGCGCCATCGCGCGGGAGGTCGGGTCACCCGGGCTCGAGCTCCTCACCTGGCTCATCACGGGGCTGATGGCGCTCTGCGGCGCGCTCAGCTTCGCCGAGCTGGCGGGGGCGATCCCCGAGACTGGCGGCACCTATCAGTTCCTCAAGCGGGCCTATCCCGGGACGCCGATCGCCTTCCTGTTCGGCTGGATGATGTTCTTCGCCTACGCGGCGGGGGCCACCGCGGTCACGGCGTCGCTCGCGGCGCAGTATGCCGGGCAGTTCATTCCCGGGCTGACGGACGCCGGCCCCTGGGCCACCAGGCTCCTCGCGGTCGTCATCATCATGACGTTCGCGGGCGTCAACTGCCTGGGCGTCTGGGAGGGCGGGAAGACCCAGAACGTCCTGACCGTCCTCAAGGTCGGCGGGCTCCTCGCCGTGGTGGGTGCCTGCTTTCTCCTCGGCGACGGAACGTTCGCGAACTATCTCCCCGTCCTGCCGACCGACCGGCCGCCGGCGGCGATGGTGAGCTCGGTGGGCACGGCAATGATCCTGACGATCTTCAGCTACAGCGGCTGGTACTTCATCACCCACGTCGCCGGGGAAGTGCGGGAGCCGGCGAAGAATCTCCCCCGGGCGATCTTCGGCGGGATGGCGATCCTGATCTTTCTCTATCTCACCATCAACGCCGCCTATCTCTACGTCCTCCCGTTCGACCGGGTCCGGGACTCTCCCCGGGTCGCCGCCGAGGCGATGCACGTGGTGCTCGGCCCGACCGGGGCGACCGTGATGGCGATCGTGGTGTTCCTCTCCGGCATCGGCGGGGCGAACGCCCAGCTCCTCAACTACCCGCGGATCACCTTCTCGCTGGCGCAGGACGGGCTCTTCTTCGAGCGCCTGGCCCGGGTGCACCCGACCCGGCGAACGCCCGCGACCGCGATCATCACCTTCGGGGCGATCGCCTCGATCTTCGCCCTGGCCGGGACCTACCAGGAGATCCTGACCTACGTCGGCTTCGTGGGACAGCTCTTCATGCTGCTCACGGTGGCCGGAGTTATCGTCCTCCGGCGCCGGGAACCGGACCTCCCTCGGCCGTTCCGGGTGCCGCTCTACCCGCTGGTGCCGCTGCTCTACATCGCGATCCTGCTCTGGTACCTGGGGAATCTCCTGGTGGCCCGTCTGATCCCGAGCCTGGTGGGGATCGGGATCCTGGTGGCCGGGCTGCCATTCTACTGGTACTGGTCGAAGAGAAAGGGGCTGGCTGCCGGATGATCGATCGGAGCCTGATCGGCCGGACCTGGGAGCCCTGGGAGGTCGAGATCGAGAAGGGCCGTCTCAGGCTGCTCGCCAAGGCCACCGGGGAGACCCGACCGATCTATACCGACGATGCGGCCGCCAAGGCGGCGGGATACCGGGGCATCGTGGCGCCTCTCACGATGCCGTACTGCCTCCTGGCCGACAGTCCGACCGGCCAGCAGTATCTCGCCGACGTCGGGATCCCGACCGCCCGGATGCTCCACGCCGAGGTCCAGCTCGAGTATCGGGACGTGATCTGCGCGGGGGACCGGATCCGGGTCGATCGGCGGCTGGTCGACGTGATCGTCAAGAAGGGTGGCGCGCTCGAGCTGGTGGCCTTCGAATCGACCTTCCGCCACGCCGAGAGCGGCGCCCTGGTGGCGACCACGAGAAGCCTGATGGCGGTGAGGAACCCGACGTGAACCTGCCGACGATCACGCTGCCGCCGCTCTCCCGGGTCTCGCTGGCGCTCTATGCGGGCGGCTCGAGCGACCACGTCCCGCTCCACATCGATTCCGCGTTCGCCCAGTCCGCCGGGTATCCGGACGTGTTCATGCCGGGGATGCTGGGATGCGCTTACGTCGCCAGAGTCCTGACCGCGGTGGTGGCGCCCGAGCAGGTCCGCCGGCTGACGGCCCGGTTCGTCGCCATCACCTATCCGGGCGAAGTGCTCACGGCGTCGGGCACCCTGGTGGAGCGGGACGTGGATGGGGTCGCCAACCGGGTCCGGGTGGAGCTCGAGCTCCGCAACGGCGACGGCGAACGGAAGCTCACCGGTCAGGCGATCGTCGACTTCCCGGAAGGAGTCAACCCATGAAGCGAAAAGTGCTGGTGGCCGGCGTCGGGATGATCCCCTTTGCCAAACCCGGGAAGAGCGACCCCTATCCCGTGATGGGGGCGAGCGCCGCCCGGGCGGCGCTGGCGGACGCGGGAGTGTCCTATCGGGCGATCGAGCAGGCCTATGTCGGCTTCGTCTTCGGCGACAGCTGCTCGGGACAGCGGGCTCTCTACGGCGTCGGGCTCTCGAGCATCCCGATCTTCAACGTCAACAACAACTGCTCGACCGGGTCGTCGGCGCTGTTCCTGGCCCGCCAGGCGGTCGAGTCGGGGATGGTGGAGTGTGCCCTGGCCCTCGGCTTCGAGCAGATGGTCCCCGGGCCGTTGACCAAGGTCTACCAGGATCGGCCGACGCCGCTCGACGAGTTCGTGGCGGCGGTGGACCGGAAGGACGGGATCGATCGCCAGGCGCCGATGGCGCCGCAGTACTTCGCGGCGGCCGGCCGGCAGCACATGGCGCAGTACGGGACCAGGCCGAGCACCTTCGCCCGGATCAGCGTCAAAGCACGGCGGCACGCGGCGCAGAATCCCTTCGCCCTGTTCCGGGATCCGGTGACGGAGGAGGAGGTGCTGGGGTCGCCCGCGATCGTCGATCCGCTCACCAGGCTCCAGTGCTGCCCGCCGACGTGCGGCGCGGCGGCGGCGGTGCTCTGCTCGGAGGAGTTCGCCGGCAAGCACGGGCTGTCCCCGGCGGTGTCGATCGCGGGCCAGGCGATGACGACCGACGTCGAGGGGACCTTCGACGCCGGGGACATGATGCGGGTGGTCGGGTACGACATGGCGCGGGCGGCAGCGGCGGCGGTCTTCGAATCGACCGGGATCGGCCCGGATGAGGTCGACGTGGTCGAGCTGCACGACTGCTTCACGGCCAACGAGCTGATCAGCTACGAGGCGCTTGGCCTGACGCCGCCGGGCACGGCGGAGCGGTTCGTCCTCGACGGCGACAATACCTATGGCGGCAAGGTGGTGACCAACCCGTCGGGCGGGCTGCTCTCGAAGGGTCACCCGCTCGGCGCGACCGGGCTCGCCCAGTGCACCGAGCTGGTCTGGCAGCTCCGGGGGTCGGCCGGAGCACGACAGGTGGAGGGGGCCCGGATCGGGCTCCAGCACAACCTCGGTCTCGGGGGCGCCTGCGTCGTCACGATGTATCGAACGGAGCGTTAGGATGGGCAGCCTGAACGGGAAGGTCGCGATCGTCAGCGGGAGCGGGCGGGGGATCGGCCGGGCGATCGCCCACAAGCTCGCGGCGCAGGGCGCGCAGGTGGTGATCAACGATCTCGACGCCGACGCCGCGGCCGCGGTGGTCGCCGAGGTGACGGCGGCGGGAGGGCAGGCGGTCGGGTGCCCTGGAAGCGTCACCGAGGCCCCGTTCGCGGAGCAATTCGTCGGGACCGCGATCGACCGCTATGGCCGGCTCGACATCATCGTCAACAACGCCGGCTACACCTGGGACAACGTGATCCAGAAGATGAGCGACGAGCAGTGGGACGCGATCCTCGACGTCCACCTCAAAGCGCCTTTCCGGATCCTCCGCGCCGCCAGCGAATACCTCCGGTCGGCGGCGAAGGCCGAGGCCGAAGCGGGAAAGCCGGTCCACCGGAAGGTCGTGAACATCTCCTCAGTATCGGGGACGGTCGGCAATGCCGGTCAGGCCAACTACTCGGCGGCCAAGGCCGGGATCATCGGTCTCACCAGGGCGCTGGCGAGGGAGTGGGGGCGGTACAGGGTCAACGTCAACGCGGTGGCGTTCGGCCTGATCGAGACCCGACTCACGACCGCGCCGGCCCATGGCGGGGCGACCATCGACATCGAAGGGCGCCGGATCCCGGTCGGGATCAACCCGGATGCGTTTCAGCGGGTGGCGCAGATCATTCCGCTGGGTCGGGCCGGGACGCCGGAAGACGCCGCGGGAGCGGTCTACCTGTTCTGCATTCCCGAGTCCGACTACGTCACCGGCGAGTGTCTGACCTGCGGTGGCGGCTACAAGATGTCGTGACCGTGGATCCGGTAATCATCGCCGTGAAGCCGGCTGGTGCGATTCGGGTCGCGGCGTGGCAGATTCCCCCGATCGAGAACTCCTGAGGTCGTCGTGTCCCTCAACCGTCACAGCGCCCGTCTCACCCAGGTCCGCTCCCAGGTCGGATCCCGCGCGATGCTGTTCGGCGCCGGACTGACCGAGGCGGACCTCGAGAAGGCCCAGGTCGGGATCGCCAGCATGTGGTTCGACGGCAATCCCTGCAACATGCACCTGCTCGGCCTGAGCGAAGCGGCCAGGGAGGGTGTCTCCGGTGCGGGGATGGTGGGGATGCGGTTCAACACCATCGGCGTGAGCGACGGGATCTCGATGGGGACGGCGGGGATGCGGTTCTCGCTTCCCTCGCGCGAAGTGATCGCCGACTCGATCGAGACCATCATGTCGGCGCAGTGGTATGACGGCCTGATCGCGATTCCCGGCTGCGACAAGAACATGCCGGGATGCCTGATCGCGATGGCCAGGCTCGACCGCCCGGCGCTGATGGTGTTCGGAGGGACGATCCGTCCCGGTCACCATCAGGGCGAGACGCTCGACATCGTCTCGGTGTTCCAGAGCTACGGCGAGTTTCTCAGCGGCTCGAGGACCGAGGCCGAGATGAACGCGGTGGTTCGCCACGCCTGTCCCGGCGCCGGCGCCTGCGGCGGGATGTACACCGCCAACACCATGGCCACCGCCGCGGAGGCGCTGGGCCTGACCCTGCCGTACAGCTCCTCCACACCGGCCACCGATCCCCGGAAGCGGGACGAGTGCATCCGGGCGGGAGCGGCCATCCGCCAGCTGCTCGAGCTCGACCTGACGCCGCGGACAATTCTGACCCGGAAGAGCTTCGAGAACGCGATGGCCGTGGTGATGGCGCTGGGCGGGTCGACCAACGCGGTGATCCATCTGATCGCGATCGCCCGGGCGGCGGGGGTGCCGCTCACGATCGACGACTTCCAGGCGGCCAGCGGCCGAGTCCCGTTCATTGCGGACCTCAAGCCGAGCGGGCGGTACGTGATGGAGGATCTCGGCCGGGTCGGCGGGACGCCGGCCGTGATGAAATACCTGCTGGCACACGGCCTGATCGACGGCGACTGCATGACGGTGACCGGCCGGACGATCGCCGAGAACCTGGCCGATCTTCCGGGCCTCAGCGAGGGGCAGGACGTGATCCGGCCGCTCGATCGACCCTTCAAGGCCACGGGCCACCTCGAGATCCTCCGCGGGAATCTCGCTCCCGACGGGGCGGTGGCGAAGATCACGGGGAAGGAAGGTCTCGTCTTCGAGGGCCCCGCGCGGGTCTACGACACCGAGGAAGCCGCCCTGTCCGCGCTGGAGCGGCGGGAGGTCGAGACGGGCGACGTGGTCGTGATCCGGTACGAGGGGCCGCGGGGCGGGCCGGGGATGCGGGAGATGCTCTCGATCACCGGCGCCATCATGGGCGCGGGGCTCGGCAGCTCGGTCGCGCTGATCACCGACGGACGATTCTCGGGTGGGACCCATGGCTTCGTGGTCGGTCACGTCACTCCGGAAGCACAGGACGGCGGGGCCATCGCGCTGATCGAGACCGGCGACCGGATCGTCATCGATGCCCGGACCCGAACGCTCTCGGTGGCGATCGACGATGGCGAGCTGGCGCGGCGGCGGGAACGGTGGTCGGCGCCTCCGCTCCGGGCCGAGAGCGGCGTGCTCCTCAAGTATGCCCGGAGCGTCAGGCCGGCCTCGGAAGGGTGCGTGACGGATGGCTGAGCAGCGACCGGTGGTCGGGTTCGTGGGCCTCGGTCATATCGGGCTCCCGATGGCGCGCAATCTCGCCACCAAGGGATTCTCGCTGGTCGTCTACAATCGGACCGAGGCCAAGGCCAGGGTGCTCGAGGCGGTTGGGGCAACGGTTGCCGCAAGCGTCGGTGAGCTCGCGGAGCGCGCCGACGTCGTCTGCACCTGCCTCGACCGGGTGGAGGCGTCCCTCGAGATCTTCCTGGGGCCGGACGGGGTCGCGGCTCGCGGGCGGTCCGGGCTGGTGGCGATCGACCATGGGACGATCGGGCCCGACACCGCGCGGGAGATCGCGGCCGGACTCGAGGCGAAGGGAATCGGGTTCCTCGATGCCCCGGTCAGCGGCGGCCCGGAAGGGGCGGAGAAGGGCACGCTCACGATCATGGCGGGCGGACGGGCGGACACCTTCGCGGCGGCGGAGCCGGTGATGCGGGCGTATGGCCGGACGATCGTGCGGATGGGCGACGTCGGGGCCGGCTCGCTCACCAAGCTGGTGAATCAGCTCCTCACGTTCGTGCACGGCGCCGCGGCCGCGGAGGCGCTCAGCTTCGCGGAACGGAGCGGCCTCGACGTGGCGGCCGTCGGCGAGGTGATGAAGGTGAGCTTCGGGCAGTCACGGATGCTCGAACGGACTCTGAGCCGGGTGCTGGCCGGCGACTTCGAGGCCGGGGCGGCGCTCCGGCTCTATGCGAAGGATCTCGGGCTGATCGACCAGGTCGGCCGGAACGTGGGCGCCCGGCTGCCGCTCACCGCCGCGGCGGAGGCCCTCCTCGGCGAGGCGACCGGCAGCGGACTGGCCGAGCGGGACCTGGCCAGCCTGATCCAGCTGTTTCGCCGGGGCTAGCGAGGTTCCCGCCATGCGCCCCGCCTGGAGACCGTCGTCACCGACCGCCCTTCCCGTCGGGAGGGTTCGGCCCGGTGCTGGCCGGAGCCTCGGGGCTGAGTTCGGCTGGCGAGCGACGGTCCTGCCGTTTCTGCTGATCGCCGGGCTTCTCGCCGGAGCCCCGCCCAGCGTCGCGGGGCAGGCCCGGCCGGCGATCCGGGTCGACCTCCTCCTGGTCGGAGGCCGGGTTCTCGACGGGGCCGGCGGCGACTGGGTCCGGGCCGACATCGGGATCACCGGGGATCGGATCAGCTTCGTGGGGCATGCCGCCAGTGCCCGCGTCCGCGCCCGCGACACGGTGTCGGTGAAGGACCTCCTGGTGACACCGGGCCTCTGGGACGTCCACTCGCACGAAGAGGTGGGCCGGGTGCCCAGCCGGTTCGGGCGGCCGTTCCTCACTCAGGGTGTGACGACGGTCATCCTCGGCGTCGATGGCTTCGGCGACAACGAGCTCACCAGGACGTTTGCCCGCTATCGGCAGCAGGGGATCGCCCTCAATGCGGCCCGGTTCGTCGGGCACGGTCCGGCCCGCACCGCGGCGATGGGGACCGATTTCGCCAGGCCGGCGACCGCCGCCGAGATCGCGGTGATGAAGCGCTACATCCGGAAGGGGATGGACGAGGGAGCGCTGGGCTTCTCGACTGGACTGGCGTACAACCCCGGCTACTACTCGACGACCGACGAGGTCATCGCGCTCAACCGGGTGGCGGCGGAGTACGGCGGGATCTACGACACCCATGACCGGGACATGGGCGTGTCATACAAAGGAGTCGGATTCCTCAACTCGGTGACCGAGGCGATCCGGATCGCGGAGGACGGGGGAACGTCGCTGGTCTTCAGCCACTTCAACTCCCTCGGCCTCAAGGCGCATCCCGACATGCCGGAGGCGATCCGGCGGATCGAGGGAGCCCGGGGGCGGGGCGTCGACGTGATGGCGGCGCAGATCGTCTACACCGCGTCCGAGTCGAGCGTCGACGGTCACCTGATGCCGCGGTGGGCGCCCGCCGGCGGCCCCGATTCCCTGCTGGCGCGGCTCAAGGGCGCCGAGACGTGGGCCCGGATGGAGCCGGAGATCGCCGAGATCCTCGCCAATCGGGGCGGCCCGACCAAGATCCTGGTCACCGAGGGTCCCAAGGAGTTCACCAAGCGATCGCTGGCCGACATCGCCGGCCAGTGGGGCGTCACGGCCACCGAAGCGGTTCGACGGCTGCTGATCCTGACCCACGGGACCCGGCTGATGGACATGAACCTCGACATCTACAGCATCGAGAACGTCCGGACGCTGGCCCGGAAGGACTGGGTGATGACGACCACCGACGGGTACACCCCGGCCAGCGACAGCACCTACACCCACCCCCGCACCTATGGCGGGTTCACCCGGAAGCTCACCCAGCTGGTCCGGGACGAGAAGCTGATCACGCTGCCGTTCGCGATCCGCGGGATGACCTCGCTGCCGGCGGCCTTCTACGGGATCCCGAACCGGGGTCTGCTCAAGCCCGGCTTCTTCGCCGACATCGCGATATTCGACGAGGCGAGAATCCAGGACCGGGCCAGCTACGACGAGCCGCGTCAGTACTCGGAAGGGACGGTCCACGTGCTGGTCAACGGGAAGTTCGCGCTCAAGGACGGGAAGATCACCGGAGTCCTCGCGGGTCAGCCGATCCGCCGGGGCGGCCGGTAGGGAATGCCAATGCACCGGGTGATCGGTTGGGTCCTGCTGGCGGCCGTCGTATCGTCGCCGGTCGGCGCCCAGGCTCGGGGCGGACGGCCGGCCGGGGCGCAGTATGCCGGCCAGGCGTTCGAGTTCCGGAAGGTGGCTGAGGGCGTCTACCTGGCGGTCGGGACCGGAGCGCTGAGCGCGGAGTCGAACGCCGTGATCGTGGTGAACGATCGGGACGTGCTGGTGGTCGATTCGGAGACCAGCCCGGCCGCCGGCTGGGCTCTCCTCCGCGAGCTCAAACGGGTCACCGCGAAGCCGGTTCGCTTTCTGGTGCTGACCCACTTTCACTATGACCACTCTCACGGGACCCAGTCGTTTCCGCCTGGCGTCGAGGTGATCGGGACCGCGTTCACCCGGATGATGCTGGCGGAAGGGAAGTCGCTCAGTCATCCGACGTCGGCGGGCAACCGGGCGTTCAGCAACGCCCAGGTCGCCAATCTGACCAAGGCGCTCGACACCGCCTCGACCGGGGCGAGCCGGAAGGACATCGGGGCGCGGCGGGCGGTGTGGCAGCAGTATCTCGCGTCGATCGCCACGCTCACGCCGGTCGCGCCGAACGTGACGGTGGGCGGACGGCTGACCCTCACCCGCGGCGGCCGGGACATCGTGATCCTCGATCCGGGCCCCGCGCACACGGCTGGCGATCTGGTGGTCTGGCTCCCGACCGAACGGGTCCTGGCCACCGGCGACCTGATCCAGTCGGGTCTCCCGTACATGGGCGACGGGTTCTTCCCCCACTGGGCGGACGCGATCGACTCGCTGCTGGCTCTCGGGCCGGCCGTGGTTCTGCCGGGCCACGGGGACGCCATCACGGACATGGGCGTGGTCGAGCGGCTGCGGGATTATCTCAGGGAGATCCACAGGCAGACGGCGGCGCTCAAGCAGGAGGGACTGCCCGCCGAAGAGGTGGCAAAACGGCTCGATCTGGGCCGGTTCGACCAGTACTACCCCCGACCAGCGAGCTGGACCGACGAAATCGTGGTCCGCCGTCGACTCGGCACCGTCAGGCGGATCTTCGACCAGCTCGACGGGAAGTAGTCCGGCGCGATCAGCTCAGGCCGGCGGGCCGCTCTGCCACACTTCGCCGAACAGGCGGAGGAAGTTCCCCCCGATGATCTTCTCGATCCTCGCGTCCGGGTGTCCCTTCGCGGCCAGCCGGTCGGCGATCTGCTCCATCCGGCGCGGGGTGTTCAGGTCGGCGACGAACATGTAGTCGTCCTCCCGCGGCGCCGCGATGCCGAGCCGCTTCCGCGACGCGACGAACTCGCGGTGCGCCGCCGCGTACTGGGGGGTCACCTCGTGCGGGGTGATCGAGAGGTCGCTTTCCAGCACATTGGGATCCTAAGCTTAGAATTCCACGTGGACAAGTTGTCGC
>JADMIO010800012.1_pt1 | contig 25001 bp, 27 predicted proteins | sample 8958161 | NCBI WGS metagenome assembly JADMIO01 (sample SAMN16585339, study PRJNA669376) | soil metagenome | isolation source: Crop rotation soil | place: USA: Cullars Rotation, Alabama | collected 2011
ACCACGGTCCCACTCGTATCGTCGGTCTGATTATTAGTCTGGGACCACGGTCCCACTCGTATCGTCGGTCTGATTATTAGTCTGGGACCACGATCCCACTCGTGTTGTCGGTCTGATTATCGGTCTGGGACCACGGTCCCACTTGTATTGTCGATCAGACTATCAGCGTGAGACTACGATTCCATCAATGCCTGTCAAGGGCAAGTATTGACATTCGTCGTAACCTGTAGAACGGAGTAACCTCGGTGTGCGGTTGTATGCCTGCTGTGGATTGCTGCTGTGTCCTGCTTATCCACAACATTTTGCGCACGGTTATGTGGACAAAATACCTGGTTACCCAGGCCGTGCCGGCACGTTAACCGGGCTGCATCCGATGCAAGTGTGTCGCTGTCGACGAGCTCGCGAGCTCGGACATGAGGTTGCCCCGTATTCAGTGTCGCTGATTTGTATTGTCTGAAGTTGCTTTTACGTTAAGTTGATGCAGATCAATTAATACGATACCTGCGTCATAATTGATTATTTGACGTGGTTTGATGGCCTCCACGCACGTTGTGATATGTAGATGATAATCATTATCACTTTACGGGTCCTTTCCGGTGATCCGACAGGTTACGGGGCGGCGACCTCGCGGGTTTTCGCTATTTATGAAAATTTTCCGGTTTAAGGCGTTTCCGTTCTTCTTCGTCATAACTTAATGTTTTTATTTAAAATACCCTCTGAAAAGAAAGGAAACGACAGGTGCTGAAAGCGAGCTTTTTGGCCTCTGTCGTTTCCTTTCTCTGTTTTTGTCCGTGGAATGAACAATGGAAGTCCGAGCTCATCGCTAATAACTTCGTATAGCATACATTATACGAAGTTATATTCGATGCGGCCGATCTAGCAGAAAGTCAAAAGCCTCCGACCGGAGGCTTTTAACTTCTGTCACCTAGGTTACGCCCCGCCCTGCCACTCATCGCAGTACTGTTGTAATTCATTAAGCATTCTGCCGACATGGAAGCCATCACAAACGGCATGATGAACCTGAATCGCCAGCGGCATCAGCACCTTGTCGCCTTGCGTATAATATTTGCCCATGGTGAAAACGGGGGCGAAGAAGTTGTCCATATTGGCCACGTTTAAATCAAAACTGGTGAAACTCACCCAGGGATTGGCTGAGACGAAAAACATATTCTCAATAAACCCTTTAGGGAAATAGGCCAGGTTTTCACCGTAACACGCCACATCTTGCGAATATATGTGTAGAAACTGCCGGAAATCGTCGTGGTATTCACTCCAGAGCGATGAAAACGTTTCAGTTTGCTCATGGAAAACGGTGTAACAAGGGTGAACACTATCCCATATCACCAGCTCACCGTCTTTCATTGCCATACGAAATTCCGGATGAGCATTCATCAGGCGGGCAAGAATGTGAATAAAGGCCGGATAAAACTTGTGCTTATTTTTCTTTACGGTCTTTAAAAAGGCCGTAATATCCAGCTGAACGGTCTGGTTATAGGTACATTGAGCAACTGACTGAAATGCCTCAAAATGTTCTTTACGATGCCATTGGGATATATCAACGGTGGTATATCCAGTGATTTTTTTCTCCATTTTAGCTTCCTTAGCTCCTGAAAATCTCGATAACTCAAAAAATACGCCCGGTAGTGATCTTATTTCATTATGGTGAAAGTTGGAACCTCTTACGTGCCGATCAGATTAAAACGAAAGGCCCAGTCTTTCGACTGAGCCTTTCGTTTTATTTGACCATGTTGGTATGATTTAAATTAATACGACTCACTATAGGGTCAGTGCGGCCGCGACTTCAAGTCACGTGAATTCCAAGCTTCGGATCCCACTGTGCTGGAAAGACGTTGCCAGTCCGAATCTAACGGTTGCTGAGACAAAACGGCTCGAACACATCGGTCAGGCAGTAGACGAATTTCTCGACAGGATTTCTTAGCCTATTCCCTCTCGCTTTGGGAGAGGGCTAGGGTGAGGGCCTAGAGCATGGAAGCTATAACTTGTCCTTTTGTGCGAGAGATGAGTTGGCTCGAAAGCGAACTCATCGCTCGCAATCAAATTAAGTTGTAGTTGGTCGCGCTAAGCCCTCATCCCCGGCCCTTCTCCCAGTGGGAGAAGCGAGTCATTAAACAGATGAAAGGATGCCTCGATGTCGTCCGTGAAGGAGTCACTCAAAAACAATCATTCGACTCTTGCACCGACAGTCGATCTGAGTGAGATCCAGGCGACGATACTCAGACCGAGGCCGGCGCCCCATTTCGGCACTCATGTGCTCTTGCGCATCCACGATTCCGTATCCGGCCGCGCATTCCTGAGACGGCTGATGCCTTATGTTGATTCCTGTGCGAACTGGTGGAGCGCGGTGAATCCGTGGCTTGCAGTCGGAATTAGCTACGCTGGTCTGGAAGCGCTCGGCCTCCCCCGGAATTCGTTACAGAGCTTTCCGGAAGCATTTCGCGAAGGGATGGCGGCGCGCGCCCGATATCTGGGAGATGAGGGCGTCAACGATCCGAAGAATTGGGACCAGCCGTACGGCAAAGGTGAAGTCCACATCGGCGTGAGCGCATTCAGTAATTCCGAAGAAGAACGGCGCCGCATTCTTGGGATTGCTCGCGAGCAATTCGAAGGTTTCTCAGGCGTCAGCGTTTTGGCGATGCAGGATTTTGGCGCGCAACCCAGCGACCTCAATTCGCTCGGCTACAAAGACGGCATCGACCAGCCCGCGATCGAAGGGAGCGGCGTCGATCCGCTGCCGGGGCAGGGCCAGCCGATCAAGGCCGGCGAATTCATCCTGGGATATCCCGGCGAATCTGGCGTCTCTTTGCCGATACCGCAGCCCGACATCCTCGGTCGCAACGGTACTTATGTGGGCTTTCGCAAATATCAATCGCGCGTTGGCGCCTTCAATCGGTTCCTCCAAGCGAATGGCGCCACCGAGGCAGAACGAGAACTGCTCGCTGCGAAGCTGGTCGGCCGTTGGCGCAGTGGCGCGCCGCTGACCCTGGCGCCGGAAGTCGATAATCCCGCACTGGGCGCCGACCCACACCGAAATAACGCCTTCGATTACTCGAACGACGCGCGCGGACGGCAAGTGCCGTTCGGATGTCATATCCGGCGGATGAACCCGAGAGACACGAAACTCACGCGGCTGACCGATGTCAACATCCATCGGATTATCAGGCGAGGTGCGACGTATGGACCACCGTACGATCCAAACGCGCTATCCGAAGCAGATGACGAAGTGCCGCGCGGCGCAATCTTTCTTTTCATCAGTGCCAGGGCGATGGCCACGATCGAATTCCTCCAGCAAGAGTGGATCAATGACGGCAATTTCATCGGCGCCGGTAACGAGCGTGATCCCATTGTCGGGCTGCAGGAAGAAGGAGCAACATTCACCATCCCCAAGCAGCCGGTGCGCCGCCGCCTTCACAGCATCGAAACCTTCAACGTGCTTCGCGGCGGTGAGTACTTCTTCATGCCGAGCTTATCGGCATTGAGGTGGCTTGCAGACTTGGAAAACTGAGAGGCGTCTAAATATTTGCTGTCGTCCAATAATAGAGTTGGAGAAATCAAATGCATCCGTTACGCAAACTACGGGAATCCGGAAAGCCCACACCCGCCGAGGTGAGCGAGTTGCTTGCCGAAAACATCGTCTTCAACAGCCCGCTCTTGGTACGTCCGATCGAAGGGCGTGAAGTTATCGCGGCGATTTTCGCGCAGTCGAGTTCTACGCGCGGTTCCGGGACCTATACAGCAGAGTTCAAGCTCCATGAGCGCACCACCTTCTTACGTTGGGTCGGGACCATGGACGGCCACAAGATCGAAAGCTTCGAGATCATCGTGGACAACGAGCAGGGTTTGATCGTGGAGCGCACGATTGCCATGCGGCCGTTTCCAGCGGTGAAACTATTCCGTGACGCCATGCATGCATCGCTCAAGGATAAGCTGCCGCCCGATGTTTGGGATTACCCAACGCCGTAGGAATTGGCCGTTAGCAGCGCTGCAGGTGCCAGTCAAAGGATGGACACAATGATCGCTTACCGACTGCTGAATGCGCAGACGCAACCAGAGTTTCAGGAGGTACCAGATCCGCACGCGGGACCCGGCCAGGTGTTAGTCAAGGTCGGCGGCTCCGGTCTTTGCCATACTGACTTCACAGTCATCGCTCGCGAGCAGGCCTATTGGAATGATAATCCGCCGCCCTTCACTCTCGGACACGAGATTGCCGGATGGGTCGAAGAGGTTGGAGCCGGGGTAAAGAACTTCAAGAGGGGCGACGCTGTCGCGGTCAACCCGTCATGGGCTAGCTGCGGACGCTGTCATATGTGCCGGTCCGGTGAAGAAAACCACTGCCTATATCAGAAGGCCATTCGCGCGCCGGGAGTCGGTTTCGACGGCGGACACGCGCCGTACGTCCTTGTGCCTGAGGCGAGATTTCTGGTTCCCATCGGCAACCTCGACCCGGTGGAGGCAGCGCCACTTACGGATGCCGGTCTCACCACATACACCGCCATCAAGGCAGCGCTTCCCGGCATCTGGCCTGGCAGCACTACGGTCGTTATTGGCATTGGCGGGCTGGGACTTTATGCGCTTCAATTCCTACGTCAGTTGACCGGCGCGCGAGTCGTCGCGGTCGTCTCGAAAGAATCCAGGTCGAAGTTGGCCAGTGAATGCGGCGCCGACGACGTAATCGCAAGTGGTCCCGACGCCGCCGATCGGATTCACGAACTCAGCGGCGGAATCGGCGCGGCGTTCGTTTTGGATTGTGTGGGAAAGGACTCGACCCTCGCCATAGGAGTCGCCTCGCTATCGTGGCGGGGCCGTCTGACTATGCTTGGCGCGGGCGGTGGCTCTATTCCCTTCGACTTCTTCAAAATGCCCCCCGGCGCGCAACTAGCGACAAGTTTGAACGGCGGCACAGTGGCGTTGAAGGAGATAGTTGACCTCGCGGCGTTGGGCCGAATCAAGTCCCTCGTGGATCGTTATCCTCTCAGCGCAGTTAAGCAAGCATACGACGACTTCGAGCACAAACGTCTGATTGGTCGAGCAGTGCTCATTCCTGCCGCATCGCAAGACGCCGCCGACGGCACGGCCGCCTCGTCGCGCATTGCGGCAACAACGGCATAACTGGATTGAAGTGGCTCGCGAGCTTTGTTGAGCGATGACGTATTGACGAGGAGAACTAGAGAATGTCCAAACCAATCGAAGACACGAGCCAAAAGGATTCTATGGTTTTCGAAAAGCTCAATGTCACGAGAGAAGGCGCTGTTCTGTTCGCGACGATTAATGCTCCACCCATGAATCTCGAGGGCCCTGAACTCATCCGCGATCTAGTCTCGCTCATTCAGCACGCCGAAGCCGACGACACGGTCCAGGTGCTCGTGTTCAAGAGCGCTGATCCTGACTACTTCATTTCCCATGTTGACGTTACTCGAATCAAAGAGAACCGCGAAGCGGCAGCGAAGCTCGACGGAAATCCCTCAATCGGACAGGTCCTGCGCCACTTGAGTGCCAGCCGCCTGGTTACCATCGCTCAGATCGAGGGGCGAGTTCGCGGAGTCGGCAGCGAGTTCATACTCGCCTGCGACATGCGCTTTGCGGCACGCGAGTCTGCGATTTTCGGTCAGTTCGAGCCGGCCTTCGGTGTAATTCCCGGAGCTGGCGCAGCTCAACATCTCACCCGCCTTATGGGTCGCGGGCGAGCGCTCGAGGTGATGTTGAGCGCCGATGATTACGACGCTGACTTAGCTGAACGTTATGGCTGGATCAATCGAGCTTTGCCTGCGCGCGAGCTCGGCGATTTCGTGAGATCGCTCGCGCTTCGCATTGCGAGTTTTCCCGCCACCGGCCACGCAGTGGTCAAGAACCGCGTTAACGCGATCGCTCTCGCACCGGCCGAAGAGATTCAGCGCGACTCCGATCTCTTTCTTGAAGGTGTGAGCGGTCCTGAGTACCAGAGACGTATGCAGGTCGCGATGAAACGCGGCTTCCAGACGAGAGAAGCAGAAATGAATTTGGGCCAGTTGCTGGCAGACCTGTAAGGAAAACAAATTCGCATGGAAGCTGCGGCCAAAGAGGCATCCCACGATTAGTGAAAGGAAAAAGTATGTCCACGATCCATTTCAATCAGACAACCACCTTAATGCCTGAGCAGTATGTCGCCGGGCTCACCGACTTCGGACCTGGCCGTTCGAAGGTCTTTGGCAACAGCGCCGACGATTACCTGAAAGTGCATAGCAGGGGAACACACGACGCTGATGTCACGGAGGGCTCCGGCGGTATCTGGGAGCGGTTGCGCTACGACTGGTCCGATTCCAACCGCGTCGTCCTCACGACGACCGACTCCAACACCTGGGGAGGCGCGTCAGGTTACGTCTACACTTTCCCGCGCCAGCCCAACGGAACGAGGGCCGTAGACGTTGTCATTGTGCGCGAGGGTAAGACTCTCAAGGGGAAAGTACTCGCGCTCATACTTGGGACCGTAGGCCGGAGCGTTTTGAAAAAGGCGTTTGAAAATTCCGTTAAGGTCATCGAAGCCCGAAACAAAGGGAAGGCGAGAGCGGCAGGCGCATCGTGAGCGGATCACTCATCACTGCGACTTTGCCCAAACAGTCTCCGGCTCCTCCGTCTGATGCGCGAAGGCGCTCTGCGCTTCCGTCGGATGAGTTTTCAATATAGGGCCCGTCTTAGCTGGGCGCAGCTCGCGTCTTTCTTAACTTATTTTCCGAAGGCCAAAGGCCTTCCGCCCATCAGACGGCAAAGCCGTATTAGTTGAAGCGTATAGGAGGAAAGCAAGATGGCAAGTCCGATGAGTGCAATCCGCGACAACAAAGACAACGAGCCTAAGGTCGCGGCAGTTGATATGAAGCTCGAAGTCATAGTCATTCCGGTCTCGGACGCCGACCGCGCGGAGAAATTCTACCAGAAGCTCGGGTGGCGACAGGATGTGACGCCGCCCGGCTCCGGCGTGTTTCAGTTCACGCCGCACGGTTCTGCGTGCTCCGTCCAATTCGGCAAGAACCTGACGTCGGCCTCGCCCGGTTCGGCTCAGAAGACATACCTGATCGTTTCCGACATTGAGGCTGTTCGCAATGCGCTGGTCGGCGCAGGCATCGATGTTGGCGAGATATTCCACCTTACTCCGGAAGGCCCAGTCGCTGGTTTGGATCCCGAACGTGGCACCTACCGCTCACGCGCGGTGTTTAGCGATCCCGATGGCAACAGTTGGTTGTTGCAGGAGATCACCACGCGACTGCCCGGACGGATCGACACTGGCGTAACCTCGTTCGGTTCCGCAGGCGATCTGGCGAACGCGATGCGTCGTGCCGAGGCTGCTCACGGTGTGCACGAGAAGAGTCTTGGCCATCGCGACGAGAATTGGTCCGATTGGTATGCCGAGTACATGGCGGCTGAACAGGCGGGCACGGAACTGCCGACGTGAGTCGGTGGGAATGAATGTAAGTCAACAACATGGCTGATTTGAAGTATGACAAAGAGATCACTGCACTTCTCGTGATCGACCCTTACAACGATTTTGTTTCCGATGGTGGCAAAATCTGGCCGCGCATCAACGCTGTAGCCGAAACGAACAACTGTGTTCCGAACATGCATCGTGAGCACAATCGAAATCGTGCGTGCGATCGCTTTGCTTTGAGAATCTGGTAAGAAGCTTTCTCGATTGAAATGAAGACGAATATCCCTGTGAACAAAACGATTCGACCGTAAGGACTTTGAAAGAACTATCATGAGTGATCAAGAGGAAACGAGGCCCGCGACGACCGCGAGTGACAAACAGCCGGAGGTGGCCGTGCTTGCCGGTGGCTGTTTCTGGGGTGTCGAGGAAATTCTCCGTGACGTGCCGGGCGTGGTTGACACCGAGGTCGGTTACACAGGCGGCTGGCTTGAGAACCCGACGTACGCCGATACACATCACAGCCAATCGGGGCACGCGGAAGCGATTCGCGTGACTTTCGATCCGGCAGTGCTTAGCTACGAAGACTTGCTGGAAAAGTGGTTCTTCAAGCTGCACGATCCAACCACGCTTAACCGTCAGGGCTACGACGCGGGCACGCAATATCGATCGGCGATTTTTCCTCAGACGCCTGAGCAGAAAGAAATCGCGGAACGAGTGATAGCGCGTGTAGATGCATCTGGGAAGTGGAACCGCCCGATCACCACAACGATTGAGCCCGCCTCCACCTGGTACAGCGCCGAGGAGTACCATCAGGACTATCTGCGCAAGAACCCTGGCGGGTACAGCTGTCACTACATGCGTGACTAGGCCATCGAGGACAAATTTCGACTATGACGACTGAAAGTAACATCACCGCCCCAACTCAATTCCTGCAAGTGAATGACCAAACATATGCTTACCGGCGCTTCGGAAAGGGCCCCGGCGTACCCTTGCTCTTTCTCCAACACTTCACAGGGACACTCGACAATTGGGATCCGGCCGTCACTGATCCGCTCGCAGCAGGCCGGGAAGTCATTCTGTTCGAGAGCGCCGGCGTCGGACGATCTAGCGGTGAGGTACCACAAACGATCGCGGGCATGGCGGAGCACGCGCTCACTTTCCTGGACGGCTTGAGTCTGAAAAGCTGCGACGTTCTGGGGTTCTCGCTCGGCGGAATGGTGGCTCAGCAGATGGTGTTAGAGCGTCCCGCGATATTTCGAAGGATGATCCTTGTCGGTACGGCTCCGCGAGGAGGGGAAGACATTATGCGTCTTGAAAAACCCAGCCTGGCCAGGTACCTCAACGATCCAAAGTTCCAGGGATACGAGGTGTTGCAGAAAATATTTTTTGCACCGACTGCTTCAAGCCAGGCCGCGGGGGATGGATTCATCAAAAGACTTCTGCTCCGGAAAGACGATCGGGAGCCTGCCTCTGGACCGGGAGTGGCGATGGCTCAAATGGCCGCATTTCGTGAATGGGAGCAGGTCACAGGAGAGCGCTTCGCGTACCTGAAAAGCATGCGCCAACCAACACTGGTCGTGAACGGCATCCATGACGAAATGATCTCAGTTTCAAACTCCTATCTGTTGGCTGAGAACCTTCCGAATGCTGTATTGCTGGTATATCCAGACTCCGGGCATGGCTCGCTCTTTCAATTTCACGAGTCCTTTATCCGGCAGGTAGGATCCTTTTTGGCATCTGACTCCGCATCCGCGACGTACTGAGATGTGTAGTGCAGCGACACGTCACTTATGGACAGACGACGGAATTTGTTAATCGGAATTGTGGCCGGCGTCGTTATTGTAGCGGCATTGAGCTACGCCACCGGTTTGACCAAGGTCATACGAAGGTCGTTTGGCAGTTCCACCGAATACAAAACTTCCGAATCTGCTACTGCTCCGGAGTTTGCCACTGGTGAGTGGATTAACTCACAACCGCTCACTCTAAAGAATCTGCGCGGACGCGTTGTGTTAATCGAATTTTGGACCTTCGGCTGCATTAACTGTCGTAACACTCTGCCGTTCGTCCAAAGCTGGGCTGATCGTTACCGCGAGAAAGGCCTTACTGTCATTGGAGTGCATTCACCTGAGTTCGATGAAGAAAGAGCAGTTGAGAACCTTCGGCGTGCAGTGACTTCGCTCGGTATTCGTTACGCTGTAGTTACTGACAACGATTACCAGACCTGGAGCGCCTATCACGTCGAAGCGTGGCCCACCACTTTTTTGTTGGATAAGCAAGGACGAATTCGATGGATGCACCAGGGTGAAGGGGGCTATGACGAGGCCGAACGATTGATTCAGCAGCTACTAGCAGAGAATGGCACATAGCCAATAATCAAGAGCAATAATGAGCACACTTTCCTACAACTAAATTTGCAGTTGAATTCGCAAACTTTATTGACCTCTGAACACCTCTTTGGCGATCCAGTTATTTATATAACGCGAACAATGAACGAGAGAGATGCCTTCTGTTTGACACGTTGCGAGGAAGCGAATGACATCCAAATCGACCAGGCTCACTTCGTTCAAGTCGAGCGAGACGCTTGTCCCCCCGGCCTTTATTTGAGCTTTCAATTCTTGTATATGCTCCCGCCGCATGCGGCCAATCAGCCTTAGTGTGGTCGTCTGTCCGTCCGAATCTTTTTCGATTCTTAAGGTCATGTTCTTTTGCTTCCAGGTAACACACTTGAACGGTTGCACGCTGAGTGCCACTTGAATGCCCGCTAATCACAGCGGTTGTTATCTTAGCTGGGCGCCGTTTTTTCGGCGTTTGCTGAAAACTCAGCCTGGGGGATTGGCGGGGATCGCAATTGAAACCGCAAAGCAACTGTGTTTGAAGTCAAGCCGAGACGCGAGCGTCAGGAGTTTTCCAAGTGGTGCCATTACGAACCATGAGATTAACGATTGAGAGCAGCTTACGCATGCAGGCGGTGATGGCTACTTTGAATAACTTATGGTTGGCAATTAGGCGCTCGTAGAATGCTTTGATAACTGGATTGTGCCGGATGGCGGTCAACGTAGCCATGTAAAGCATGGAACGTACCGACGCGCGCCCGCCGTAGATGTGCCGCACACCACGTTTTTGGCCGCTATCGCGATTGAGCGGGGCCAGGCCGACCAGCTTGCTGATCTTTTGGCGGTTAAGCTTCCCCAACTCAGGTAAGTTAGCCACCATCGAGAAAGAAACCACCGGACCAAAGCCTGGGACGCTGCGGAGGATCTGGTTTGTGTGGTTCCAAGTGGCTGACGTTTTCATCAGCTCCTTGAGTTGTCGGTCCAAGGCGGCGATTCGTCCTTCGAGCCACTTGATGTGCTCATCGATCTGGTCTCGGACCGTGTCGTTGGGTGCGGTTCCACGTCGATTTTTTTCGGCAGCCAGCATGTCGACGAGTTGGCCGCGACGACCGACCAAGGCATCTAAGTCCTGCTCGGCAGCAGACTTAATTGGACGCAACGGAGGTTTAATGGCGGCCGCGAAATGGGCCAGCACTTGTGCGTCTAGACGATCGGTTTTAGCCAATTGTCCTACCGCTTTGGCGAAATCGCGCACTTGACGTGGATTGATCACTACTACCGGCAAGCCGGCAGTATGCATCGCGGCCACCACTGGTTTTTCCAGACCACCGGTGGCTTCGAGCACGATCAGAGCGGGCTGGAGGGTAACGAGTTCAGCGATCAACTCACCAAACGCGCTCGCTTTATTTGCGTAGCAGCATCGGTAATCACTTTCGTAGACGGCCAACTCCAGGAGTTTTTTGGAAACGTCGAGGCCGATGTAGGGTTTAGCTCTCTTAGTAGTCATGATATTTGTTCTCCTATCCCACGCTTGCTAACCATGCGGGCTCTATGGCCCCAGCAACTGTTCGGGTTTGGGAAAACGGGTGCAACGATCAATGCTTCGCGTCGGGCTCTTAGGCTACCTGGCGGTTATCGATCTATTGCACCCTTTCTGCCGATTCTCATCGGCATTTCTAACTTGCTTGAGGTGAAACATACAAGCGGTTACGCAATCCAGCCCGGGGTTGCCGCTTCGGCTACCCCGGGGGTAGGAAATTGTTCGAACCCCAACCGCAACGCGGTTGCGTCGGATTTAACTCGCGGAAGAAATGACGCAACCGCCTCGCGGTTGGCTAATCATCTGCATTAACGATCCCAGGGTAGCCGCAGCGGCAACCCTGGGCTGGAGGATGCAACCGCATTGCGGTTCAGCAGCTCCCCCACGAGCCTGCGTGAAGACTCCGGTCTCAGCGCCGTTGGCGCGAAATGTAATAGCCTGGGCCATCGGCCCAGGTGACAAGCCAATCAAATTCCCGAGCGCTGAAAGCGCGTAATATCGCGACGGCGCCTTGATGCTCATGGTTTCAGTTCGGTTTGTCATTTCGCGCTTTCAGCGCTTAAACACACACCCGCGTGCTGACCCAGGGCGTTGCCCTGGGCTATTACATTTCGCGCCTTTGGCGCTGCTTCGATCAACTTGAGGCTCACTTCCAAGTCCGTTGCAATCCTTATGATGAATCTAAAACGTCCGTCTCTATGGCCTGACTCATTCTGAAAAATCGGGTCGCGCGTAAATGTGTGGTCATGATTTGATGGCCGTAAGATGATGGTCAATCCGCGTTTGGAGATATTATTGAGCAGTTTTGATAGATACTTAGTATTCGCTCTGAAAGGTGGAAGACGATGGCTTTAGCAAGCTCTTGGGTACAGGTGACGAATCGCATACCTGATTTCTTCGACAGAATTCGAGACGGTCAGGCTCCGGAAAGATTCACGCAACAGCTACTTAAGGACTGGGGGTTCGGCACAAAGAATGACAGGGCCTTTATTCCCCTTTTGAAGGCTATAGGTTTTCTTACTGCAGAAGGAAAGCCAACTCAGAGATATAACGATTATAGGGACCATTCTCGATCCAGGCAGGTAATGGCCCAAGCGCTGCGTGATGCTTACGGTGATATCTTTCTGATCAAAGAGAACCCGTCAAATGCGGATAAGACGGCCATCGAAGGGAAGTTCAAAAGCTTCCATAACGTGAGCGACAACGTTGCCGGCCTAATGGCAAAAACATTTCTCGGTCTGCTGGCACTCGCTGATCAATCGGGGAAGGGAACAACTCCATCCACGGCGAAAGAACCAGAAAAACCTGATGCTGCGGGTGGCGAGAAACCGCCGCCACCTGTTTTTACCGATGGTGGCGGACTGGGTTTGCACTACAACATTCAGATTCATCTTCCCCCCACCAAAGACATCGAAGTTTATAATGCAATATTCAAATCTCTACGGGAGCACCTCCTTGAAAAATAAGGACGTCAGAGACTTCTTATTTCGTGGATTAATGTTCGAATCGGAAGCTGAAAAGTTCCGACGCGCAGGAATTCAGATAGGCGCTGATTCGACGGAAGCAGAAGAAAGTCTTCTAAAAGAAGCGTTGGCGCCGTTCAGTGTCGCTCGTCGCAACAACGCGTTAGAAATGGCACGTTTGTTTGCGGTACTTTTTTGTTTCGAAAACGAAATCAGGGATTTTATTCGCGACGTGCTTGAAGAAACAGAAGGACAAGACTGGCTTGAAAAGCTTCCTCCTAAGGTTAAGGAGCACGCCGAGTCAAGGCGCGATACGGCCCAGAAGGATTCTTGGCTCGAGGGCGAAAAGGCTGACCTTCTAGGCTTCGTTGACTTCGGACAACTTGCCCAGATTATCATTACGAAGTGGGACTACTTCAAAGATATAGTTCCTACACAACATTGGTTAAAGCAACGCATGGACGAATTAGAGAAGTCCAGGAATTTCATTGCTCACAATCGAATGCTCTTGCCAAGCGAATTCCAAAGACTCTACATGTACATCGCGGATTGGAACCGAGTAATTGGACTCTAGTGAGATGTTTGATTGACAGAGGACGAAATCATAAGAATAAGTTTTCATAACCCAGGCGTGTGCCGGCGCCTCAAACCGACAACGAATCTCGCCACTAAAGCTTTTATTTGAATATGAAGAACACTGAACATTGCGACCAACCAGCCGCGACGGCTCGTGCCGAAGGGGTAAGTGCGTCGAAAATGTTCGTAGTCATGCCTGAAGAGAAACCTAATGGCGATGTCTCCCAGCAGGACCTCCAGCGATTGCTACAAGAATCGAGAGAATCGGAGGCCCGGCTCCGAAAGATCATCGACACGATTCCAGCGCTGGCGTGGTGCAACTTGACGGATGGCTCCAACGATTTTGTTAACCAGCGATGGTCTGACTATACGGGTCTCTCTCAAGAAGAAGTGAAGCGCGTGGGCTGTAAGGTCGCAATTCATCCCGAAGACCTGCCCAAGTGGCTGGAACAGTGGCGGGCACTGGTAGCTTCTGGAGCAGGAGGCGAGATTGAAGCGCGGCTTCGTCGCCACGATGGAGCCTACCGCTGGTTCCTCATCCGAGTAGAACCGTTGCAGGAAGAGTCCGGCGAGATTCTCCGATGGTATGGAACCAACACCGACATCGAGGATCGAAAGCGCACGGAAGAGAAGTTACGTGAAGACGAACGCGAGATTCGCCGGATTACCGACGCCATCCCGCAGACAATTATGGTCCTAAGCCCAAGCGGCGTGCCGATCTATGCGAACCAGGCGCTCCTCGACTACACCGGGTTCACGATAGACGACGTGATCGCTTCAGACTTTCGTGAGCGCGTCTTCCATCCCGAAGATCTCGAGCGGCTCCACCACGAGCGGGAAGCGGCGCTGTTACGGGGCCTGCCGTTTGAAATCGAACAACGCGCGCTGCGGAAGGACGGCTGCTATCGTTGGTTTCTTATCAAATTCAACCCGCTGCGGGATGAACACGGACAAATCATCCGCTGGTATGCGACCGGCACCGACATTGACGACCGCAAACGCAATGAAGACCGGACGCACAATGAAAATCTGGTGTTGCGCGAAGAGATCGACCGTTCTTCGATGTTCGAAGAGATCGTTGGATCTTCCGAGCCGCTTCGCCGCGTGTTATCCCAAGTTGCAAAGGTGGCGCCAACCGATTCTACCGTCCTCGTATTGGGTGAAACTGGAACCGGAAAAGAACTCATCGCCCGCGCCATACATAAACGCTCCAATCGCTCGGGCCGTGCTTTTATTCGGGTAAATTGCGCTGCCATTCCGTCTTCGCTGATTGCTTCCGAACTGTTCGGGCACGAGAAAGGCGCATTCACAGGAGCCACGCAGCGTCGAGTGGGACGCTTTGAATCGGCTGATAGCGGAACAATATTCCTGGACGAGGTAGGTGACCTTCCGCCCGAGACCCAGATTGCTTTGCTCCGGGTCCTGCAGGAGCGAGAAATCGAACGAGTTGGCGGCAGTCGAACAGTTCCCGTAGACGTACGAGTGGTCGCTGCCACAAACGCGGACTTGAGCGCAGCCGTAGCTGAAGGCACTTTCCGGCAGGACTTGTTCTACCGCCTCAATGTGTTTCCTATTCAAGTGCCCGCACTGCGCGAGCGCGTTGACGACATTCCGTTGTTGGTCGAGTACCTGATCGATCGTTACGCGCAAGCGGCTGGTAAGAAGATCAAAAACATCAATAAGGGAACCATGGAACTGTTCCAGACTTACGACTGGCCGGGCAACGTTCGCGAATTGCAGAATGTAATCGAGCGCGCCGTGATACTGACTGACGGGGAAACTTTTTATGTAGATGAAACTTGGTTGACGCCGCTTACTCCCAAGACCGCCACGACCTCTGTTCCACTGGTCGCGAACCTAATGGACCATGAAAAAGAAATGATTGAAAACGCGCTCCGCGAGGCTGAGGGGCTAATCTCTGGCCCGACCGGCGCCGCCACCAAGCTCGGCATTCCCAGACAGACGCTCGAATCAAAGATCAGGAAACTCGGTATTAACCGGCACCGCTTCAAGGCCTCATAAAAGAATAGGCTCTAGAGTAGCAAACAGCATCTAGAGCGGGTAACGAACAAGTAGTTTAAGTAACTCGCGAGACAGGTTCCTGGTTCTGTTGTTGAACCTGTATTCGCATTCTTTCAGATGCAAGTAAAAGGTCCGAGCCGGGACACCATTGAACTTCTGTAGCCGTCGTTTGGCGTAGCTCCAGAAGCTTTCAATGCCATTAACATGATGCGGCCCGCGCACGAACTGATCTTGACCATGATCGACTCTGAAGTGCTTCGCATAACCGACATCAACCAGGCCGTCATAACCGCGCCAGCCATCGGAATGGATGACGGTGTCGAGGGCCACTCGCCCGCGAATTACGGCCTGAAGCGTACGTTTTCGGCAATCAGGCACCACTTCTGTGTAAACGCAACCATTGCGCTTGAAGATGCCAAAGACGATCGTCTTGCCCGAGGCGCCGCGGCCGCGTTTGCCTCTGACTCGGCGCGCTCCAAAGTAGCTTTCATCAACTTCAACTTCGCAGTCAGAGTAGGGCGAAGCGCGCTCGCATTCAGCTGCAATACGTTGTCTCATTCTGAGAAAGATCGTGGTCACTGTCTTGCGCGTCAGTCTCGTCAACTGGGCGACGTCGCTGGCAGTAAAATCCATTGCGAAGTAGCGCACGATTTGCCGAAATTTGCGCTCCGAAATTTTCGACCGCTGGTAATAGCGGTTTACTGATTTCATTTCAGTAGCTTAGCACTCTAAACATCGCGCTTTGCTACTCTAGAGCCAAGAATAATTCCACACGACGGATTTACGGAGTCAGTACCGGGAGCGGACCGGGGTCCCCAAGCGGGCCACCCGCTTGGGGTGGTGGATGCGACGGGGTCCGATCCACGCCACGGTCGAGTTTGCCGGATACTAACCCGGTCGCTACCGCTCCCGGTACTGACCTCATCCCGACAGCCGCAAGCCGAAGTTTCAGCAAACGCCGAAAAAGCGGCCCTGAGTTTAATAGCAAAGGCCTGTGATCGAAGGAGATTCCAAGTGGCACTCGGCGTGCAATCGCTCAATACGAAATTGACTTTAGGGTATCGAGAAGCGGGACTGATGAAGAACAAGGTTGCTTTGATAGCAGGATGGCGGATTCGCACAAGTCTAACCGTTCAAGGAGGCTTCTTATGCAGCAGTTGCAGCTCGTAGCTCACGGAGAACCCTCAGATGTGATCAAACTCAACACGGTCGCTGAGCCGGCTCTCGGCGAAGAGGATGTTCTCGTCTCGATGGAAGCGGCCCCGATTAATCCATCGGACTTTCTGTTCATCCGCGGTCTCTACGGCGTCCGGCCGGCTTTCCCATCCCCGGTAGGGGCGGAGGGTGTTGGACGAGTCGCGAAGATTGGATCGAAGGTCGATATCGCCTTGCAAGGTAAGCGAGTCCTGATTATTCCGACTTACGAGCAGGGCACCTGGGCAGACGAAGTTGTCGCTCCAGTGCGCAACATCGTGCCGATGGGCGAAGCAGATCCTTTGCAACTCTCGATGATAGGCATTAACCCAGTTACAGCTTATCTCTTGTTGCACCGATACGTTTCCCTGATGCCCGGCGACTGGATCGGTCAGACCGCAGCCAACTCGGCGATGGGGCAGTACATCATCGCGCTCGCGAGACTCGCAGGAGTCAAGACACTGAACGTCGTGCGCCGGGAAGAAGCTGCCGAACAGGTGCGGCAGTGGGGAGGTGACCGCGTGGTCCTCCAAGGGGACAACCTACGCAAGGACATTGAGGAGGCTGTCGACGGGAAGAAACTGAGTCTCGTCGTCGATACTGTCGGCGGAGCTCCCGTGGGAGAGCTGGCCAAGTCGGTCAGGACTGGCGGCTCGATTGTGTGCTTCGCCATACAAAGCGGGCAGTTCCCAGCCATCTCGCCCGGAGACTTGATCTACCGTGGTCTTAGCCTGCACGGATTCTGGCTCATCAATTGGATACTTAACGCACCCCGCGGAGAGATCCAGGAGATTTACCAGAAGCTGGGCGACCTTGTAGCTGATGGATCGCTCTCCGCCGCAGTAGAGCACGTGTACCCGCTCGACCAGTTCAAGGAAGCATTCGAGCAATCTTCAAAATCGAATCGCAGCGGCAAGATCCTGTTTAGATTTAGGGCCTAATGTGTAGGCCATAAGGATCGAGAGGTTGATATGAAAATTAGAGTTGTTTTGATTACCGGTGCGCTGACGGGTATTGGCCGGTCCACGGCACTTGCCTTTGCGCGAGAAGGCGCACGCATTGTTATCTCAGGGCGACACGAGGAAGAAGGCCAGGAGCTAGCTGGCGAACTCAGTAAACTCGGCGCGGAAGCTGAATTTGTGCGGTCCGATGTGCGCCATGAAGAGGACGTGCGCGCCTTGGTTGATAAGACAGTCGCGCGGTTTGGTCGACTCGATGTGGCCGTCAATACCGCCGGCACCGAAGGCAAGCCTGGTCCAGTGACGGAGCAGTCGGCTGAAAGCTACGCTGCGACCTTCGACACCAACGTGCTCGGCACACTGCTGAGCATGAAGCATGAGCTTCGCGTGATGTTGGCCCAACGCTCTGGCAGCATCGTCAACGTGTCGTCTACCTTTGGCCATACCGGTGGAGCTGGAGCTTCAGTTTACGTGGCCAGTAAGCATGCCGTGGAAGGCTTAACGAAGTCAGCCGCACTTGAGGCTTCCGCGTTTGGCGTCCGTGTAAACGCGGTTGCCCCTGGTCCAATCGATACCGGCATGCTTACCAGGTTCACTGGTAGTGACGAAAGGAAGGCAGGTTTGATCTCGGGGGTGCCGCTCAAACGCGTCGGTAGGCCTGAAGAGATCGCCGAGTCAATCCTCTTTCTATCATCCGACAAAGCGTCCTTCATCACGGGTGCGACGATCGCAGTCGACGGTGGCAAAACGGCTCTCTGATTTTTAGCGACGGGCAAGACAAACTCTTTCGAGCAAATAGGAGAATAGAAATGAGTCAGACGATTGAATCGAAAAACAAAGCGCTTGTCCTTGAAGCTTTCGACACGCTGTTCAATAAGCGTGACTACGAAGCGGCTGAGGGCTATTGGTCGCCTGATTACATTCAGCACAGCGCTCACATTGAACCCGGCAGAGAAGGACTTTTCAATCTCATTAAAGGTCTTCCACCCACGCTTCGGTATGAATCAGGAGCGATCGTCGCCGAGGGTGACTTCGTGATTGTTCACGGTCGATTTAGCGGCTTCGGTGCTCCTGTGAATTGGATTGCCGCAGATATTCTGCGGATTCAAGACGGAATCCTTGTCGAGCATTGGGATGTCATTCAGGATGAAGTGACCGAAGAGGAGTCGAAGAGTAAAGCTCCGATGTTCGGCACAAGTTTTCCTAAACCTTCTGCTCAAACAACAACTGCAGAATAAGAGAGGTAAAACATGAGTAACAAGAATGAGAGAGAACTGACGGGCAAGGTCGCGCTCGTCACGGGGGGTTCACGTGGCATCGGTGCTGCGATCGCAAAGCGTCTGGCCGAAAATGGAGCGAGCGTGGCTATCACTTACGCGAAGGACACGAGCGCGGCTTCCGACGTGGTCAGGCGATTGAACTCGAGGGCGGAAAAGCCCTCGCAATACAGGCGGACTCTGCCGACGCCGAAGCTGTGAAGGGCGCGGTTGAAAAGACCGTTGCGACCTTCGGGCGCCTTGATGTGCTCGTGAACAATGCAGGCACAGCTATTCCGAAACCGTTGGAAGAGGCCACGCTAGAGGAGATGAACCGAGTGATCGACATCAACATCCGCGGCCTTTATGTAGCGACGCAGGCGGCGCTGACGCACATGGAGAGCGGCGGTCGGATCATCTCGATTCGACACTGAATTGAATCCCGCAGCTGGCGACTGGGCGGTGCCTCAGAAGGCCGCGACAGCGCTCGACCGCTACGGGCGTGTTGATGAGATCGCCTCGATGGTAGCGTTCGTCGCCGGTCCGGAGTCCTCGTACATTACCGGGGCGAATCTTACGGTGGATGGCGGAATGAATGCTTGAGTCAACGCTTAGCGAGTTTGACAGAGATGCAGCGGAAACCGCCCACCAGAGTTACCTGGTTGGAGTTCTTGGCTGGGCACGTAGATGAGACCCAATCGGACCGCGGGGATGGGAAGAGACTCTTCTTTTTGGTGCAGAAAGGGAGTTTCTGATTCTTGACTGTTCGTTCCAGAAAGGGTATAAAGTATAACCGAGACAACACGAATGGCGCGCCAGAAAGAGTTCAATCGCGATGAAGTCCTCCATAAAGCCATGGAGGTTTTCTGGACGCGTGGTTACGAGGGAGCGTCGATCCAGGATCTGGTGAAGCACATGGGGATCAATCGCCAGAGTATCTACGACACCTTTGGCGATAAGCATTCGCTCTTCCTTCAGTCCTTGGATCGTTATCGTGAGATTCAGACCCGAAAGGTATTCGCCGTGCTCGAGAGGCCTGGCTCGGTGAAGAAGAACCTGCGCCGGTTATTCGAAGAAGTCATCGCCAGGGCCCTGTCAACGGAAGGGCGGCGAGGCTGTTTTGTCGGCAACTCGATGTCCGAATTGGCGGGCCGCTGCAAAGCGACAGCCAACCTAACATGCGACAGCGTAGCCTCGGCGGAGAAAATATTTCGGCGGGCATTGGAACGAGGGAGAGAGCAAGGGGAATTGTCGCGAGTTCGGGATACGCGCGCTGTGGCGCGGTTTCTCTACTGCAACCTGCAGGGGCTGCTGCTTTTAGCGAAGGCTACGGGTGAGCGTAAATTGCTGAATGACGTGGTCAAGGTAACGCTATCAGTGCTGGACTAAATTTTTTTGAATCGTTCTGGAACGAATGTTCCAGAAACCAAATGAGCTCGAAATTCGTAGATACTTGAAAGCTGAAGAGGGGAATGAAAACAGACATTGAATTGATCATGCGAGACGGCGCGGCCGAAGAGCGCGCCGGCGCGGCCAACTTAGTGCCTCCGACTGATGATGACGTGATGGATGCTTATTCGCGCGCGGTCATTGCCGCCGCCGAAAAGGTCAGCCCTTCAGTCGTCTACATCGAAGTAGAGCAACGAACAAGCAATCGGGGAACAAGCAATGGCGGGCCAAGTGTTACGCGCAGACCACAGGAACGGCGGGGCGGTGGTTCGGGATTCATCTTCACGCCGGACGGTTTCATTTTGACGAATAGTCATGTGGTTCACGACGCTAAGAAAATCGAAGTAACCCTGGCGGACGGTCATAAGCACCTGGCGGACTTGATCGGAGACGATCCTGATACCGATCTTGCGGTTATCCGAATCAATGCGCCCAATCTGGTGCCCGCGAAGCTTGGTGAGGCGCAAAGGATTCGTGTCGGGCAACTGGTGATCGCGATCGGTAACCCGTACGGCTTTCAATATACCGTCACTGCCGGAGTTGTCAGCGCACTTGGACGATCGCTGCGGGCGCAATCCGGCCGTCTGATGGACGCTGTGATTCAGACTGACGCCGCGCTCAATCCCGGCAATTCGGGTGGGCCGTTAGTCAACTCCCGCGGAGAAGTGATCGGTGTTAACACGGCGATGATTCTGCCGGCGCAGGGCATCTGCTTTGCTACTTCGATTGACACGGCCAAGTTCGTCGCCAGCCGTTTGATTCGCGACGGCAAGGTCAGTCGCAGTTATATTGGCCTCGCGGGACAGAATGTGCCTCTACCGCGTCGCATAGTTCGCTACTACAACCTCGCGGTTGAAAGCGGGATTTTCGTCATCTCTTTCGAAACCAACAGTCCCGCAAGGAAAGGTGGCATGCGCGAGGGCGACATCATCATTGGCCTTGACGATCGACCAATTGCGGGCATTGACGATCTGCACAAGCTTTTGACTGAGGAACGCATCGGACGAGAGTCTTCGCTGATGGTGATCAGAGGCACCGAAAAGGTGACGGTCGACGTGACGCCGGAGGAATCAAAGAACCGAAATAATTAGGAGATCAGACGTGTCGTGAGAAGAACATTTTGAATCAAGACTGGAAGGCAAGAGGAATGGAGGCATCGATTTGATCAGGATTGAAAAAGAACAAGGTGGTATTGGTTTGGTGAGTTTGGACGCGCCCGACTTTGAGAAGATCGGTGAGGATCTGCTCACCGAATCCATTTTGCCGGAAGATTTAGGCGATGTGATCGAGAAACTTGAGTCTCCGGCGGATGATGCGCGAGATCTTTTCGACGACCAAGTCGCGTCGTCTGTAGATTCAGAGAATGAAGGTTCAGAACTCGATCTCTCGGCCGGCGATCTGGATAAGAGCTCCGATCCGGTCAGGTTGTATCTGCGTGAAATGGGGACAGTGCCGCTACTGAAGCGCGAACAGGAAGTTTCGATCGCCAAGCGGATCGAGGCGGGACTAAAGAGGGCGCAAAGAGCCTTATCCCGCTCGCCGATTGCCGTGGCCGAACTCTTGAGAATCAGCGAGGAACTGGAAGCGGGACGGATTGGCATTCGGGATGTCGTTAATTACTCAGACGACTCCGAGATCGACGTGCAAGACCGGGGGGATGAATATCTTCTGCAGACGATTGCAAGTCTGCAAGGCATTCGCAAGCTTTATCAGCGCGGTCTTAGAGAATCAGCGCAGCTCCGGCTCGAACACAAACTAAGCCGCGGTAAGAAATCTAAAAAGCTCTCGCGCTTAAAGCGGAAGCTGGCGCAAACGCGGCTTCATGTAGCTCAAGAGATCGCTGCACTTTCTTTGAAGGAACCAGCGCGGAAGCGTCTTATAGAGGCGATTGGTGCAATTCAGAAAGAGGTTCGCGCGTTTGAGCTGCGGATTGATGACTATACCGAGAAGCTCAACGCTAAACGCGTAAAAGATCACGACAAGAAGGAATTCGCGCGACGCCTGCGGGAGACCAAGCGTCGGCTCAGAGAGATCGAAGCCGAGCATCACGTCTCAACTTTAGAGATCAAGCGGTCGCAACGGATGATTGCGATCGGCGAAGCCCACGCCGCGCAGGCTAAGCATGAACTTACCGAAGCTAACCTGAGGCTGGTCGTATCAATTGCCAAGAAGTATCAGAATCGGGGGCTCAGTTTTCTCGACCTGATCCAGGAGGGGAATCTTGGCCTCATGAAAGGCGTCGAGAAATTTGATTGGCGGCGTGGATACAAGTTCTCCACCTATGCGACCTGGTGGATCCGGCAGGCGATTACCAGGGCGATCGCCGATCAGGCTCGCACGATTCGCGTTCCGGTGCACATGATCGAAGCGCTGAATAAGGTCAAGACCGCGACCCGCGAGCTGGTCCGTGATCTCGGACGTGAACCATCCACCGCAGAGATTGCGGCAAGGATTGGAGTTTCGGTAGAGAAAGTTGACAAGGCACTCAAGCTCACGCAACAACCGATTTCGCTGGAAACACCAATTGGCGATGGTGGAGATTCTCAATTCGGCGATCTGATCGAAGATCGATCAACCGTCAATCCGGCTGAACGAGTAATCACCTCTAACCTGCGCGACGTCGCGGGCGACGTTCTCCAAACTTTGAGCCCCAGAGAAGAAAAGGTCATCCGACTCAGGTTTGGATTGGACACCGAGGGCCGTGAACGAACGCTGGAAGAAGTGGGCGAAGATTTCCAGGTCACCCGCGAGCGCATCAGGCAGATTGAAGTCAAAGCACTCAGGAAACTTAGACATCCGTCGCGCGCTCGAATGCTCAAGAACTTTATCGAACGGTCGGATCAGTAACTTCGGGGAGATTCAGGAGCAACTCGAGGAAGACATCAGCAAAGGAAGGATAGACATGGACAACAAGAGACTCGCAGGAAAAGTAGCCGTAATAACGGGCGCTTCGAAAGGCATCGGCGCCGGCATTGCCAAACAACTGGCCGCCGAAGGCGCGGCCGTGGTCATTAACTACGCCTCTTCAAAGGAGGGGGCGGATCAAGTGGTGAATGAGATTACGGCGCGCGGTGGAAAGGCGATCGCAGTTCAAGGCGACGTGGCGAAAACAGCGGACATCGGGCAGCTGTTTGCGGAAGCAAACAAAGTATTCGGCCGGCTCGATATTCTCATCAACAACGCCGGCGTTTATCGGTTCGCGCCTCTCGAAGAAGTTACTGAAGATGAGTTTCATCGTCAGTTCAATACCAATGTGCTGGGCATCATTCTGGCAACGCGCGAGGCAGTGAAGTATTTTGGCAACGACGGTGGCAGCGTCGTCAATATTGGCTCAACCATTACCTCACTCAACCCGCCGACAAGTGTAGTCTATGCGGCGACCAAGGGGGCGGTGAGTACGATTACGCGCGTGCTGGCCAAGGAACTTGGGCCAAAGAAGATTCGCGTGAATTCGATCAATCCAGGTGGAGTCGAGACTGAAGGCTTTCACACACTGGGATTCGCGGGCAGCGACTTTGAGCAGCAGATGATTGCACAGACACCGCTTGGTCGCCTCGGGCAGCCGCAGGACATTGCGCCGGTCGCGGCATTTCTGGCGTCTTCGGATAGCGGATGGATCACGGGAGAAATCGTCCAGGTTGCCGGAGGGCTGGGTTGAGCTCTGATGGAACGCTGTTCGACCCGGCATTGGCTAACGTCTTGCGATTGCCGAAGCGAGGTCGAGGACACAAGGAGCAGTTATGAGCACGAAAATGAAAGCAGCGCAGATAAGCAAAGCCGGTGGCGATTGGGAACTCGTCGAACGCGACGTTCCCGAACCGGGTCCCGGCCAGGTGCGCGTTAAGGTCGAAGCATGCGGCATTTGCCACAGCGATGCATTGGTCAAAGAAGGTCTCTGGCCCGGGCTTCAGTATCCGCGTGTGCCGGGTCACGAAATTGCCGGGCGGGTCGACGCCGTCGGGGCCAACGTGGACTCATGGGCAGTTGGTCAGCGAGTCGGCGTCGGTTGGCATGGCGGTCATTGCTTCGTGTGCGAGCAATGCCGGCGGGGCGACTTCGCCATGTGCGTCAACCGCAAAGTCACCGGAGTCGATTTTGACGGTGGTTATGCGACCCATGTGATAGTACCGGCCGCGGCGCTTGCCGCGATTCCCGACGATCTGCCCGCGGAAGAAGCCGGACCATTCATGTGCGCGGGCGTAACCGTCTTCAACGCGCTAAGAAACTCAGGCGCGCGCGCCGGAGACGTAGTCGCGGTGCACGGCATCGGCGGACTCGGGCATCTCGGTGTCCAGTACGCGCGGCGGATGGGATTCAAGACAATTGCGATCAATCGGGGCAACGACAAAGAAGAGCTGGCGCGACAACTCGGCGCGCATAGCTACATCGACGCGACTGCGCAAGACGTCGTGGCAGAATTGCAGAAACTCGGAGGGGCGAGTGTGATTCTCGCGACTGCGCCAAATGCCCAGGCCATCTCCGGACTGGTGGACGGATTGGCGCCGAGTGGGAAACTGCTGGTCCCCGCGGCACCGTCGGAGCCGCTATCAATCAACGTCTTCTCCCTGATCATGAAACGCAGTTCCGTAGCCGGTTGGTATTCCGGCACTGCGAAGGACTCACAGGACACGCTCGAGTTCAGCGCTTTGAGTGGCGTCCATCCGATGATTGAGAAATACCCACTGGATAAAGTCGCGGAGGCGTACGAACAAATGCACAGTGGAAAAGTTAGGTTCCGTGTCGTGCTAACTCTTGACTGACGAAATCCTAATTGAATGGACAAACTATCTAATCT
>JADMIO011694179.1_pt1 | contig 24995 bp, 19 predicted proteins | sample 8958161 | NCBI WGS metagenome assembly JADMIO01 (sample SAMN16585339, study PRJNA669376) | soil metagenome | isolation source: Crop rotation soil | place: USA: Cullars Rotation, Alabama | collected 2011
GCCGCGACTTCAAGTCACGTGAATTCCAAGCTTCGGATCCCACTGTGCTGGAAAGGCCGCTTATGGCACGTGGATCAAGAAAAAAACCGGTTCGACCCGGATTGTAATAGGGCGTGACGCCCGGCCTTCAGGCGAGATGGTAAACGCATTGGTGACATCTACCTTGCAGGGCCTGGGCATCGATGTGATAGATCTTGGTTTGTCTACTACGCCCACGGTTGAAATGGCCGTTGCCATGGAAGGTGCTGCCGGTGGAATTATCATCACGGCCAGTCACAATCCGGTGCAATGGAATGCGCTGAAACTCCTGAATGAAAAAGGGGAGTTTATCTCTGCCAAAGACGGCGAGGACATGTTGAAAATTGCTGCCAAGGAGTCATTCGACTTCGTGCAGGTATCGAAGCTTGGTACTTACGTGAAGAATGATACCTATATCAAAAAGCATATTGATGAAATTGTAAAGTTACCCCTGGTGGACGCCGACGCCATACGGGCAAAGGGTTTCAGCGTGGTAGTAGATGCCGTCAATTCAAGTGGTGGTATTGCTGTGCCGGAGTTGCTGAAAGTACTGGGCGTTAAAGTGAAGGAATTGTATTGTACGCCAACGGGTCATTTCCCTCACAACCCCGAACCGCTGCCTGAGCATCTTACGGATATCTGCCGTGAGTTAACCAAGGGCAAGTATGATCTGGGCATAGTGGTGGATCCCGATGTTGATCGATTGGCCTTCATTTCAGAAGACGGTACACCATTCGGAGAAGAGTATACGCTTGTAGCTGTTGCCGATTACGTGTTGAATGCAGGCAAGAAGAAGAACGGGAATACTGTGTCTAACCTCTCGTCTACACGCGCTTTGAGAGATATTACAGAAAAGGCCGGTGGAAAATATTTTGCTGCGCCTGTGGGTGAGGTAAACGTAGTGGAAGCCATGAAGGCAAACGATGCTGTGATTGGCGGTGAAGGAAACGGTGGCGTGATTTATCCCGAACTGCATTACGGCCGTGATGCACTGGTGGGCATCGCTTTATTCCTGACGCATTTGGCAAAGACAGGTTTGCAGGCATCGCGACTGCGGGCGAAGTATCCGAACTACATCATCTCAAAAAACAAGATCGAGCTGACGCCGACCATCAACGTGGATTCGGTACTCGATCAGGTGAAGGACAAATACAAGAAACAGCCGATCAACACAGCAGATGGCGTGAAGATCGAATTCGACACAGAGTGGGTGCATCTGCGCAAGTCTAACACGGAGCCTATCATCAGAATTTACGCCGAAGCTGATCTTGAAGTGAAGGCTGAGGCACTGGCCAAGAAGATCATTGCTGACATTAAGGAAATCATCACGGAGAAAGTGGTTTAGGAAGAGGTATGCGGGTATATTTTGACAACGCGGCAACAACGCCGCTGGATCCGGAAGTGTTTGAGGCCATGCGGCCATTCATGCTGGAAGACTTTGGCAATCCTTCGTCGACACATGCGCACGGAAGAAAAGTGCGCTCAGCAATTGAGTCCGCCCGTAAGAAGATGGCGGAGTTGCTCCATTGCACACCAGGTGAAATTCTTTTTACATCGGGTGGAACGGAGGCAGACAACACCATACTGACGGGTGCCATCGATACTTACGGAATCAAGACTGTCATTTCATCGCCGCTCGAGCACCACGCAGTAGAGCAGACGTTGCACCGGCTCTCCGACCGGAACAGGATTACCCTTGTACACGTGAAGCTGGATGAGAAAGGGCACGTGGATTACGAGCACCTGGAAACGCTGTTGAGAAAACATCCCAACGCGCTGGTATCGCTCATGCACGCTAACAATGAGATTGGCAACCTGCTGGATATTCAGCGCGTGGGTGATATGGCTCAGGGTTACGGAGCTTACTTTCATTCTGATACGGTTCAAACTATCGGTCATTATCGTCACGATCTGACGCGCCTCAAGGTGCACGGACTCGCTGCTGCAGCACACAAGTTTCACGGTCCGAAAGGTGTGGGGTTCATGTTCATCAGAAAGGACAAGAAACTACAGCCGTTCATTTACGGCGGATCACAGGAACGCAACATGCGTGGTGGTACCGAGAATGTGTATGGCATTATAGGCCTGGCAAAAGCTTTAGAGATCGCTTATCGCGATATGGATGAGCACATCCGTCTGGTAAGCGGATTGAAGCAATACATGATTGGCAAACTGCGCGAGTTAATTCCGGGTATCGACTTCCATGGTGACTCTGCGCATCCTGAAAGAAGTTTGTATACAGTCTTGAATGTATGCCTGCCGGAATCTGACGAGAACGACATGATTCTTTTCAACCTCGATCTGCAGGGCATTTCCGTGTCGGGTGGCAGCGCGTGCTCTAGCGGTGCCGTTACAGGCTCGCACGTACTCGGTACGTTGTATCCCGGTTCAAAGCGCGGTGCCGTACGTTTTTCATTCAGCAAGTACAATACGCGCGAAGAGATTGATTACGCGGTTGGGAAGCTGGTTGAACTTTGTAAGGTCGGCCAGGAATCCTGAAGGATATCCGATTAAGCAATTCGCCATTGACCATCTTGCCGCTCCACAACGCTGACCAAAAGATTGTATCGGACGGTACCTGTGCGGGACTTCAACGATGTGCCTGGCTTCAGGCAAAAATCCGTCACGGAGAGTTCTGGGTGTTCTTGAGTTTCGGGGCCGTGCGTACGTGAAAAGGAGCTGCGTTAAATGGGGTCGTAGTGCGTGCAGTTCGTTGCAGTCCTTTTAATCCGGAGTTATGAAGTACAGACCGTGCGGCACGAGCTTCTCCAGTTCCGATCTGAAGATCGAAAGCTATTGAAATTCGAACTTCCTGCGACAACTAAATCCGAACTGTTTGTGTATTGAACGCACCAGCACCGCTTTGAGAAACGGATCTCACCAGTCTCAAATCCATTACCATCGGGACGCTTTAACCAATAGTTCTTATGATTTAAGGATTCCCATCTTCTTCATGAGGAACGTGGCGTTCATGTTTTGCGCGACACCTGCCTTCAGCTTGTAATCGAAAGAAAGCTGATCGTTTTCGATTGACGCTTCGAAGCAATAGTTGTGAACTGCGGTGGGATGTTCGCCTTCGAGTGCGCCGAGTGCCAGATCATGTGTGGCGACCACGCCGAGGCACGGATGTTCCAGCAACTGCTGGACGAGCGCGATCGATCCCTTCTGCTTATCGTTTGAATTCGTGCCTTTGAGGATTTCGTCCAGCAGAATAAATAGCGGCCTGCCTTCGCGCAACTCGTCCATAATGGATTTAAGACGGTTTAGTTCAGCGTAAAAGTAAGAGGCGTGATCTTTCAGTGAGTCGGCCGTGCGCATTCCTGAACGCAACGGTATGACTGGACAACCAAACTGCTTTGCATACACGGGTGCTCCCGCCAGTGCAAGTACGAGGTTCACACCCAGCGACCGGAGGAACGTACTCTTGCCGGCCATGTTTGCGCCTGTCACGATTAATACCGACGGTGCCGGTCCGATGGTTACAGTGTTGGTGACGCATTCGGTTGGATTGAGCAAGGGATGACCCATTTCTTCCGCTTGTATGGTGTAGGCGTCGTTAATGATGGGGAACTGACAGTGACGATGATTGTATGCGAAATTGGCGAGGCTGCTCAAAACCTCGGCCTGAGAGATCGCGTCAAGCCACTGGGGCAGGAGCTTTCCGTTATCCACTTTCCATTGTTCGAGGCGGTAGACACAACGCAGATCGTACAGGAATAAGCTGTTTACAAAGACGGCCGTGAGAAAGTTAAGACGCGCATTGAGCTGACCGACAAGCGAAACGAGTTGATCCACGCGTGTACCCGCATCGTTGGCGCGCGAAACAATTTCCTGCAGCAAAACGCTTTCAAAAGCATGATCGGGTACAGGCCCGCCACCGCGATCGCCACCCTTTATTTTGCGTGCATCATTCCGGATGATCGACAATATGTAGGCATACTTTTCGAGGATCTCCTTTTTACGGCTGACGTAGTCGTGGAACAGGTTGATCTTCTTGCTGAAGCGTCCCCAGATCACCCATTGAACCAGTACGAGCGAATAGGGGATGAGTTGGGGAATGAAGTCGAAGAAATACAGTGCCCACGCGAGGATCGTCAGCACTGGCAATGCCCAGAGCAGCGTACTTATCATGGGTTTGCCAAAGGCGATCGATTCCGTTTTGAGCCAGTCAAATAGCTGTTGGCGGTCATGCGGCTGTTCATTGATTTCCAGTCCGGACGCCGCCACGTCCTGGCGCAAATCTACCGCCGCCGTCAGTTCGCGCGCGGCCTGTTGTGTTTCCCTGATGGCCCCTGCATTTCCAAGCGGCTGACTCAGCAGGCGGCTCAAAGAAAGCCGGCCATCGTATGTATTGCACCGGTTGATTAATTGATAAACCGAACCATCGCCGAAGATGTCGAGGTCGTGTGTATAGGGATGATGGGGATCGATGAATTCGTTACCGGTATGAAACTTCGAACGATCTCCTCTCAGGGATTCAATTTCCGAGGCGTTGATGCTGACCAGGTTCTCCAGATGAACTTTCCGGACGAAGAGCTTGCTGTGCCACCACACCAGGATGACAAAAGCTACCAACAACGGAATAAGTCCGTAGAACCAAACGGGATGGCTCAAGGCTATATAGCCACACGCCAGGAATAGTACCGCGGTGGCTATACGCAAGTTTGAAATGGTATTGATTCTGTATTTGACCTCAAGGTGGTGGCGCGAAAAGACGTCGCGCCGTTCTTCGTAGAATTTTGAGAGATCGGGGCTGTTGGCGGAACGCATGTCTTTGCCAATCATGCCGCGGCAGGCTTTGAGGCAGCAACTTTTTCCACGCAACGGACAATGGCCTCGAGGCCGCGCGCGTCTTCATCGTCGAAATCGTTTAGCTTATCACTATCGACATCCAGCACGAGAAACACCTTGCCATCAAGAAAGCCGGGTATAACGATTTCCGACTTTGAGGCACTGCTGCAGGCAATATGTCCGGGGAATTGCTCCACGTCAGGTACGAGAATCGTTTTGCCTTCTTTCCAGGTCGTTCCACATACGCCCTTTCCATAACCGATGCGCGTGCACGCAAGCGGACCCTGGAACGGGCCTAGCACGAGTTGCTCGTTTTTCACGATGTAAAATCCTACCCAAAAGAAATCAAAGGTTTGTTTAAGCGCAGCACACACGTTCGCCAGGTTGGCCACCAGGTCCGATTCATCTTCTGTCAGTGCCTTTATTTGAGGAACGAGCGTATCATATTTTGATTTCTTGTCAGCCGCCGCCGAAATGATGAGTTCTTCTGCCATGTTTTAATGCGTATGCCGCTACAATGATCCGATATAAATAAACAGAACACAAAAACGGGAAAGACAGTTTCGTCGTCCGCACCGGGACGGGTACGTCAGGAATGGATCAAAGACTTGGTAAGAGAAGATCAAGGGTAAGAAAAACCAGCATACGTTCACATGAATGCTGCCCTGGATTATCTTAAGATGGGAATATCGTCACCAGACGATCTCCTGCTATGTCGACCTCAGTGGAATTACCCGCGGGTCTGGGAGCAGGAAGTCCTTCTCCGAATCGTACTGGTGCAATGAAGAGCCGCACTTCATCCCAGAGGCTTTGTCTGATAAATTCTTCCAGCGTTGCCGGTCCACCCTCGACAAACAGCGACTGGATCTTTCGCTCGTGCAAATCAGTCAACATCCCGCTCAGAAAATTATCGGCGCGAATATTCACGCAACTTTCGTGCGCACGCACCTCGTCGACGAGCCGGTTATAACGAATAGTGGGGGCAGTTCCGTCGAACAAATTTAAGTCGTTGGGAAGTGACATCTTCTTGTCGATCACGATGCGCATGGGATTTCGACCTGTCCATTCACGAACCGTAAGCTGTGGATTGTCGCGCAAAGCCGTATTCGTTCCGACGAGAATTGCGTCTTCCTCAGTGCGCCATTTATGTGTTACCTGGCGCGAATAAACGTTGCTGATCCACTTTGAGTCGTAATTGGTGCGCGCCATGAAGCCATCGGCCGTTTGTGCCCACTTCAAAATGATATAGGGCCGTCGCTTTTGAATCATGGTAAAGAACCGGCGGTTCAGCTCGAGGCCTTCGCGTTGCAGGAGGCCGACGGATACTTCGATACCTGCAGCGCGTAATTTTTCGATTCCCTTGCCTGCGACGAGGGGATTGGGATCAACATTTGAAATCACTACGCGCCTGACGCGTGCAGCTACCAGCATATCGGCGCATGGCGGTGTCTTGCCATGGTGTGCGCATGGCTCAAGCGTTACATACACGGTGCTCTCCCTTAATAGCGATTGATCCGTTACGCTTCGCACGGCATGGACTTCGGCATGCGGACCTCCATAACGCTCATGCCAGCCTTCGCCTATGATCTTTCCTTCGTGAATGATAACGCATCCTACCAGTGGATTCGGGCTCACGGTCCCGCGACCACGCCCCGCCAGTTCCATTGCCCGGCGCATAAAAAGAAGATCGTGAGTCTGATCGTGCGTGACCATTGCTTATACTTGCAGATTGGCGGATGCGTTTGATCTGCATGACACGTGCCGGGTGATGCCGATGACCAGGACTTAAGATCCGGCCAGAACACATTGTACACTGATCAAACGACTGCAAAGATTGATAAGCTATGAAGAATTCCAAATCGCTCCTGCTGGATTTGATCGGTCGGATCAGTCTCAACGAGAGTGACGCGGAAAAGAGATCCATTGCTGCCCACCTGATAGAATCGATTTGTGGAGTCACATCGGCGGAGGCAATGACAGCACATGCTGTTAGTGTGTCCGACGAATTTAAGCTGAACGAGGCGCTGGATCGAATTAACCGGTCAGAACCTTTGCAATACATTCTGAATGAGGCGTGGTTCTACGGACGGAAATTTTATGTCGACCCGGGTGTGTTAATCCCCAGACCTGAGACAGAGGAGCTCGTTGCACTGATCCTCGGCCGGACCGAACGCAAAGACAAAGCCCCAAGAATCGTTGACGTAGCCACGGGTAGCGGCTGCATTGGCATTTCGCTGGCGCTCGAACTGCGTCGGTCAGAAACCTGGGGAACAGATATCAGTGACTCCGCCTTGCGCGTCGCGCGCCGGAACGCGGCATCCTTGGCGAGTGGAACGCAGTTTTTGTCTCACAATGTACTCGTCGATCAGTTGCCCGTCGCAGACGTAGCGATCATCGTCAGCAATCCACCGTACATTGCCCACTCAGAGATGACGGACATGGATCGAAATGTGCTGGAGCACGAGCCCCACCTGGCCTTGTTCGTTCCTGACAACGATCCACTGTTGTTTTATCATGCATTGACAAAACAGGGTATGCAAGTGATGATTCCGGGAGGTATGCTGGCTGTAGAGATCAACGCGCGGTTTGGGCGCGAGGTGGCGGCGACCATGACTCAGGCGGGTCTTCAGCGTGTCGAACTACTGAAAGACATTGCCGGAAAAGAACGTTTCGTCATAGCGCGAAAGCCAACCTAGGCAGAGAACACAGAAGATACAGAAATTGAAGGTATAGGAGTTAGTTAAAGCAAATCAGCCGTATGAAATCGACATCCGTGGCGTTCGTTGGGTCGGGCAACCTGGCCTGGCACCTAGCCGCAGCGTTAGACAATACAGAGTATGCCGTCCGCGAAGTATACAGCCGCAATCCGTCACATGCGGAACAGCTTGTTGAACGGCTTTATGAAGCTGAAGTTAAAGCAACACTTGACTTTTCTACCAGCAGTTGCGGCATTTTCATTTTAGCGGTATCCGACGACGCATTACAAGATGTAGTACGGGAAATCGTGTTGCCTGAAGATTGCGTGCTGCTTCATACTTCGGGTAGTCAGCCGCTGGAGGTGCTGCGTTACGCTGCCACGCCGAAGATTGGTGTATTGTATCCCCTTCAGACATTCACGCGGCAGGTTCAGGTTGATCTGAGCGAGGTGCCGCTGTTTATCGAGTCCGCCAATCCCGACACAGCGGAGGTGGTGACGGCCATGGCTCGTGCGCTTAGCGATAACGTTGTAAAGATCACGTCGCCCGAACGGCTTGCCCTTCATGTTGCCGCAGTTTTTGCCTCCAATTTTACCAACCACATGCTTTTCATCGCACAGGAGATCATGAAGGAAAACAGCCTTAGCTACGACTGGCTCAAGCCCTTGATCGCGACGATGATTTCCAAGAGCCTGCAGGTTGGCCCCGAGAATGCACAAACAGGACCCGCAAAGCGTGGCGACTTCGAGACGCTTGATCGCCACATGCAATTGCTTCAGGACGACGAACCGACGGCGGAGCTGTATAGAGTGATCAGTCAGGACATTGTTGATCGGTATCAAACAGAGGAGAATAACTTACAATGAGGAATGAGGAATGAGGAATGAGGAATGAGGAATGAGGAATGAGGAATGAGGAATGATATTGCGCCAACAGTGTGTGGTCACGATCGCGCTATTGTTCTTTAGTATGTCGTGATCTTAGGCTCGCTAGCTGTTTCGAGGCTGTCATTTGGGATAACCGAACCATTCCACATTCCTCATTCCTCATTATTTAATGGTCGATATCCAATTCTCCCAGCATCGTGTCCGTGAACGCATAGATGTCCCGTGGTGAGTTGCATAGAATTACAATCAGCACACCCTTCTGAGGGATCGATACATAATTCGCAATGAACCCGCCCTGCGTGCCGGTATGTCCTACGACCTTGCTGCCATCTGCCGTGCGGCCTACAAACCACGACCATCCGATGAACGGCTCCATCACGCCGTCGTATACAAGGGGCGTGAACCATGACCAGTTGGAGGTGAACTGACGCGTACCCTTCCAGTTGTTGAATCGTTTTATAGTGCGCGAATCGTTGACGCGTTCGGCAGAGAGAAATACACCCGTTTGCAAAGCTTTTTCGTAAAGCGCCAGCTCCTCAACAGAGCTCCACACGCCGCCGTTGCCGGCTGCCGGGAAAGTGGGTTCTTCTCCGAAGTCGTCTTCGATCCATTTACCCTGGTTCTTCACATAACCGTGACTTACGCCTTTCGATGGTTCGCTGCCGTCGGTGATGGTGCTGGTCTCCATGTGCGCGGGACGAAAAATGTTGTCGGCAACGAACTTTTGCCATTTCGTTCCGCTCGCGTGTTCGACGATAAGCGCCAGCCCGTTGAAGGACGGATTCGAGTATTCAAACTCTGATCCTGGCGCAAACAGCAAGGAGTCGGCGTTCATGATCGGGGCCCAGTTTTCAGCATCCTTAGCTGTCAGAAAAAAGGTTGTGTCAGCCCCTACGTTGCGTATGTCCGGCAGCCCGGAAGTATGGGTCAACAAATGTTTGATCTTGACCTGCTGCGCGATGGATTTCTTCTTGAATGTGGGAAAATATCGGAACAGACTATCCTCAATCGAAAGTTTGCCCTGATCGTGGAGCATCAGGATGGCATTGGAGACGAATGTTTTGCTGATAGATCCGAGATTGAAGAGGGTTTTTGTTGTGACAGGCTCTTTTGTTTCCATGTTAGCCAGACCGTATCCTTTGGAAAAAATAACGGAGTCGCCATTGATGAGCAGAATCGCGCCACCGGGCTCATCCGCAGGGAATTGCTTACTGAAATACTGGTCCAGATTCCGGACCGTTGGAGACTCATCGCTGTTTCGGGGGTTACATCCGCCCAGTATGATCATAAACAGGAGCGTCGCATGCGTGGCACGTCGACATAAACATTCAAAATGGCACATCATGGCAGCGGTCTCAACCTGTAAGTTCATTATTTTTTTGCTTTGCGGGAAGCATTAACTTCGGGCATTTCAAAAGGTAAATTATGGCAGATATCACGCGCCGGCCGCGCAGAAACAGGAAGAGTGAAAGCATACGGGGAATGGTGGAAGAGACCCGGGTAACAACTGACGACCTGATTTTTCCCCTGTTCCTGATAGATGGAGTAAAGAAACAGTCGGAAGTCGGTTCGATGCCCGGAATTTTCCGGCTTTCTGTCGATTTAATGTTGAAAGAAATAGAAGAATGTTTGAAGCTTGGTATACGGGTGTTCGATGTCTTCCCGGCGGTTGAAGACCAATGGAAGGACAAGCACGCCACGCGCAGCTACGACTCGGAGTTCTTTTACCTCCGGGCCCTGCGGGAAATCAAGAAACAATTTCCTGAGGCAACCATCATGACCGATGTGGCGATGGACCCTTACAGCTCGGATGGCCACGACGGGTTGGTGCGCGACGGAAAGATTGTGAATGATGAAACGTTGGAGATCCTGGGGAACATGGCGCTTGCCCAGGCAGAAACTGGAATTGATATACTCGGCCCCTCGGACATGATGGATGGGCGAGTGGGCTACATACGAAACATTCTGGACAAGAACGGATTTACGGAAGTGTCGATCATGAGCTATACCGCCAAGTATGCAAGCGGGTTTTATAACCCGTTCCGGGATGCTCTTGATTCTGCGCCCAAGTTTGGCGACAAGAAGACCTATCAGATGAATCCTGCAAACCGTCGGGAAGCGCTGATTGAAGCGGCTCTTGACGAAGAAGAAGGGGCTGACTTTCTCATGGTGAAACCTGCACTTGCATACCTCGATATTATTCGGCTGCTGCGGGACAATAGTCACCTGCCTGTCGCCGCTTATAATGTGAGTGGAGAGTATTCGATGATAAAAGCAGCGGCCTTGAAGGGATGGCTGGATGGAGATCGTGTGATGAAGGAGTCGTTGTTGAGTATTAAACGGGCAGGTGCAGATGTCATTCTAACTTACTTTGCAAAAGAATTTGCGCGCTCGGTTAAGGATTAACCATCATTTGCATGCAACGGCTACTGTTAGTTATCGGTCTGATTTTTAAGGTTTGCGCCATCAGTGCGCAAACACTGACCCTAACTGATGATGGTCGCGTTGTGGCTGGCAGTAATATACTTTACGTCCGCGATGAAGCCAGGGCGTATACTATCGAAAATATAGCGACGGCGCCGATGCGTTCCGTTGATCCGGAATCACAGGCAAGTTTTGGATTTGACCGAACTCCCTATTGGTTTCGCATTGAGGTATCTAACGCCTCATCGATAGGTGAATGGTTGATGGAGATCAACTTTTCGCCCCTCGACAAGGTCGAGTTCTTCGTTCAGGACGAGACCGGTAAATGGATCAGCAAGCTGTCGGGCGATAAGTATCCCATCGAGATTCGGGACGAGATGCATCGCCATCCCTTGTTTGGTTTATCAGTTCCTCCCGGCGGCCAGCGAACGCTCTATCTTCGCGTTGAAACCACATCGGCCGTACAGGTTCCCATTGTCTTCTGGACCCGCGAAGAATTTTCGCGCGCATCTTCGCACCTGCAATGGATGAATGGATTGTTCTACGGTGCCATGTTTCTCATGACGCTGTATCAGCTATTTCTTTTCCTGTCGGTCCGCGATCGCATCACCTTGTACTACGTGTTCACGCTGATTGCCATGACGAACACGATGTCGTTCTTTCAGGGCTACAACTTTCTGTACATACATCCCAACCATCCTGAACTGAATGGCTACTTCGCCATTATTACGGGACCGTTGTTTATCGTGTGTTCGACATTCCTCACGCGCACCTTCCTTGATTTGGCCCGGTTCAACCGTATCCTCGACAGGCTATTACTGGCCAACATGTTCATGGATGTGGTTGCCATGCTGATGATGCTCATCTTCTTCGAGCGCGTCTCGTATAAGTATCACCATATCTTTATCCTCAGCCATTGTATTCTGGCCTGCGTGTCGGCCGCCTATTGCCTTGTTAAGCAATACAAGCCTGCCCGTTACTACCTCATGGCCTGGATCGCGCCCTTCATTGGTGCTGCAACTTTTACGTTGAGCAATCTCGGCGTGATGTCCGGAGAACTCAGCATGAATTATGCTTCCGTGATGATCGGTTGCGTGCTGCAAACGCTGTTCATTTCATTCGCCCTCGGCGATCGCTGGGCTACGTTGGAGAAGGAGAACAGGCTTGCCAAGGAGCTTGAACTCAAGCGCAATCAGGAAGAAAACGAGCGCCTGGAAAAGGAGGTTCGCTTGCGTACCAACGAGATTCAGCAACAGAATCAACAGCTGGAGGAAGTGAACAACGTTAAAGACAAACTCTTCTCCGTTGTGTCACACGACATCAAGGGTCCGTTGAGCTCGCTGCATTTAACACTCAGTCTGGCCAAGTCAGGCGCCATCAGTGAAGCAGAGTTCCGGCAAATAGCTACGGAGTTGGATGCACGTCTGGCCCAAACGACGGAGTTTATTGACAACCTGCTTCAATGGGCAAAACTACAAATGCATGGCGAAAGCTTTGAACCCGGATCGGTGGAGCTCGTTCACGTCGTAGCGGAAGTCGTGCGGCTGCTCGAGCCTGAGTGCAAGCAAAAGAATGTAAAGCTCGTGAACAACATCAGCGGTTCACTTGAAGCTTACGCGGATATCAACATGGTTCGTTCCGTGCTGCGAAACCTCCTTACAAACGCAACCAAGTTCACGAGAAGTATGGGCGTGATTACTTTGAGCGCCTACAGACTCAATAGCAAGATCATTGTATCTGTTGCAGACTCCGGCGTGGGCATTTCCAAACCGAGCATCGACAAGATCTTTACATTGGCCACTGTAAGTACGGACGGCACGCAGCGCGAAAAAGGTACCGGCCTCGGCCTCCTGCTGTGTAAAGAGTTTGTTGAGAAGAACGGTGGCAAAATCTGGTTCGAAACGGAAGAGGGGTTGGGAACGACGTTCTATTTCTCGTTGCCGATGTATGCGAGTGAAATGAGGATTGCTGGGACGAGCTCCTGAGGGAGAAAGAAGACGGCGGAGGCGCAGTGCTTCACCGCAGAGATTCTGTGTTAAGATTCAAGTTTTCAAGTTCGGTTTATTGTAAATGTTGAAATATGGATAACTGCGGTCCGGGTTGTTTTTGGACCAATTCGTGCGCATGCGCAGTTACCCACATTCCAACATTTGAATTGTGATAATTAAAATTTTGTAAATTTGTAATTCAAGGCGGCCTAGAGCCAGCCTGCAAAGGCAGTTACTTTCATAGTGGCTGCCTTTCGGTTTTTTGAGATTGTTTACCAGCGAAAGCGGGGTCGTACATTTCATTCTTTTTCAATAGGGTGTACATCAGTTCCAATACTTTGCGTTGCGCCGCTACTACTGCCTTCATTTTGATACCGTGCCTTGATACAAGGCGGTTGTAAAAGGCTGTTGTATTGCTATCTGTTCTAATTGTCGCCAACACTGGCATATGCAGGCTTTTTCTCAGATATCGATTCCCTCGCTTAGATATTTTAGATCGGCCTTTCACGGATATGCCCGAGAGTTTTTCTCGGACATCCAAGCCTGCATAACTCGCCAATTGTTTCTTGTTGCGTACCAATTCAAAGCCATTTGTTTCTGCCAGTACCGTCACTGCAGTCAACAGACCGATGCCAGGAATAGAACTCATAACTTCGATGGCCCTTTTTACTTTTTCATCATTGGCCAGCTTCTTAATCTCCTTTTGGATTTGTTTTTCTTGCTGATTCAATAGATCAATCTGAATTTGAGTTCGCTGCAAACTGGATGCATTGGGCTCAGATTCAGCCATTTCGGCATGTAAATGGTTTTTAGCCATAGTCCGCATTGATATTATCTGATCACGCTCACGGGTAAGCTGCCTCAACGATTTTAGAATCGGTGCAGGCTTTACCCACAAGTCAACTGCTCTTTCAAGTCCGAACCTGGTGATAGCCTCAGCACAGGTGCTATCAGTGATAGTTTTTATCTCCAACGTTTTTATGTAATTACTGATCTTGTTGGGAAGAATTATGCTAAGGGGCAATGATTGATCGTGAAGAAATGCGGCCAGTCGCTCATGATAAACGCCGGTTGCTTCCATTACAAACTGAACTTTTACTTCTGAACTAGCTACGGAATTTGTCCAGGACAGCAGTTTCTGAAAGCCCTTCATGCTGTTGACAAATGCCTTCGCTGAACCAATTCCAGTCCGAAGGTCTTCGTTAACTTGACCGAAAGTCACCACCAACTCATCCTTTGAAACGTCAATACCAACAACCTGCTTTAGAATCCTCATTTTTAATTAAGTTTTAAGTTAAAGTGAAACCTCCTCTTCGTTTTGTCTCCTGGTCGGATATTCTGGATCCTATCTCGAAATGCGAGTGGTCCTTACATTCTGTTCAAACTCGAAAGAGATAAAAAGGGGAGGCATTATCTCTGCGTCAGTATGCCTCTTAGGCTACTTAGCCGCAAAACAGCTCTCGCCCTTTTTCACTTATCGCATCAAAATTCTTATGATTTTTGGAGGGATACAACCATGGGATCAAACATAGGAGTCGCAGAGAACGCCGGGTTTCGCAGAGATTTTTTTATCACAGCGTTGTAGGACGTTATCTGAAACTTGAAAGGTTTAGCCTGGTTTGAAGGATCGATTTTGAGGGACGCTACGACCGCTAGTACTTGTACACCAATCAACCTTTCTTGCGTTACCGGGACTCTTGTTGCTTTTAATCCTCCTTATGTCTGTTGCATTTAATCTTTCTTATTTCTTTCGAAGCCTCTTTTTATACGGTTGTTTCGATTGAAGTAAAACCGCAAATTTCAACATCGCTGAATTGTCGTTATCAATGAAGATAATGTGGACTAATCCATAGCGTCCCAAACTGCCCTTTCACGTTAGGCACACATCCTGGCGACAACGTACTGTTAAAAAAAATCGCTGCGCAACTTTGCGTTCTCTGCGGCTCTGCGGTGAAGCCTTTGCGCCCTCTCCTCCTCCTTTCCTCTTCAATCGAAGAGCCCTCCACCCGCCTTAGACGCCGGCGGCGCAATCTTAAGATGTTTGTACGCTCTCGCTGCAGCCTCTCTTCCTCTCGAGGTGCGCTTCAGATAACCTTCCTGAATGAGGAACGGCTCATATACTTCTTCGATCGTTTCGGCTTCTTCGCCAACGGCAGTAGCGATGGTTGTAATACCAACCGGCCCACCCTTAAATTTCTCGATAATCGTAAGCAGGATGCGGTTGTCCATGTCATCGAGTCCATCCTGATCAACGTCAAGTGCCTTCAGGGCAAACTGCGCGATCTCCATGGTGATGGTCCCGTTTCCTTTGATTTGAGCAAAGTCTCTCGTGCGACGAAGCAGGTTGTTGGCAATACGTGGCGTTCCGCGGCTCCGTCGGGCGATCTCATAGGCAGCATCGCCTTCGATAGGTGTATTGATGATGCCGGCTGAGCGCTTTACGATGCGCGTGAGTAAGTCGGCATCGTAATACTCGAGACGCGAGTTGATGCCGAATCGTGCGCGTAGGGGAGCCGTGAGAAGACCAGCGCGTGTAGTGGCCCCGATAAGTGTAAATGGATTCAGACCGATCTGCACCGACCGCGCATTCGGACCAGAGTCCAGCATGATGTCGATGCGAAAGTCCTCCATCGCCGAGTAGAGGTATTCTTCCACTACTGGATTGAGGCGGTGAATCTCATCGATGAACAGAATATCGTGGGGTTCCAGGTTGGTGAGCAATCCTGCCAGGTCACTGGGTTTATCCAGTACGGGTCCCGATGTGATCTTGATGTTGGATGCAAGCTCGTTCGCGATGATGTGTGACAATGTCGTTTTGCCCAGGCCCGGAGGACCGTGCAGTAGTACGTGGTCCAGCGACTCGCCACGCTGCCTGGCAGCGCTCACGAAAATCTTGATGTTCTCTACTACCTTGTGCTGGCCCGTGAAGTCGTCAAAAGATAGTGGGCGCAATGCTTTTTCCAGTTCCTTTTCACCGGATCCCATGTCTTCGTTGTCACCCTTCAGGTAGTCTTCACGCATGGCGAAAAATAGGAAAAAGGAACAACTTTGTGTTGAATTACAGATACAACAATGTTGCATTTGTACGAAAATGATAACTTTGGCGCCTCGTAATCCATGCCTGGTACCTTTTGCCATATTGTTGTGATGATGTTAGCGCTTGCGTTAGCTCGGGGATCGATTGCGTTTTGCGCTGCCATATCATCAGATACGTCCGAGGCGTTTTGTTGTCCCGTTCCGGCGGGTAAATCAACTGCGTCCCGCCGCCCGGAGTCGATTACCATTACAGGAAACACGATGGGCACGACTTATCATATCACCTACTTCGATAAGGCGAAACGAAACTTCAAGCACGACATCGATTCATTGCTTGCTGCTATAAATCGCGCCATCAGCAACTACGACCCCTCTTCTGAGGTATCGCGCTTTAATCGTTCAGCGAGGGGCATTGCGTACAATCTTCCTTACCTGATGGAACCGTTGCGCGTTGCGTACGAAGTCTATCGCCAATCGGGCGGTGCTCTTGACCTCACGGTGATGCCGTTGGTGAATGCCTGGGGATTCGGGCCTGGACGCGAACTTGAAATGAATCAGCAACGCGTCGATTCCATCCGCGCATTTGTAGGCTTTACTAAAGTGCAAATCAGTAAGGATAGCGTGGTTAAGCTCGATCGCCGCGTGCAGCTTGATTTCGGCGGCGTGGGACAGGGTTACGGAGCAGATGTGCTGGCGAGGTTCCTAAGCAGCCAAGGCATTACCGATTTTATTGTAGAGCTCGGTGGCGAGGGTGTTGCTGCGGGACGCAATAAGCATACTAATCGGCCCTGGACGATCGGCATTCTCAATCCGGCCTCAACGCTTGACAATCAATTCTTCAAAGCTTACGTCGCCTTACCTGGCGGAGCTTTCACCACGGCGGGAAGTTATTTCAACTATCGCGAAGTCGATGGCAAACGATATTCTCACACGATTGATCCGGAGACCGGTTATCCGGCCGACAGGCGTCTGCTGAGCGTTTCCGTATTTGCCAGCGATTGTGTGACCGCCGACGCATGGGACACAGCGTTCATGGTGATGGGTCACGAAAAGACTATTGAAGTGCTGCGTGCACATCCGGAGCTGCAGGCATTGCTGCTGTATACAATGGACGATGGTTCCATTGCCGCGTACGCAACACCAGGAATAGCAAAGGCAATCACATATGAGAAGTAGTCCTTAGTATTTAGTCCTTAGTCGTTAGTCTTTACTGATCAGTTGATAATGTTGTCAAAGTTCCAAATGACAGGCGGCAGTTGTTAAATTCGAAACTAAAGTACTAACAGACTAACGACCAAACCAATGACTATTGACTAAAGACTAAAGACTCATCAATAGATTCGTACCACTATATCTAATCACCAAATCATCTAAAAGACCTCATGCCCATCAAGCTCCTCGTTCTGTTTCTAACTCCACTGTTATCGGGCGCACTGATTTACGTCATGCCCAAGGGAAAGGAGACTAACTTTCGATTGCTGCTGGGGTTTGCAGGATCCTACCTGTTTTCCATCACCATCATTCACATACTTCCCGACCTTTACGTGGCGCAGATAGGAACGGAATTTATCGGGCTCGCGGTGTTAACCGGCTTCTTTCTTCAACAGTTTTTGGAATACTTCACCGCAGGCGTTGAGCATGGTCACATGCATGCCCATGGACATCAGCACGATCACCATCACGACCATCACGATCATCATCATAGTCACGTACATCATCATCAGGCGAATCGCGCGTTGTCGGCGTTGGTATTGCTATTTGCGCTTTGCGTTCATGCGTTTCTGGAAGGCGCCATGCTGGCAAAGCCTTTTCACATGGATCCCTTTTACAACGTGAATGCCGTGCTTCTGGGTATAGCATTGCATCGCGCGCCCGCGGCTTTCGCGCTCATGACAGTATTGGCACACCAGTTGCATTCGCGCGTGAAGGCATTGCCGCACTTGCTGGTGTTTTCATTTGCAGCACCTGCTGGATTGTTGCTGAGCACCTACCTGGTGAACGCTGAGATACTGTCGGCCACGGGGTTAGTTTACCTGTATGCCATCGTCTCTGGGAATTTCTTGCATATTTCCACGACGATCGTGTTTGAGGGAAGCCCCGAGCACCGATTTGATGCACGGCGCATGGCAGTCGTTGTATTAGGCGCGCTCGCTGCGGTGGCCGTGCAATACATTATGTAACCCGATAACAAACCGGAAATGAAATCAATAGCAAAAGTAACAATCGCCGTAATCGCATTAATGTTGGGCAATCGTGTAAGTATGGCTCAGGTCGTGAGCGATTCGCTTAAGATCGATGGCAACTATCGTTCATTTCATTTTCAAAGGCCGTCCTATCCAACAAACGGTGGCAGCCTCGTGTTCGTACTGCATGGTTCTGGTGGCAACGGAATTGATCTGATGAATCAGACCAGCAATCTGCTTAACCAAACGCGCAATGAGAAAGTGTTGTTTGTATACGCTGACGGCTACAAGCACTATTGGAATGAATGTCGCAAGGCGGCGAGCTCCATGGCCAATAAACTCGACATTAACGAAGGCAAATTCTTTGATGGCATGATCAGCTACTTCAAAAAGGCATATGGCATCGACACGGACCGGGTGTTTGTGGTGGGCACGTCCGGTGGCGGGCACATGTCATATAAACTAGGTCTAACAGAACCTAAAAAGTTCAGGGCAATCGCGGCCATCATCGCCAACTTACCCGACGACGATAACATGGATTGCGGGGAAGCCAAAATTGCCTTGCCCGTACTCATCGTGAACGGAACGGCCGATCCCCTCAACAAGTATGAAGGAGGAATGATGCAGTCCGGCACCTTCGTGATGGGCAACGTGAGGTCTACCGATCGTACATTCAACTACTGGGCTTCGCTGGCAGGCTATAAAGGCAATCCCATCATGACGAAACTGGACGATACCGATCCGTCAGATGGAAAGACCATTGAGCGCTATACTTTTAAAGAGAAGGGACGCCCCGAGGTAACGCTGTTGAAAGTAATCAATGGAAAGCACGACTATCCGAATGATATAGATGTTCATCTCGAGGCATGGGCTTTCTTCAAGCGACAGTTGCCGCAATAGATTTCAGATATAGTTTACTCGCTGCGCAGTGATCTGGCTGGATTTGCGTGTGCGGCACGCAGGGCCTGCGTGCTGACGATAGACAACGCAAAGGCTAACGCAACAAAGCCTGTCAACGGAAATACCCACCATTCGATACTCGTCCGGATCGTATAGCGTTGCAGGTACATCGTGAGTAACCACCAGGCCAGGGGTGCTGACGCCAGAAACGAAAGAATGACAAGCTTCGAGAAATCTTTCGACATCAATCCAACCAGTCCCGGAACCGTTGCTCCCAGCACTTTGCGGATACCAATCTCCTTCGTTCGTTGCTCAGCCGTAAACGCAGCGAGTCCAAACAAGCCTAATCCCGTGATGACGATCGTAAGTCCTGCAAAGAGTGTAGCCAGTTTGCTGGTAAGGTTGATGTGCGTAAACTTCTTCTGAAACTCCACGTCGGCAAACTTGTATTCGAAAGGATACGCCGGAGCATGTTTGGCAAATACCTTCTCGACTGTAGCCAGCGTTTCGGATAGATTATCCGTTCTCTTCAACCGAACGGTCATGTTGTCGATCCAGGTCTCGTGGTAAATCATAAAGAGCGGTTTCACCGGAAGGAACGGATCATCCATGAGTACGTTATCGACGATGCCTATGAGTTTTCGCTTCTTGCCCCAGAGATCAAGCTCCGTACCGATCGGATCTTTCAGATTCATGATGTCGAGCGCCGCCTTGTTCACGATGATGGCTGAGGTGTCGCTGGTAAAGTCTTCCGAAAAGTCGCGACCCTCCAGCATCTTGATGCCCATCGTCTTTGTGTAATCGTATTCCGTAGTAATCGTTGTGAAGATGACGCGTACATCTTCAGGCTTGCCAGGCCAGCCGACGAAATTGTTGGAGTTTACTTCCGTGATCGCACTGTTCGAGCGCGTTACGGCTTCAACTACACCTGTGGCCAGCAATTCCTGCTTTAATGGTTTGTAGTTCTTTCTGATCTCATTGTTGTAGCTGACGGAGATGAGGTTCTCCTGCTGATAACCGAGCTCACGATTTTTCACGAGTTGAATCTGCCGATAGATAACTATTGTCCCGATGATGAGCAGAATCGAGAAACCAAACTGAAGCGTTACGAGTACCTTCCGTGGCGTGCTGGCTCCCTTGCCAACGGCAACTTTTCCCTTCAGTACTTTCACAGGTTCGAACGATGAGAGATAGAATGCAGGATAGCTTCCGGAAGCGAGGCCAGTAAGGAGAATCAATCCAATCGATGCAATCCAGAATGTTGATGTTGTGTATGGGATAACGAGCGACTTCTCGACCAGTTGATTGTAGTACGGCAATAACAACTGAGCGGCAAGTATAGCGATGGCAAAAGCGATGAAAGCAATAACCGTCGATTCGCCGATGAATTGAGCGATGAGCTCTGCACGACGCGAACCTACACTTTTCCGAATGCCCACTTCTCTAGCCCTGCGCTCCGAGCGCGCTGTGGCGAGATTCATAAAGTTGATGCAGGCAATTACGATGATGAACACGGCGATGACGGTGAACATTTGAACATAGTCGTTGAGGCCACCCGTTTCAACACCGTTTTCAAAGTTGGAGAACAATCTCCATCGCAGCATGGGATAGATGAAGAACGCCTGCTTCATTTCTTTCTCACCGTGCTCGGCCAGCAAACCCCTGATAGAATTTTCCGCGGCCTGCGCATTTGCCGGATCATCCAACTCAATAAAAACCTGGAATGAGTAGTTGCCCCAGTTGGTTTGATTTTCCTTAACCCAGGGGTTATTGACTTCGCGGTATTTCCAGGGAATGAGCACATCAAACTGGAAGCTTGAATTCTTGGGAACATCCTTGAATACGCCACTTACCTTTACATCCTTTTCGTTGTCGAGGTGAACGACTTTATTGATGGGATCGTCATCTCCGAAGAGTGCTTTTGCTGTGGCCTCGGAGATCACGATCGCCGTTGGGTCGTTTAGCACTTGTGATGGATCGCCTTTTACCATAGGGAATTCGAACATGCTGAGAAACTCGTCGCTCACATAGTAACCCCGCTTCGTAATACGCTTTTGATCGTTGTCCATGGTGAGCAAATGGTCGCCCCCCCAATCGCTGACGACAGAATGTGTGATGTGCGCGTTGGCCGGTTTCATCGCCTCGTGCGTGGGAAGCGGTACCGATGTCCACGCGTGTTTCTTGCCGTCGAAGTCGGCGCTTGCCCACACCTGATAAATCCGGTCGGCCTTGGGCAGGAACTTGTTGAATGACACTTCGTCCGTTACCCACAACAGGATCAATATGCTGCAGGTAATTCCGATGGCCAGGCCTGTGATATTAATAAAGGAATAGAATCCGTTCTTAAAAAGAGTGCGGAAGGTGATGACGAAGTAGTTCTTGAACATGATCGTTGAATTCAGAATTGGATACCTGACTTTCCGCACAAGGTTTCAGATAACCCCTGTGCTTTTTTCTTAAGACTCCCGAAAAATCGAAAGGTTGCAGGTGCGGAAAAAAAAGGAGAGAAGGCATAGAGCTAACATCAACCTGTATGCAACAAGTCCAGACGCAGGGTCAAAGTAAGGCTACGGGACTATCAAGGCATCAAACACCGCAATACGGCGCCCATTAAGGCAGAATGGGAGAACGGCCATGCATTCAATCAACAAATCAACAGATCACCAATCAATAAATAACCTGCAAGTCGATAAGGAAGTTGTCGGCCATGCCGGCGAACACCGGCGCGGTATCAAAACGCTTGCCCCACCGCGACAGGCGGAACAAAAGTGGTTTGCGGTTTGCAAACCTGGATTCCAGAGCGACCGGGGGTGTGGTGAGGCCGATGGGAATTTTGCGGATAACTTTGAAGCGGCCTTCAGACCAATTCACAATCTGCGCCGGATTATAATACCACGATTTGAAGGATACGCCTCCTACCTGGACAATGGATTCCTGGCTGGTATTCCGCCTGAAAGCCCGACGGAAACGGAATCGGGTCATGAAATAGAGACTTTCCCAAAGACAAAATTTGGGCATCAGGACGCCGACGAAACGGCCTCCCGGAGCCAAAATAGAGGGTAAATTGTGAATGAGGCGCTTAACAGCTTCCGGATGCAGGCAATTCAGACCTCCGAAGTTTGAAAGGATCAAATCGAACTTCTTGTCGAATATGGTTTCATCAAAACTTTCCGGATCGAGAAACTGTGAGCTGATCCGGTTCTGCATGGAATATTGGTTCGCGCGCACCGTCGTCACCTTCAGCATCTCTTCCGAAATGTCGGTAGCGACGAGGTTGACGCCTTTTTCACTGAAGAACATGGCATCTTCATTCGATCCACAGTTCAATTCCAGGATTTCGAGGCCATTGAGCTGAGGCGTAATGTGTTGAACATATTGCCACGCCTGCTTTCGTTGCAATTGACCGATCACACTCTTCTTAAAGAGTGAGTCGTAGCTGGCGATATGATCAAACGGCACTCCCAATGGCAATGCAGGCTAAAAGTGATATCTACTATTTACGACATTAACCACTGTACGATCAATCGCCTGCAGAATTTTTTTTCTGCGGTAATTTTAGACAAGGGTTAGGATGAAAGGAAGGGCTCGGTTTGCATAGCTAATATACTCAAAATGGCGGGGGAGAGCGCTTCGGACTAACTACAATTTTCCTGATAAAGTGGCGAATGGTAAAAAAGTGTTTTCGCACACAATTGAAATTCACGAAAAAAGGGATGAATTTTAGCGCGATCGTTTGATAACATAAATAGAGGTAAAAGGTATCGCATGAACATGATTCAATCGCGTCAGGATTATCAGCAACAGTACGACAACAGCACATCAGATCCGGAAAAATTCTGGGGTGAAGTTGCCCAGGACTTTGTGTGGAAAAAGAAGTGGGATAAGGTGCTCGAATGGGATTTCAACAAGCCTGAAGTGAAATGGTTTATTGGTGCCAAATTGAACATCACCGAAAACTGCCTCGATCGCCATCTGGAGACACGCGGTGATCAGAACGCCATTATTTGGGAGCCCAGCGATCCGAAGGATGCACCGCGATACATCACCTATCGGCAGCTTCATGAGCAGGTTTGCAAAGTTGCCAACACGCTGAAGAAGCTCGGTGTGAAGAAGGGCGACCGGGTCTGCATTTATATGCCGATGATCCCCGAGCTTGCGTACGCGGTGTTGGCGTGTGCACGCATCGGTGCCGTTCATTCCGTAGTTTTTGCCGGGTTTTCCGCCGGGTCGCTGGTTGATCGGATTACCGATTCGGGCTGCTCGGTGGTGTTAACTGCCGACGGTTCCATGCGGGGCGGTAAGCGCATCGATTTGAAGAAGATAGTCGACGAGGCGATGCCCAAATGTCCCACGATTAAGTCGGTTCTTGTCTTTGAATGCATTCAATCAAAGCCGGCTATGCAGCAGGGCCGCGACCATTGGTGGCATGAAGTAGTGCCTGCGGCTTCGTCTGATTGTCCGGCGGAGGAAATGGATGCAGAGGACCTGCTTTTCATTCTCTACACCTCAGGATCTACCGGCAAGCCGAAAGGCATGGTTCATACCTGCGCGGGCTACATGGTCTATATTAATTACACATTCCGCACAGCGTTTCAATATAAGGATGGTCAGGTCTACTGGTGTACCGCCGACGTAGGTTGGATCACCGGACACTCTTATATTTTGTACGGACCACTCTCAGCGGGCGCGACAACCGTTATGTTTGAGGGCATTCCGTCATGGCCCGACATGGGCCGATTCTGGCAGGCCATTGAGCGTCACAAGGTGAACATTTTCTACACGGCGCCGACGGCGATCCGGTCTCTGCAACTGGCGCCTCTCAGCCTGGTGGAAAGAAGCGATCTTTCGTCGCTGGAGGTGCTGGGTTCGGTAGGTGAGCCCATCAACGAAGAGGCGTGGCACTGGTACGATGAAAATATCGGCAAGCACAAGTGTCCCATCATCGACACCTGGTGGCAGACGGAGACAGGCGGATTTATGATCACGCCCATTGCCAATGTAACGAAGCTGAAGCCAGCTCACGCAACGCTGCCGCTACCCGGCGTACAGCCTGCGATCATGGATGAGAACGGCAAAGAACTGACGGGCAACGGCGTTGAAGGACGACTGACGATGAAATTCCCGTGGCCATCCATGGCACGCACAATTTATGGCGACCACAAGCGGTTCCGCGATACTTACTTCTCGACATTCCCGGGCAAATACTTTACCGGTGATGGATGCAAGCGGGACGAAGACGGATACTATCGCATAACGGGCAGGGTAGACGACATCATTATCGTTTCCGGGCACAACATGGGTACTGCCGAAGTGGAAAGCGCCATTGATGAGCACCCCAGCGTTGTAGAGACCGCAGTAGTAGGTTATCCGCACGATATCAAGGGACAAGGCATTTATGCCTTTGTGATTTGCGCATCAAAACCCGAGAACGACGAAAAGCTTCGCGGTGAAATCCGCGACACCGTATCGCGCATTATTGGTCCCATCGCCAAACCCGACAAGATTCAATTTGTAAGTGGTCTTCCAAAAACAAGATCAGGAAAGATCATGCGCCGTATTCTTAGAAAGGTCGCAGAGGGCGAGTTGTCGAATATGGGGGATACGAGTACGCTTACCGATCCGGCTGTGGTTGATGAGATTATAAAGGGAGCGGTGAAATAATTTACAATTGTTAATTTCTTCTCTGCCTTACCACCTCATACATCGCGACTGCCGCAGCAACCGATACGTTCAGGGATCCAATCTTTCCTTTCAACGGAATGCGGGCCAGCTCGTCTGCATCCCGCAGGATAGCATCGCTGATGCCGTCTTCTTCCGAGCCGACGACCAGCACCATGGGTCCCGCCAGGTTAACGTCGTATAAATCCTTTTCCGTTTTCTCCGTACACGCAACAATACGGATACCGCTCTCCTGCAGCAGCTTGATGGTCTTCTTCAGATCCTTCTCGCGGCAAATGGGTACGTAGTTAAGGGCACCCGCCGACGTCTTCATGGCATCGGCAGTTATAGGCGCTCCTCTTTCCAGCACATTGGGATCCTAAGCTTAGAATTCCACGTGGACAAGTTGTCGCG
>JADMIO011418019.1_pt1 | contig 24990 bp, 15 predicted proteins | sample 8958161 | NCBI WGS metagenome assembly JADMIO01 (sample SAMN16585339, study PRJNA669376) | soil metagenome | isolation source: Crop rotation soil | place: USA: Cullars Rotation, Alabama | collected 2011
AAGGCCTTCGGCATCAATGGAATGCCGGGCTGGATGGCGCTGTTCTCGACGCACCCGCCGATCGAGCAGCGCATCGCCGCGCTGCAGTCGCACGCGGCGGGGCAAGTCGCCTAGGAGCTACTTCGAAGTAAAGAAGTAGTACTCCGCCGTGTAAGGCACGCGGGCGTGGGCGCCCGCCTGCGTGCAGCCGCCCGCGGGAGCGATCCCGCCGGTCGTGGCGACGCGCTGGATGCTCGTCACCTTGCTGAAGCGGCATGTCAGTTCCCGGCAGGGACCGATTCGGTGGCCGCCTGCTTCATGACCGTCGCGATCAGGTTGTAGGCCTCGGCCCACGCCTGCTTCAATTCCTCGGTGAATTCCTCGCCGAGCCCCTGCTCGAGCGTCCAGAGCAGCGCGCTGCCGACGATGTCGTAATGCCGGTCCTGCACGCCGTAGCCGGCGTGGCGCTTGCCGAGCTCGGCCAGGCCCGGGACGATCGCGTCGGGCTTCGACAGCCCGCGCACCGCGAAACGGAGCATCGCCATGAGCTTGCGGCCCTGCTCCGTGATGTCGCTTTTGAAAAGGGGCTTGAGCGCCGGTTCCAACGTGAAGAGCCTGTGGTAGAAGAGCCTCGCCGCCGCATCCGCCATGAGACGAACGTTTACGAAGCTGGCTTGCACAAGCTGCACCTGTCTGGGGGTCATGGATACCGCTCCTTTCGGGAATGCAGGCTACGGGCGGCCGGTTTTCGGCAAATGTCAGCCGTGTAACCGCCCGGTATCAGGGAAACGATGAAGCCGCTCGCCCTGGTGATGCTTCTCACGGTGCTCGGCCACGCCGGCTTCGTCGGCAGCCGGATCACGGTCTCGCTCTTCGCGATTCACCAGGGCGCCTCGCCGCTCACGGTGGGCGTCTTCCTCTCGCTTTATTCGGTGGTCGGGCTGCTCTTCGCGGTGCATGCCGGCCGGCTGATCGACCGGGTCGGCACGCAGCGCCCGCTCGTCTGGTCGGGCGCCGCGGTCGCCGGCGGCATCCTGCTGCCCTTTATCTGGCCGGAGCTCGGCGTGCTCTACATCGCCTCGACCGTGATCGGCGCCGCGTTCCTCTTCCAGCACATCGCGCTGAACCACGTGGTCGGCATGATGGGCGCGCCCGAGGACCGCGCCGTGAACTTCAGCTGGTTCGCGCTCGGCTACGCGATCAGCGGCTTTTTCGGCCCGTTGCTTGCCGGCTTCGGCATCGACATGCTCGGGCACCGCTACGCCTTCCTGCTGTGCGCGCTCTTTCCCGCGGCCGGCGCCATGATCCTCGCCTGGCTGCGGCCCGGCTCGGCGAAAGGGCACGAGCGCGAGATGGGCGACCGGAGCGTCCTCGACCTCGTGCGCGACCCGCGCCTGCGCCCCGCCTTCATCTTCAGCGGGCTGCTCGCGACCGGGTGGGACATCTACGCCTTTGTCATGCCGATCCACGGCACGCGCATCGGGCTTTCCGCCTCGACCATCGGCATCGTGATGAGCACCTTTGCGCTCGCCACCTTCGTGGTGCGCCTCGGGATGCCGATGCTGTCCCGGCGCTTGCGTGAATGGACCGTGGTGACGGCGGCGCTCGTCATCGCGGGCGTCGCTTACCTGCTCTTCGCCTGGGTCGAGCGGGTGCCGCTCCTGATGGCGATCTCGTTTTTGCTCGGGCTGGGCCTCGGCAGCGCGCAGCCGATGATCATGGCGCTCCTCTACTCCGCCTCGCCGCCGGGACGCCAGGGCGAGGTGGTCGGCATACGGACGACGATGCTCAACGCGAGCCACACCTTCCTGCCGCTCCTCTTCGGCGGCCTGGGCGCGGCGCTCGGCATGACGCCCGTGTTCCTCACGATGGCGGCGTCGCTGCTCTCGGGCGGCTGGCTCGCGAACCGGCAGCATCGCGGCGCCGGTAAAAGCTAGAATTGCGCTCGATGAAACGCCCCGGCCTCACGCAATTCCTGATCCAGCGCCAGCACGCCGGCCTCATCAACGCCGACCTGCGGCTTCTCATCGAGACCATCGCGCGCGCCTGCAAGGCGATCAGCACGCGCGTCAACAAGGGCGCGCTCGGCGGCGGCCGCGGCGACGCGGGCACCGAGAACGTCCAGGGCGAGATGCAGAAGAACCTGGACGTCATGTCGAACGAGATCCTGCTCGAGGCGAACGAATGGGGCGGCAACCTCGCCGCGCTCGTCTCCGAAGAGATGGAGGACGTGAAGCCGACGCCCACCCACTACCCGCGCGGCGAGTACCTGCTGCTCTTCGACCCGCTCGACGGCTCCTCCAACATCGACGTCAACATCTCGGTCGGCACCATCTTCTCGGTGCTGCGCTGCCCGAAGAATGTCGATGTCGCCGACGAGAAATGCTTCCTGCAGCCCGGCCGAAAGCAGGTCGCCGCCGGGTTCGCGGTGTACGGCCCGACCACGCAGCTCGTCATTACGCTGGGCGACGGGGTCTACGCCTTCACGCTCGACCGGGAGACATACACGTTTGTTCTGACGCAGGAAAAAGTCCAGATCCCGGCCGACACGGCGGAATTCGCGATCAACACCTCCAACATGCGCCGCTGGGAAGCGCCGGTGAAGCGCTACATCGACGAGTGCCTGCAGGGCAAGGACGGGCCGCGCGGCAAGGACTTCAACATGCGCTGGGTCGCCTCGATGGTGGCCGACGTCTTCCGCGTGCTCTCGCGCGGCGGCATCTTCATGTACCCTCGCGACTCGAAGAACAAGGACGGCCGGCTGCGCCTCATGTACGAGGCCAATCCCATGGCGTTCATCGTCGAGCAGGCGGGCGGCGCGGCGACCGACGGCAAGACCCGCATCCTGGATGTGCAGCCCTCGAAGCTGCACCAGCGCATCGCGGTGATCCTCGGCTCGAAGAACGAGGTCGAGCGGGTCACGTCTTACCACCCTTAGGCAAGAGCGAGACTCGCTCCTCCGGCGCGGTCAGCACCGGAAGAACGCGGCTTGCGACGAGCCAGGAGATGCCGAAGGCGACCAGGCCCGCGCGCTCCCCGTAGAACACGAGGCGAGGCACGCTTTTCTGGATCGGCCCGCCCATCAAGTCATCCAGGATGAGGACGACCACGGCCACGACGATGACGACGCCGCACACCAGGTAGATCCACGCCCGCCAATCGGCCCGCCGCTGGCGCTTCTCGCGCGCCCGCTGATAGAAGAACCAGCAAAAGACGGCGAGGATCAGAAACATGACGGCGGCCGAGATCGCGTGCAGGTACGGGATGATCTCGTCGTGCGTCTTGCATTGGCAGGGAAAAATGGCGACGCCGAGCGCGGCGACCGCCGCCACCTTGCTCAGCACCATCTCCGTCCCGCCGTAGCCGTTGTAGGCGAGCAGAAACGCGCTGATCGCGAACAGGAATCCGACGAAGATATCCCGCGGCCAGCCGGGCTCGTGGTACGAGGCGCTGATCGAGTCGAGCGGCGAGGACGCGAAAAACGCGGTCAGGTTGGCGAGCGTCAGGGCGATCACCCCGACGATCAGCTTCATGATGTGGTGATCGATCTCGTGCTTCTCGGGTTGCAGAGCCATAAGTCCTCCCCTGCGGGAGAGTCTATGACTCCAGGGCAACGCCCGGGTCAGGAATTCCTGACCGGTCGAGGCACTTATTTCTTTAGCTTCCTGTCCTCTTTTTTCGCCTCGGCCATGGCTTCGGGCTCGAGCAGCTCCGCGCTGCGATTCAAGTGCACGAACACGCCCCAGCCGGCGAGCAGCAGGCCCGCCGCAACGACCACCGCCGCGGGGTAGAGCAGGTTCGCCGGATCCGCGTGCGCCGCCTTGAAGGTGGCCACGAGCCCCTCGATCACGAAAGCAACCACCACGACCACGAGAAAGCGCGACAGAAACCGGCGCACGCGCGTCGGCCCGCTGACGTGCGCCTCGCGAACCACCTCCTCTTCGGCGATCGTCTGCGCGATCTGCAGCGCGACCACCGCGGCGGCGAGCAGGCCCATCGCCTCGATCACGCCCTCCGCGGCGGCGCGGTCCATGCCGCCGGCGAGGGCGACCCAGCCCGCCTTCGCCGCGACGGCGGTCAACCCGAGCGCAGCGAGCGCGAAAAGCACCGCCATCAAGCCGTGGACGAACGCGAGCACGGTCAGCACCACCTTCATACTTCCTTGAATACACAGGGCATTGTTACGCCGCCACCGCGGGCAGCGGCCGTACGGCGAAGCGCTATTGCTGGCCTTCGACGCCCGGGACGCTTTCCGTGTGGTGCGCCCAGGGCAGCGCCGACTTGCGCCAGATCTGCCGCTTCGGCGGCAACTGCGCTCTCTGGTCGAGGCATCCGACCCGCAACGAGTAGGTGGGCGGATTGTCGGTATCCGCGGTGGCGAACGTGGGCGTTCCGCAATTCGGGCAAAAAGAATGGCGCCGCTTCGTGCCGCTATCCGCCGTCTTTACGTAGACCTTCGGCGTGCCGCTCAGCAGCTTGAAGGTCCTGGCGTCCGCCGGAACCGCGACGCGGAACACCGAGCCGGTCAGCATCTGGCAATCGGTGCAGTTGCAGATGTTCGACTTCGCCGGGTCGATCTCCGCCTCGTACCGGATCTGCCCGCAATGGCACTTTCCCGTGACTTTCACCGCACCCCCGTCTGGTAGCCGTAGAACCCGCGCCCGTCCTTCAGGCTGAAGAGCTTCATCTTCGAATCGGGATAGGTCATCTCGCGGACGAGGATTTCCTTTTCAGGACGCTCGATGTCGACAAAGACGACCGCCTCGCCCCGCTCGACCAGATCGCCCACGAGGTGGCCGCTATCGGCCACGGCGGCCACGTTCCAGATGTTGAACAGAAGCACGCACCCCGATTTGTTGGCCGTGGAATCGTAGAGCCCGATCAAGCGCTTGGCGCGATTCTCGTCCGGGCCCGCGATGCCCCGCAGGCGCTTCACCGACACCTCGATCGTCGCCCAGCCCGCGTCGATCCTGACGTGAATGCACTCGGGATCGCGCTCCTGCGAGAGCGCGACGGTTTTCGTCTGCTGCGCGAAAGCCGCCGAAGACACCAGCAGAAGCAATGCCAACAAGTTCCTCATCGACCCGATCCTGCCATAAGTCCGCCAGAATTCTTCGCCGGGTTTGCATCGCTCGCTCATTCCGCTTCCCCTTTCCGGCCTTTGAATGGCATGGCCGGACTTCGGCACAACAAGACCAAAAGGGGATTCGCCGTGTGGGAACGTCTTAAAGGAACGATCAGGTTTATCCGCGAGTACTTTGCTGAACGCGCTTGGGGTACCGGCGCGCGAGCCGTCGAGAGAGTGCATTCGGCCCGGGGAGCGCTGATCGGGCTGGGATTGCTGGGCGGCGCGGGTTACCTGCTCTATCTGCATCCGCCCATGAAGACGGTGGGACGGGGCGAGGCGGGAATCCGCATCAACCGCCTGACGGGCGAGGTTTCGGAATGGCGCGACGGCAGCGTCTTCGTCATGCCGGGCATGCACGAGCTGCGCGTCTATTCGCTGCGCGACCACAACTACCGGCCCTCGGGCAGCGCCCGCGCCGACGGCCCGGCGCCGCTCCAGTCGGTGGAGGGCCTCTCGCTCGGCGTCGATCTGCAGGTCCGCTACGCGCTCGACCCGGACAAGGTCCGCGCGGTGGCCTCCGCCCTGCCCGATAACGTCGGCGGCGAGGTGGTCGAGCCCGCCGTCCAGGGCGTCATCTACAAGATCTTCGCGCGCTACACGGTGCGCGAGATCTTCTCCACCAAGCGCGTCGAGATCCAGCAGGAGATCGAGAAGGAGCTGAAAGCGCGGCTCGCCGTCGACGGCGTGCTCCTGCGCAACGTGCTGATCGGCAAGGTCGACCTGCCCGCGGACTACAAGCGCGGCATGGAGTCGCTGCTCGCCGAGGAGCTCGCCACCGAGAAGATGCGCTACACGCTCGAGCTGAAGGAGCGCCGCGTGAAGGAGGTCGCGCTCGACGGCGAGGCCGAGAAGACGCACCGCGAAAAGCGCGCCGAGGCCGCCGCGCGCGAGCAGGTCATCGCCGCCAAGGCGCAGGAAGAGGCGATGAAGCACGTGCTGCCCTTCAAGCAGCGCCAGATCGAGCAGCGGCAGCTGGAAGCCGAGGCCGAGAAGCAGGCGCGCATCCGCACCTCGGAAGGCAACGCCCAGGCGCGCCGCATCGAGGCGACGGGCGAGGCCGACGCGCGCCAGAAGCTCGCCGATGCGGAGGTCTACCGCCTGGAGAAAGTGGGCAAGTTCAACGCCGAGCAGATGGAGCGCGAGGGCGCGCTCGTCACCCGCCATCCCCTCCTCATCCAGAAGGCGCTCGCCGACAAGCTCTCCGACAAGGTGCAGGTGATCATCGCGCCCCCGCCCGCCGACGGCGGCTTCGTCGGCGCCAACCTTGTTGGCGGGAAAGGGGGCCGCTGATGCTCGAATCTCTTTTACTCGCTGCTTCCATCGCCATCGTCGCCCAGGACCAGACGCAGCTCCGGGCGGCGCCCAAAGGCTCGGCACAGCAGCAGGCGCTTCTCCTTCAGGGCGAAGCGCTCGAAGTGCGCGGCGAGCGCATGGATTTCCTGCAGGTCTATGACTACCGCCGGGAGCGTGGAGGCTTCGTTCGCGCGAGCCTCGTGCAGCGCCTGACCCTCACCCCTGAACAGGCGCCCGCGCTCCTGGCGGTACTCCGCTTCCTGCGCGAGCAGCCGGGCCAGGAATCGCTCGGCATCGCGTACGGCGCGGCTTACGTGCAGGCCGCGAGCGCGGAAATGCTGAAAGGCCCGGACGGCATCGAGGCGCTCGATGCGCTCGGCACGCTCGCCGACCGGCTCGCGCAGCGCGCGTCCACCGGCCAGGCCAAGGCCGCCGCGCATCTCGAGGTGGCCGCGCGCCACGGCATCAAGTTCGTCACCAGCGAGCACGACAGCCGCGTCTACGTCTGCTACGAGGGCGAAGCGTTCCGGCGCGTGCTCGCCATGAGCGCGGATGCGCACCAGCGCGCGCGCGCCGTGCTCGGCCTCACGCGGCGCGAATGCATGCCCGGTGCGCTGCAGCCCGCCGAGCGCCGCCGCGTGGACGAATGGCGCGCGCAGGCGCTCGACCAGGTGGACGCGGACACGCTGCCCGCGTACCTGCGGAACCGCATCGTCATCCGGCGCGCCGCGCTCTGGAGCAGCCTCGTCTACCAGCGCGCCCGGTCGGGCGACGCGCCCGGGTTCGCCGCCGCGCGCGCGATGCTCGAGCTCTCGCGCGTCGACAAAACGAATCTTGCTGAGGAAGACGGCGCCGCCTACAGCGACGCGGCGATGCGCGTGAACGCCTCGCGCTGGGCCCTTGCGACGCCGCCAGCATCACGCGACGAAGAGCGGCCCGGCGTCACGACCGTGCCCGGCAACCCGGGCGAGACCTGCGTGCTGCTCGTCGACGGCAGGAACGGCCCCGATCGCCCGCTCGCCAAGCGCTGCACCTACGGAATCGTGTGGGCGGGCTCGGCGAGCCTAAACCGGGAATCAAACGCCCTTGCACTCGCGGTGCAGCCGACCGACGCGTGGCTGGAGATGTGGGTGTTCTACAAGCAGCGCTCGGGCTGGACGGTGCGCGTGCTTCCGCCCGCGGCAATCCATCCCGAGGTCGGCTACGCGGAATTCGCCGGCTGGGTGCCGGGCGGCGCGCAGATGCTCGTTGCGCGCGAGGCGCAGGGCGAAGGCCGCTATCGGCGCAACTTCGAGATCGTGCGCCTCGACACCCTCGCCACCGTGCGCCAGGCGGGCGATCCCTCGATGCTCGGTGCGTTCCAGCGCTGGCAGGATCCGGGCTGGAAGCGGCACACGGTCAGCGTGCGCTAGGCGGGAGATTGTAAACGATCGTTTACAACTGCTAGCGCAGGACTTCGCCGGATCCCCCATTCAACTTTTCCGGGCCGGCAAATGCCAACAGTTGTATGCAGCCTGTAAGCGCTCTGTCAGCGTTCCGGGGGCGGCGGCCGCGCAGCATGTCCGTGAAAGGACACGCACATGGCCCTCATCACGCTCCTCCAGCCGACCGACATGCGCATCGAGCGCGGACACGCCGCCGGCACGCTCGGCGGTCCCGGCGAAGACGTCTACGACGGCGTCGAGTTCACCGACTTCAGCGACGGCTCGGGCGTCCGGATCTCGGGCGAGTTCACGGGGACCTACACGGTCGTCGACAACACCGATCCCGAGGTGATGAGCAAGCTCATCGGCTTCGAGCTCCTCTTCTACTACTCCAGCCACGTCCACACCGTGTTCACGCTGACCGGCGGCACGCTCGTCTCGATTGCCGAGTTCGGGCCCTCGGGCAGCGTGTACGCGACCACGACCCTCGATCTTGCGGTGACGGACAACGCCAGCTTCTGGAACGCCGTTTATGCGTTCCACGGCTTCGGCGAAGCGCACCTCGCGGGCGACGACACCATCGTCGGCAGCAGCGGCGCGGACGTGCTCGTCGGCGGCGGCGGCCGCGACGAGCTGCGCGGCGGCGCCGGCGACGATCGCTACGTCGTCGGCGACGACGCGTTCCGCGACGCCGTGGTCGAGCTGCCCGGGGAGGGGCGCGACCGGGTGGTCGCCGGCTACGTGTCCGGCTACACGCTGGCCGCGAACGTGGAAGACCTCGAGTTCTCGGGCAGCGCGCGCGGCAACGGGCTCGCCAACCGGATGAAGGGCGGCGACGGCGACGATACATTCGACGGCCGCGGCGGCGCCGACAGCCTCGGCGGCGGCCTGGGCAACGACACCTACCAAATCGGCGCGGGCGACTTCATTCTCGAGGGCGCCGGCGCGGGACACGACACCGTCGTCAGCGCCATCTCCTGGCAGCTCGGCGACAACGTCGAGGACCTCGTTTTTACCGGCTCGCGCAACCTGCACGGCAAGGGCAACGCGCTCGACAACGTCTTCACGAGCGGAACCGGAGACGACACGATGCGCGGCCTCGGCGGAAACGACCGCTATGTGGTCGACGACAGCGGCGATCGATGCCTCGAGCGTCCGGGCGAGGGCCGCGACGCGGTCGAGAGCTCGGCGAGCTATGCGCTCGACGGAAACGTGGAGGACCTGACGCTCACCGGAACCGGCAACCTGAACGGCGCCGGCAACGCGCTCGGCAACCAGCTCTTCGGCAATGCGGGCGACAACCGGCTGGACGGCCGCGCGGGCGACGACCAGCTCGACGGCGGCCCGGGCAGCGACACGCTCGCCGGCGGCGCGGGCGACGACAGCTTCAGCGAATACCTCGGCTACGGGAGCGCCGACCGGATGATCGGCGGAACCGGCGACGATTACTACGTGGTAGACAGCCTCGGCGATCGCATCGTCGAGCGGCCGGGCGAAGGCGCGGACCACGTCTACGCGCAGTTCGACTACCGGCTGCCGTCCAACGTCGAGTCCCTCACCTTCGCCAACACCGAGGGCGATCTGCAGGGCTGGGGCAACGGCCTCGGCAATCACATCTCGGGCAACAGCTTCGCCAACGTGCTCTCCGGCCTTGGCGGCAACGACACGCTCTTCGGCTATAGCGGCGCCGACGTGCTGCTCGGCGGGACCGGCAACGATCTCCTCTACTACAGCGCCGAAGCGGCCCGCATCAACGGCGGCGCGGGCACGGACACGCTCGAGATCGACGCCGGCACGCTCGACCTGCGCAGCCCCGGCCAGCTGATCGAGGGCATCGAGCGGATCAAGCTCTTCGCCGGCGAGCTGGCGTTGAGCGTGCAGAGCGTGCTCGATCTTTCGCCGACGAGCGACCGGCTGGTGGTCTCAGGCGATGCGCGCGACCAGGTGACGCTCACCGACGCCGGATGGGCCGCGGCGGGAACGGCGACCGTCGAGGGCGCGAGCTACGACCGCTATACGAACAGCGGGGCGACGCTGCTCGTCGACTCCGACGTGCAGGTCGCGCTGTACTGGTTGTAAACGACTGGTTGTAAACGACCGTTTGTAAACGATCGTTTACAACCTCCCGCGATCACGGCGGGGCGATGAGCGTCACATTCGTGATGTCGATATCGATCAGCAGCTTCGCCGAGCCGGACGTGTACTGGTGGTAGCCCGCCACCACGCCGGTGCCGTTGTCGGTCCACGAGGCGTTGAAGACGGTGACCTTGTCGCCCGCGTTGCCGTCGATGAACAGCGTGTTGCTCGTATCGGAGAGATCGAGCAGGTCCTGCTTGTTCAGCTTGAGCGTGTTGTTTCCGCTCCCTGTGAGATCGATCTTCTCGATGCCGCGGATTTTCTCCGAGGCGATCGCGGTGAGATCGAGCGTTTTGCCGGCGCCGATGAGCGCAAGCTTGTCCGTGCCGGCGCCGCCGTCGACGCGCAGGAACGAAGCGTCAAGCACGCGGATGACATCGTTGCCTTTGCCGCCGTGGAACGCATCCGCGCCGCCGTCGCCGATGAGCGTGTCGTTGCCCGTCGTGCCCATAAATCCTGCATTGCCGTTGAAGTCGCGGCCATAGATGAGGTAGCTCTCCCCCGAGTCGGGAGCACCCCCGTCGGCCTTATAGGCGCCGATGATCAGGTCGTCGTAGCCGTCGCCGTTCACATCCCCGGCCGAAGCCACCGAGCGACCGCTGTGGCCGCTCGCATCAATGCCGTCGATGCGGAATCCGTCGGCGCCTTCAAGCGAAGCGAGATCCAGGCGGTAGTAGAAGCCGCCCGCCTTGCCGAATACCACGTAGCTCGCGCCCGCGTCTCCGTTTTCTCCGTCCGCACCGATGATCAAATCATCGAACCCGTCGCCGTTCACGTCGCCGGCAGAGGCTACCGAGTGGCCGCTAAAACCGCTGTTGCTGGAGCCGTCGAGCTGGAACCCGTTCGATCCGTCCAGCAGGGCGAGATCCAGGCTCGATGTAAATCCCGCTGCCTTGCCGAACACCACGTAGCTCCTGCCGGTGTCCGAGTAGTAGGGAAAGCCATTGACCTTGTAAGCCCCGATGATCACGTCGCTGAAGCCGTCGCCGTTGATGTCTCCGGCCGAAGCGACCGAGTTGCCCGTGATGTCGTTCATGTTGACGCCGTCCAGCCTGAAGCCGTTCGCGCCGTTGAGCGAGCCGAGACTGAGTTCGGAGTTGAAACCGCCACTCTTGCCGAACACCACGTAGCCCCCGCCCGCAAACGCACTCGTGATGCCCACTGCGCCGACCAGGAGATCATCGAAGCCGTCTCCATTCATATCGCCCGCCGAGGCGACCGAGAAGCCGCTGAAATCGTTCTGATCCACGCCTTCCAGCCGGAATCCGGTCGTGCCGTTGAGCAAGCCAAGGTTCAGGCTGGCTGTGAATCCCGCACTTTTTCCGAACACCACGTAGCTAGCGCCTGTGCCCGCGTAGTCTGCGTCGGCATACGGAGCGCCGATGATCAGGTCATCGAAGCCATCGCCGTTCACATCGCCGGCCGAGGCGACGGAGAAGCCGCTGCGGTCTTCCGTAGCGACGCCGTCCAGCCGGACACCGGTCGTGCCGTTGAGCTCGTCCAGGCTCACCAGGGAGCCGAATCCGGACGCCTTCCCGAACACCAGATAGCTCGCACCCGAATCCCCGAGCACGCCGAACTTGCTCGCGCCGATGATCAGGTCGCCGAAACCGTCGCCGTTCACATCTCCCGCGGAAGAGACCGAGGAGCCGCTTTCCCCGCCGGTCCCCAGCAGTTGAAAGCCGTCCGTCCCATTCAGCGCCGTCAAATCCAGCGCCGGCGAGGACCCCGAAACCTTGCCGAATACGACGTAGCTCTGGCCGTTCGAGCTCGCGTAGCCAGGCGCCCCTACGATCACTTCCGCAAATCCGTCGCCGTTCAGGTCTCCCGCAGAGGACACGGAAATGCCGGTGTCGCTGCCGCCGAAAATGCCATTGAGCTGGAAGCCGTTCGTGCCATTCAACGCAGAGAGGGAGAGCGTGGCTTCCGGCGTGGCGGCGCCGATCACGACAGTCACGTCGGTATCCACGCGAAGCGTCGCGCCCCCGCTGGTGTAGACCGCGTAGCCGCTGTCGTTTTCGACAAAGCCCCAGCCCGTGTCGGTGACGACCTTGTCGCCGGCGTTGCCGTCCACGGTCAGGGTGTTCGAGCTGTCGGAGAGCTGCAGCACATCGTTCCTGAAAAGGATGAGCTTGTTGTTCCCCGTGCCGGTGAGATCGATCTTCTCGATGCCGCGGATCGTCTCGGTGGCGATCGCGCCGAGATCGAGCGAGATGCTGCTTCCGTTCAGAGCGAGCGTATCGGTGCCCGCGCCGCCGTCGACGCGCAGGAACGAAGAGTCCTTGACGCGAATGATGTCGTTGCCGTTGCCACCGAAAAATGCGTCATCACCGCCGTCGCCCACGAGCGTGTCATTGCCGTTCTTGCCGACGAACCCTGCGTTGCCGGTGAAATCGCGCCCGAAGATGACGTAGCTCTCGCCCGCGCCGAGATTGCCGTCCGGATCCCCCCTGAATGCTCCAACGATGAGGTCGGCGAAGCCGTCGCCGTTCACATCCCCAGCCGAGGCGACCGACTGGCCGCTGAAATCGCTGCTATCAATGCCGTCGAGCCGCAAGCCGTTGACTCCATTGAGCGAGCCAAGACTGAAGCCCGAGGCAAAGCCGCCGGCTTTCCCGAAGACGACGTAGGTCTCACCGGTAGTTCCATTTGCGCCCTTCGCGCTGATGACGAGGTCGTCGAAGCCGTCTCCGTTCACATCCCCAGCGCCGGCAGCGGACCACCCGCTGTAGTCATTGATGTCGATGCCGTCCAGCCGGAACCCGTTCGTGCCGTTGAGCGAGCCGAGATTGAAGCCCGTTCCGAAGCCGGAAGCTTTTCCGAAGACGACATAGGTTTCGCCGGTGTTGGCATAGGTGTTGAGCAGAGCGGCGTGATCCGCTCCGATGATCAAGTCGGCGTACCCGTCGCCGTTGATGTCCCCCGCCGACGCAACTACGATGCCGCTGCGGTCGCCCGCATCGATGCCATTGAGCTGGAAGCCGCTCGTGCCGTTCAGGGAATTCAGGTCGATGCTCGTCGCAAAGCCGGCGCCAGTGCCGAACACCACGTAAGTCTTCCCGGCGTTTGCGTGGCCGCCCGGATCCGCCAGCGGCGCGCCGATGATCAGGTCGTCGAATCCGTCGCCGTTGACATCCCCCGCCGAGGCGACACTGAAGCCGCTGTACTCCCCCGTGTCTCCGTCGAGGCGCAAGCCGATACCCGTGTCGGCGACACCAAGGCCCGAAAAAAAGCTGCTCGCCCCGAAGACAACGTAAGTTGACCCGGCGTTGGTCAGGCCGTCCGGGTCGCCGAGATAGCCCCCGATGATCAGGTCGGCAAAGCCGTCGCCGTTCACGTCCCCTGCAGTGGCAACCGACCAGCCGGCGCGCTCGTTGTCATTGAGGCCAATGAGCCTGAAGCCGGTCGTGCCGTCGAGGCCGTTGAGGTTGAGGTTGGAGTCGAAGCCCGAGGTCGAGCCGAACACCACGTAGCTCGTCCCGGCAAACTCGTTGCTGAGGAAGTCTTTCAGGCTCCCGACGATCAGGTCGTCGGTCCCGTCGCCGTTGACGTCGCCCGCCGAAGCAACCGAGCGTCCGCTGTAGTCGTTGACGGTAGCGCCATCGAGGCGAAAGCCGGTCGTCGTCCCGTCGAGGGTGTTCAAGCCCAGGCTCGAGTCGAAGCCCGAGGCGCGGCCGAAGACCACGTAGCTGGAGCCCGAGCCCGCGCTGTTAGGCGCGGCGTACGGTGCTCCGATCACCAAGTCCCCGTAGCCGTCCCCGTTCACGTCGCCGGCAGAGGCGACTGCGAAGCCGCTGCGATCCCCCGGAGCAACGCCGTCCAGCCGGAAGCCGTTGGTGCCGTCGAGCGCGGAAAGGTCGTACGACGCGATCCCGACGCCGGCCGTCACATCCAAGTCCACCTTCAGCGTCGCGCCGCCGTTCGTGTAAACGGCGTAGCCGCCGTTGTTCCCGGCAAAGATCCAGTTTCCGTCGGACGTGGCGACCTTGTCGCCCGCGTTGCCGTTCACGATCAGCGTGTTCGTGCTGTCGGAGAGCTGCAGCACGTCGGACCTCGAGAGGACGAGCTTGTTGTCGCCCGAGCCCGTGAGGTTGATCGCCTCGATGCCACGGATCGTCTCGGTGGCGATCTTCGTGAGATCGAGCGTCATGCCGCTGCCGTTCAGCGCGAGCGTATCGGTGCCGCCGCCCGCGGTGTCGTCGCCTCCGCCGCCGTCGATGCGCCGGAACGACGTGTCGACGATCTTGATGAGGTCGTTACCGTCGCCGCCGAAAAACGCGTCGGTAGCCGCCGTGCCCGCCAGCGTGTCGGCGTCCGAGCCGCCCACAAGGCCTGCCGCGCCGGTGAAGTTCCGCCCGAAGATCACGTAGGTCGCGCCTGCATCCGTGATCCCGTCCGGATCGGCGTTGTAGGCCCCGACAATGAGATCGGAGAAGCCGTCGCCGTTCACGTCAGCCGAGGCAACCGAGTGGCCGGTGTTGTCATCGGCGGCAACGCCGTCGAGCCGGAAGCCGTTCCTGCCATCTAGCGACGAAAGGCTCAGGGTCGCGCCGAATCCGGAGGCCCTGCCGAAGACGACGTACGCCTCGCCCGCGCTTGCATTGGCCTTGTTGGCGCCGATGATGAGGTCGTCGAAGCCGTCGCCATTCACGTCCCCCGCGGAAGACACCGAGACACCACTCTTGTCGTTTGGGTCGACGCCACCGATCTTGAAACCGTTCGTGCCGTTGAGAGTCGACATATCGAGGCTCCCGGCAAAGCCCGAACTCTTGCCGAAGATCACGAAGCTGTCGCCGCGATAGCTGCCAGGGCCGCCGACGATCAGGTCGGCAAAACCGTCGCCATTCACGTCGCCGGCTGAAGCGACGGAGGCGCCTTTGCTCGCGCCCACTGACGAGTCGCCCGTCAGCGCAAAGCCGTTCGAGCCATCTAGCTCGGCCAGATTCGTGGAACCCAACCCGGACGACCGTCCGAATACCACATAGGTTTCGCCATTCGCGCCGGACCCACCCGGCGCGCCAACGATCACATCGTCGAGACCGTCGCCGTTCACGTCTCCTGCCGAGGCGACTGAAAATCCGATGTTGAAAAAATCACTCACACTGTCAGGTGAGTCGTCTCTGTAAAAGAAGAGGTCTGCACCATTGATATTCATGCTGGAGGAGAAGCCCGAAGCCTTCCCGTACAACATGTAGGCCCTGCCCGAGGACGTCCCTTCCCAGGCGCTGTAAGGAGTTCCCAGGATCAGGTCGTCGAAGCCGTCGCCATTCACGTCGCCGGCCGAAGCAGCCGAGAAGCCACTCTTGTCGCCGGGGAGAAAGCCATCCAGCCTGAAGCCCGTGGTGCCGTCCAGCGTGGTGGGGCTGAGAGTGCCGCCGAAGGAGGACCGGCCAAATACGATGTAGCTCGCGCCGGTGTTGCCCGGATTGATGAAGGGCGAGCCAATGATCAGGTCGTCGTACCCGTCATTGTTCAGGTCACCGGCCGAAGCGACCGAATAACCGGTGCCGTCGCCTGAACTGAGTCCGGCCATGCGAAAGCCGGTCGTGCCATTCAAGCCGGCTGAATTCAGGTCGGTGCTTGGATTGAAGCCCGACGCCTTGCCGAAGAACACGTAGGCTTCGCCCACCCCGTTGATCGCGTCTTTGGCGCCGATGATCAGATCATCGAGCCCGTCGCCGTTCACATCGCCTGCGGATGCGACCGAGAAGCCGGTCTTCCAGTTGCCAAGGCGGCCATCGAGCCGGAAGCCCGTGGTGCCATCCAGTCCCGAGAGTTCGATGGCGAACGCGACGTGGCGCTCGACATCGAGATCGACTTGGAGCGTCGCCCCGTTGAGCACGTACTGCGCGTAGGTTTGTCCCTCGATCGTCACGTCCCCGAGGAGCGCCCATGTCCCGGAGGCAAATACCTTGTCGATGGCGCCGCCCGTATGCCCGCCCTGCACGAGAAGCTTGTTGGCATCGTCAGCGTCCAGGCCCTTGAGGCTCATATCGGTCAGGACGAGCGTGTTGCTCCCGGAGCCCGCGTTCAGGTCGATGCGCTCGATGTTCAGGATCGACCCGGCGAAGCTGCCGAGATTGAGCGTGTTGCCGGTGAAGGAGAGCGTATCGGTGTTCGCGCCGCCGTCCCGCACCGTGTCGGCCGCGTCGTAGATCAGCCGGTCGTTGCCCGCGCCGCCCAGGAGCTTGTCCGCGCCGCCCTTGCCGTCGAGCGTGTCGTTGCCGCCGAGTCCGTTGAGCGTGTTGACGCCGCTGTTGCCCGTGATCAGGTTGACGCCGTCGTTTCCCGTGCCGTTGATGGCCCCGGTCCCGGTGAGCGTCAGGTTCTCGATGTTCGAGCTCGCCCCGAGCGCCCAGGTTTTGCTGCTCAGGATGGTGTCGGTGCCGCCGTTGGCGAGCTCCGTGATCGTGTCGAGCGTCGAGTCGACGATATAAGTGTCGTTGCCCCCGCCGCCGATCAGCGTGTCGACCTTGCCGTCGGCCGCTCCGCCGTTCAATGTATCGGCGCCGCTCTTGCCGTCGAGCTTGTTCGCGCCGCTATTGCCCGTGAGCGCGTTGTTGACGTTGTCCGCCCCGGTGCCGGTCAGGTTGCCTGTTCCGGTCAGGATCAGGTTCTCGATGTTCGCGCTCGCCGCGAGCGTCCAGCTCCGGTTGATCTTGAGGGTGTCGTTGCCCGCGTTAGACGCTTCGCTGAACTTGTCCAGCGTCGAATCGACCACGTAGAGGTCGTTCCCCAGGCCCCCGATCAGCGTGTCTCCGCCGATCGTGTCGTTCGCGCCGCCATCGAGGGTGTCGTTGCCGCCGTTCCCCACCAGCGAGTCGTTGCCCGCATTGCCCGATAGCGCGTTGTTCCCGCTATTGCCCGTGAGCTTGTTCGCCCCGGTGTTGCCCGCGGCGTTGATGTTCCCGGAGCCTGTGAGGATGACGTTCTCCAGGTTCGAGGTCACCCCGAGCGTCCAGCTGACCGAGCTCCTGACCAGGTCCGTGCCCTCGCCCGAGAGCTCCGTGATCCGATCGAGCACCGAGTCCACCACGTAGGTGTCGTTACCCGCCCCGCCCTTCATCGTGTCGCCGGCGAGGGTGTCGTTCGTGCCGCCGTCCAACCAGTCAACGCCGGCCAGCCCCGTCAGCGAGTCGTTCCCGGCAAACCCGAACAGGCTGTCGTTGCCCGTCGTGCCGTTCAGCGTGTTCGGATTGTTATTGCCCTCTTTGAGCGCCATGGTTCTCCCCGGATTCCCCCGACGTACTTGTACGCAATGGTATCGGGGAAACACTAAATTTCTGTTCCACCTTGTTAAACTTGGTCACATGGATTCCAGCCGCGTCGTGATCGCACTAGCGCTCGCCGCCGCGGCATCGCTTGCGCAGGCGCAGGCCCTCGATTCGCCCCCTGCTGCACTGCAAGCTGGACGCTTTGAGCAGGCAATCGGCGAGCTGGACGAGCAGATCAGCGCCGGGCGCGGCGCCCAACGGATCGCGCCGCTCTACTGGCGGGGCCTCGCGAACGGCGCGCTCGGCATGCGCCCGGGCGCGATTCTCGATCTGGAAGCCGCCCTCAAGGGAGCCGATCTCGCCAAATCACCCGCGCCGGTGCGCGCGCAGATCGAGCTCGGCCTTGGCACGCAGCTTTTGCTCGCGGGCGCGACCGACCGGGCACGCCCGCACATCGAGCGCGCGCAGAAGGATGCGCAGGGCACGCCGCTCGCGGCCGCCGCGCACGAAGGCATGGCGCAGCTGCTGCGCCGCGAGGGCAAGCTGGAGGAAGCCGAGCGGGCGGATCGCGAGGCCCTCGATCTCGCGGAGCGCGCCGGCGCGCAGTCGATCGCGGCAGCGGCGGCGACGAATCTTTTCGCCGCCCGGATCGCCGACGTCGAGGCGCCGAGCCTCGCCGGCCGGGCGGTGCGCGCGGCGCAAGCCCTCCCCGATTCGCATGACAAGGCCTATCGCCTGATCGCGCTCGCGCAGCTCGCGACGGCGTCGCCCAATCCGCGCCGCGACGCGATGCTCGGCGATGCGTACCAGTGGCTCGCGCAGGCGGCGGCGATGGGCGAGCGGATCGGCGACGCGCGCGCGCTCTCGCACGCGTCGGGCGAGCTCGGCAAGCTCTACGAGGAAGCCGGGCGCGACGAGGAAGCGCTCTCGCTCACGCAGCGCGCCGTGCTCGCCGCGCAGCAGGCGAACGCGCCCGAGGCGCTGTATCGCTGGCAGTGGCGCGCGGCACGCCTGCAGGCGAAGCTCGGCCGCGGCGATGCGGCGCTCGCCGGCTACCGGCGCGCGGTGGCGACGCTCGCCACGATCCGCCAGGACCTGATGACCGAGCTGCGCGCGAACCGCCAGTCCTACCGCGACACGGTCGGGCCGGTCTTCGTCGAGATGGCCGACCTGCTGCTGCGCCGCGCGAGCACGGCCGCGCCCGGCAACGCCCGGCAGCAGCTGCTCATCGAGGCGCGCGACTCGATCGAGAGCCTGAAGGCGGTCGAGCTCGAGGACTATTTCCAGGACGAGTGCGTCGCGCTCCTGCAGGCGAAGCAGAAGGCGCTGGACGAGATCGCGCCGCGCACGGCGGTGCTCTACCCGGTGATCCTGCCCGACCGCGTCGAGATGCTGCTCACCCTGCCGAGCGGCCTGCAGCGCGTCGTGCTGCCGGTCAGCGGCCCGGACCTCGGCACCGAGGCCTACGAGATGCGCCGGCTGCTGGAAAAGCGCAGCACGCACCAGTACCTGCCGCACGCGCGGCGCCTCTACGACTGGCTGATCCGGCCGCTCGAGCAGCAGCTCGCCGCCGAGCAGGTCGAGACGATGGTGATCGTGCCCGACGGCGCGCTGCGCCAGGTGCCGCTCGGCGCGCTGCACGACGGCGAGCGCTTCCTCGTCGAGCGCTACGCGCTCGCGACCGCGCCGGCGCTGCGGCTGATCGAGCCGCGCGCGCTGCAGCGCCAGCAGCCGCGCGTGCTGCTGAACGGCCTCACGCTCGCCGTGCAGCAGTTCCCGCCGCTGCCCTACGTCGCGGGCGAGGTGCGCTCGATCCGCGAGATGCTGCCCGGCACCCGGGTGCTCACCGACAAGGAGTTCCTCGTCGGCAGCGTCGAGAAGGAGCTGCGCAACGTCAACTATTCGATCGTGCACATCGCCTCGCACGGGCAATTCGACAGCGACCCGAAGAAGAGCTTCCTGCTCGCCTTCGACGGCAAGCTCGACATGGACGGCCTGGAGCGCGTGATCAAGCTTTCCCGCTTCCGAGACGAGCCGGTCGAGCTGCTCACGCTCTCGGCCTGCCGCACCGCCGCGGGCGACGAGCGCGCCGCGCTCGGCCTCGCCGGCATCGCGGTCAAGGCCGGCGCGCGCAGCGCGCTCGCGACGCTCTGGTACATCAACGACCAGGCCTCGAGCGCGCTCGTGACCGAGTTCTACAAGCAGCTCTCGGAGCCGGGCGCCTCCAAGGCGCGCGCGCTGCAGCTCGCGCAGCAGGCGCTGCTCAAGGACGCGCGCTACCGCCATCCCGGGTTCTGGTCGCCGTTCCTCCTGATCGGCAACTGGCTCTAAGGTGAACGCCCCGGAAGGAACACGCGCTCCGGAGACCGCGGCCGCGCCGACGAAAACTCGTCCCGTGTGGCAGCGCCTGCTCAAGCTGCTCGAGAAGCCGCCGGTGGTCTCGGTCCTCTTCGGCATCGCCTGCGCCGTGGTGGTGATCGGCATGCGCGAGGCGGGCTGGCTGCAGTCCTTCGAGCTCCTCGCCTACGACGCCTTCGTGCGCGAGCGCGCCGCAGCGGGCAAGCCCTCGCCGCGCATCGCGCTCGTCGTCGCCACCGAGGCCGACCTCGAGCGGCTCGACTGGCCGGTCGCCGACGGCGCCGTCGCCGATCTCGCGGGCGCGATCCTGAAGCAGGAGCCGCGCGCCGTCGGTCTCGACATCTATCGCGACCGGCCGCGCGATCCGGGCGCCGACAAGCTCGCCGCGCTCTTTGCGAAGGAGCGGCGCGTCTACCCGGTGATGAAGTTCGAGGAGCCCGGCAAGCGGGCGATCGGCCCGCCGCCCGCGCTCGCCGGCCGGCCCGATCGCGTGGGCTTCGCCGACATCGTCGAGGACTTCGACGGCGTGGTGCGCAAGGGCCTGCTCTACCTGGACGACGGCAAGACGGTCTACTCGAGCCTCGCGCTTCAGCTCGCGCTGCGCTATCTCGCCGCGGAGGGCGTGAAGCCCGCGCGCGGCGAGCCCAATCCCGAGCACCTGAGGCTCGGAAGAGCGACGCTGCGCCCGCTCGAGCCCGAGGACGGCGGCTATGTGCGCGCCGACGCCGCCGGCTACCAGTTCCTGCTCGACTTCCACGGCGGCCGCGCCCCCTTCCCCGCGCACAGCTTCTCGGACGTTCTCGACGGCAAAATCGCGCCCGACGCGCTGCGCGGGCGCATGGTGCTGATCGGCGTCGCGACCAAGAGCGTGAAGGATTTCTTCGCCTCGCCCTTCCGCGAGGGCGAAGGCGCGGTCGAGCCGATGCACGGCGTCGCCCTGCACGCGCACGCCGCCGACCAGCTCGTGCGCATGGCGCTCGGCGAGACGCCGCAGATGCACGCGCTCACCGCCGGATGGGAGCTGCTCTGGATCCTCTTCTGGTGCGGCGCAGGCACGGGCGCGATCATGAAGCGCGGCTTTCCCTACTTCGCGGCGATCACGCTCGGCGGCCTGCTGATCCTCGGCGGCGCCTGCTACTTCGCGTTCCACGGCTATCTGTGGCTGCCGCTCCTGCCGCCGGCGCTCGGCTTCGTGCTGTCGGCCTCGCTCGTCACCGCGTGGCTGACGCGCCACGAGTCCGGGCAGCGCAAGATCCTCATGCAGATCTTCTCGCGCTACGTCTCGCAGCCGCTCGCCGACGACCTCTGGACCCGGCGCACCGAGCTGCTCGAGGGCGGGCGCCTCAAGCCGCGGCGCCTCGCGGCGACGGTGCTCTTCTCGGACGTGAAGGGCTTTACCAGCATCTCCGAGAAGCTCGACCCGCAGCAGCTGATGGACTGGCTCTCCGAGTACCTCGGCGCGATGGCGGGGATCGTGCACGCGCACGGCGGCATCGTCGACAAGTTCATCGGCGACGCGGTGATGGCGGTGTTCGGGCTGCACGCCGAGCGCACGCACGACCACGCCAAGGCGGCCGTCGACTGCGCGATCGCGATGCGGGTCGCCCTGGTCGCGCTGAACAAGCAATGGAACGCGCGCGGGCTGCCGTCGATCGGCTGCCGCATCGGCATCCATACCGGCACCCTCGCCTACGGGACGGTGGGCAGCGGCGAGAAGCTCGAATCCACCGTCATCGGCGACACCGTGAACATGGCCTCGCGCCTGGAAAGCCTCAAGCAGGAGGAAGGAAGTCACAAAATCGATCCGGTCGACCCGGAAGAGCCCGATGCGCCGGTCAGAATCCTGATCAGCGATGCGACATATTCACAGTTAACCGGGAATTACAAATATTGGCTGGTCGGGCCAGTAGAATTGAAAGGCAAGACCGAGGCCATCAACGTCTTCGGCGTCAGGGGGACCGGATGAGCAAAGTGATTCGCACCAGCATCGCAGCCGCCTGCGGCGGGCTGATCGCCGTCGCAGCCGCTATTCCCGCCGTCGCGCAGCAAAACCAGCCGAGCAAGGCCGACGACGAGGCCACCTACACGCCGCCGCTGCGCGGCGCGCCGCAGCGGCGCATCGGCGGCAGCTCGCGCGGCACCGACACGGCGCTCCCCGGCATCTTCGTGCTCGCGCCCGACCACGTCGGCCAGACCATGCTCGAGCAGCCCTCGCTCTACTGGTACCTGACCGGACCGACGCGCGTGCGCGTGGAAGTGACGCTGATCGACGATAAGCAGGTGACGCCGGTGGTCGAGATGCCGGTCGCCCAGCCCACCGGCGAAGGCATGCAGCGGCTCAAGCTCTCGGACCTGCGGCTCGCGCTCAAGCCCGGCGTCGAGTACCAGTGGACCGTTTCGCTCGTGCCCGATTCCCGGGAGCGCTCGAACGACGTCATCTCGGGCGGCGTCATCAAGCGCGTCGCCCCGCCTGCCGGCCTCACGGAGAAGCTTGCCGCCGCGCCGCGCGAGGCGCGCCCGCGCCTGCTCGCGGCCGCCGGCATGTGGTACGACGCGATCGCCGAGCTCTCCGAGCTCATCGAGGCCAATCCGGGCAACCGCACGCTGCGCGAGCAGCGCGCCAAGCTCCTCGAGCAGATCGGCCTCGCCGACGCGGCCGCCTACGACCGCAAGATGAAGTAGCTTCCCTTCGGCTCGCTAGAACGCCTTGGCGAAGCCGAAGCGGAAGTGGATGCCGTGATCCTGGATGTTGTTGTTCGGTAGCACTACCGACTTCTGCCGGAAGCCCCAGTAGGCCTGCGCGAAGACGCCCTCCGTGATGTCCCAGCGGATGCCGGGCCCGTAGCTCCAGATGAAGCGCCGGCCGTCGGAGCCGAAGTGGTCCCAGGCGCGTCCCATGTCGAGGAACACCGCGCCGGTGATGAGGCCCGCGTTCTCCCCCTCGGAGAGGCCCTCGACGCGCGCGCGACCGATCGGATGGCGGTACTCGGCCGAGGCGACCCAGCCGTTGTCGCGCACGATCTGGTTCTCGCGGTAGCCGCGCACCGTCTCGGAGCCGCCGATGGCGAATTTCTCCGAGGGCAGGAGCTCGCCGCTCGCGCTCTGGAAGTCGGCGCGCAGCACGATCTGGCGGCCGTCCTCGGCGAGCCGGCGCGCCCACTGGCTCTGGCCGAGCACCGCCGAGTACTGCGAGTCGGGCGTATTCAAGGTGCTGTTCGTCCCCGGTCCGGTGCGCAGCCCGCCGGTATAGGTGAGCCGCGCGGCGAACACGCTTTCCTGCGTGCGGTCGAGCCAGTCGCCGAAGATGCGCGCCGCCGCCACATTCGCCTTGCCGTCGGCAAGTCCCGGCGTGAAGGAGAACGGCACGCCGAGGAGCGAGGTCGCGTTCGAGCGGTAGTAGAGCGAGCCGCCGAGCGTCAGCGTGCTGCGCAGCGTGCGGTAGATGGGGTGCGCGAGCGTGAGCTCGGTCGATTCCGATTCGCTGCGCACGTTGATGATGTTGAACGGCGGCTCGATGACGCGGCTCTTGATCCGGTCGTTGCGCAGCGTGAACGTGGTGTCGTAACGCGTGATCGGCATCGTGAACGTGAAGCCGGAGTCGCTCAAGCCGTCGGTGTAGCCGAAGCGCACCGCGAGGCTGTCGCCGCGGCCGAAGAGATTGCGCGCCCCGCCGGCGAGCTCGAAGCGCGTCTGGCCGACGGAGGGCGAGCGGTTGTTGGCGACCGAGAAGCCGGCCGTGTAGCGCCTCGCCTCGGCGACGTCCATGCGCAGCACCGCCTCGCCGCGCTGCGCGCCGGGCGCGAGCTCGGCGTTGACGCGCTCGATCTGCGGGTTCTGCAGGAGGAGCTGGATCGTCTCCTGCAGCTCGCGCACGCTGAGCGGCGGCCCCGCGCCGAGCTCCACCCGGTCGGCGATGAACGAGGGCACGAAGCGGTTCGCGCCGCTGACGCGAATCTCAGAGAGCCGGCCTTCGACGATCTGCATCGTGATGACGCCGTCCTTCACGTCCTGGTCCGGGATCACGGCGCCCGAATTGATGTAGCCCGCATTCACGTACAGGAGCGAGAGCCGGTGACGCAGCTCGTCCAGGTCGTCGCTCGTCAGCTCGCGATTCTCGAAGGGCGCGGTCACCTCGCGCAGCTGCTCCTCGTCGAACACCGTGCTGCCGGTGACGCGGACCTGGCGCACGAACACGCGCAATTGCGCCGGCAGCCCCGGGCGCTCGGCCTCGGGCTTCACCGGCGGCAGGACGAACGTGGGCGGCTTCTGGAATCCGGGCAGCGGCTCGGTCACGCCCGGGCGGTCGCGGCGCTCTAGCTGCGGGCCGCCGGGGGTTTGCGCGAGCGCGTCGGCGCACGCGAGCGCGAGCATTGCCGCCCCGATCAGCGCCGAAATCCTTGTCATCCCCCCGTCCTTCCCCCTATCGCAGCAATACTACCCTCATCCGCGCGGCGGCCGCGCGCGCTCGCCGACGATGCGCCAGGCGTGGAGCGGCGAGTCGCGGCCCTTGAGCTGCAGCGGGCCGCGGTCGATCGCCTCGAAGTGGGCGCCGGCGAGCCCGTGGGTGGTGTCGCCGATCAGGATCCGGAAGCGCTCGTCGTCGCCGCCGACGGTCTGCAGCCGCGCGGCGATGTTGACGACGTCGCCGAGCAGCGTGTACTCGAGGCGCCGCGAGGTGCCCACGCTGCAGGCGACGACGCGCCCGGTGTGGATGCCGATGCGCATGCCGACCTGCGGCAAGCCGCGCGCCCGCCAGTCGCGGTCGAGTGCCTCGAGCGCCTCGATCATCGCGAGCGCGCAGCGCACCGCGTTGCGCGCGTCCTCGGCGATGGCGATGTCGGTCGAGCGCGGGATCGGCGCGCCGAACGCGGCGAGGATCGCGTCACCCGCGAACTGGCGCACGACGCCGTAGTGGTTGAGCACCGCGCTCGTCATCGCGCCCATGTACTCGTTCAGCCACTGCGCCAGCATCTCCGGCTCGAGCAGCTGCGCCACCGGCGTGTAGCCGCGGATATCGGCGAAGAGAATGGTCGCGGTGAGCTCGACGGGCTTCAGGCGCCCGCCCTGGATGAGCGCGCCGCGCTGGCGCCAGAGAAGCTCCGCGACCTCGGGCGAGACGTGGCGCCCGAAGAGCGCCATCACCATGTTGCGCTCGGCGCGCAGCATCGTCTCTCGCATCGCCATCCCCGCGATCGCGCCGCCCGCGAACGCGAAGGCGAGCGCCACCGGCGGGATCCACAAGCCCTGCTGGATCGCGACCCATGCGAGCGCGAGCGCGGCGCCGAGCCCGGCGGCGAGAAAGCCGAGCGCGCGCAGCGCCCGCAAGACGTAGGCGGCCATGCCGAAAGCGGCGAAGAGCGCGATGAGGATCTGCTCCCGCGTCTGCGAGATCGCGCGCAGCGGCGCGCTCTCGCCCAGCCCCAGGCGCACGAGCTGGCTCGCGAGGTGCGCATGCAGC
>JADMIO011791663.1_pt1 | contig 24988 bp, 44 predicted proteins | sample 8958161 | NCBI WGS metagenome assembly JADMIO01 (sample SAMN16585339, study PRJNA669376) | soil metagenome | isolation source: Crop rotation soil | place: USA: Cullars Rotation, Alabama | collected 2011
CGCGACAACTTGTCCACGTGGAATTCTAAGCTTAGGATCCCAATGTGCTGGAAAGCCGCGCGATACCGTCTGGGTGCACCCTAGCCGCCCAGCAAAGCCGGGCGAGGACGTTATCGTGCAGATCAAAGCCAAGAACGAAGGCGACCCGCCCCACGGGTACATTAAGCGCTTCGGCGGATGGGCTGGAAACAAGCTGAAGTTGAGTCAGTATAACCCTGCGAAGGATATCGTGTTCGACCGGGCGCAGGTGGTTAGCGTTCACCCGGTGGTGTTTGTGGAGCGCGGCTGACGATTCGCGCTCTACCCCGAAATTTTCTAATCGGGTTGGAAATTTTGGTAAATTGGTATTGCAATTAAATTGGTAAAGAGGTAAAACGATTCCTGTAGCCGCCTGGTGCGGCCTGACCCTTTAGAGGGGTTGCAGGAATGGAAGCTGCAAACGACAACTGGATAGTCTGGGCTGGCGGCGAATGCCCGGTTGCCCGTGGCACCCGCGTCGATATTCTCGACGCTGATGGCCACGTCTGGGCAGGTGTTGCGGCTGGCAGGCACGTCTCCACCCACGACACCTTCTGGACGCACACCACCAACTTCCCCCATAATCGCATCGTTGCCTACCGGGTGGCGTCATGATCGCCATCGTCGGAATCAACAACCGACTACGGGCCTCTGAGCAACGTCACACTTCTGCAGGCTGCAGCAACCGCGCTTGCGCTTGCTGCGTTTGTCGCTGGCGGCATCGCGCTTTTGGCGGGCCTGGCATGAGCCCGACCCGAGCCAAAGAACTCGCTGCCGTGGTTGCGCGGTTCAAGCAAAGCCTACGGCCAGATATCCGAGACCACACCCGCGATGGTCAGCAAGGTGCTTGCCGCCGTGGCCGACCGGGTCGACGGCCTTCTCGCGAAAACCGCACAGTAGGCCACAGCCACAGGAGACTGACATGTGCAGCGGCTACATCAGCCCGCACACTTTCTGACCAGCACCACACGTCTGCAGCATTTATAAAACGAGGAGTGCGATATGTATCCAATGGTCACAGCACAGGAAGCCGCCGCATCTGGTTTGGCGCCTTCCGCCTTTTTCAGCATCGCGCGTTTCAACGAGCGCAATGGCAACACAGACGTTGCAGGCCGCGCTCGGCAGGTAGGCCGCGAACTGGCCAAGCTGCTCGGTATCGACCTTGGCGGCCACCGGCAAGCAGCCCGCCGGGCAGCCAACAACAACCGGCGAAACTACGGCAAGCCGTGTAGCGAGCGGAGGGCGGCGTGAGGATCAGCGAGGCTATCCAGACGCTGCAGAAGGTGCAGGCCAAATTTGGCGACATCTCCATCACGGGCGGCCAAATGATGGATGATGTGCCTCTGTCCAATATCTGCGTGACCGATGTCGAGGGAATGGAGGTCTGGCCGCGCGACCCGAACGGCGTGGCTGGCAAGCACAAGATAGACGGGGTGTTTCTGACATGACCCCAGCCAACGACAACCTCGAAACAGTTCACACGCTCGATGAGGCAGCCGCGGCTCTTCGAATGACCCGACGCGGCATTACAAAGGTTGCGAAGCGCCACGGCCTGTGCATGGTCAGAGGGCGCGAAGTCACATTTACAACTTCGCAGCTTTTCGGGATACAGGAAGTGCTAACATGGCCCTCAAGCTCCTCAAGCGCGGGAAAACATACTACCTCCGGGGTACGGTACGCGGGGTTAGGCCAGACGGACAACGCGCCAGTGTCAGCGTCTATGAAACTACGGGAACGGGCCATCGCGCTCTCGCGGAAGCCATCCGCACAAAGGCTGAAAGTCGCATCCTAGACGAGATCGTCTACGGCAAGGCGAAGGTCATCACCTTCCGCCAGGCGGCCGAGGAATACGTGGAGTCCGGCGGCGCGCAACGCTTCCTGTTGGATTGGAGCAAGACGACCGAAACCGAGTCAGGCTTGGTTGTCCACTTCGGCGACACCTTGCTGGGTCAAATCGCGCAAGAGGACTTGGACAAAGCAGCGCGCGAACTGTACCCGAACGCCCGCCCAGACACGCTCAACCGGCAGGTCTACACCCCGTTCATTGCGGTTTGGAACCATGCCTTTGCCAGCGAGCCGAACATGGTCCGCAAATGGAAGCGCCCGCGCAAGGCCAAGGGCACCAACGTCGTTCGACTGCAGCCTCTGCGCAGTGGCAACAAGCCGGTGGCCTATGAGCGTGCTGCGGCATTCCTTGCGGCCATGAGTCCAGCACCAGCTATGCTGATGCTGACCCTGTTCTATACGGGCTTGCGACCGATTGAGGCGTTCGCGCTCGGGGTGGAAGACATCAATGTTGCCGGGCGCTGGATTATCGTCCGTCACAGCAAGACCGGCGAGCCGCGTGGCGTACCGATGCACGCCGTGTTGGTGCCGATGTTTGAGTCGTTGCTCCAACGCAACAGCCTAGCGGAGGATCCGCACGTCTTCCGCACGCCGCGAGGTGCGCCTTACGGCGAAGTGCAACACGGTGGCGGTGGGTTGAAGTCTGCCATCAAAGGAGCGCGCCGGCGCTCAGGCATCAAGGAGATCAGTCCGTACACCGGCCGCCATACCGTTTCGACGCAGATGGTAGTAAATCGTGTACATCCGCACACCAAGGACCAAATCCTTGGGCATGCGGTGACCGACATGAGTCGTCACTACACGCATGTACCACAGGACGAACTTATCGAAGCCGTCAACACGCTGCCCGTGCCAGACGCTATCAAGGCCTTGCCTTGGTGGGAGAACCCGCTTGGTTGGTCTGGGCGGCTGGCCGATGGCACGGGACGGCGTACCGATTTAAATAAGTCTCGAGCGTGAAAGTCATCAGGAGTCGGCGACAGCCTAGATTTAGACGACGCCGGTCCCGCCATTCGCGCCAAAAACACTGCCATGGGTGAAGCTCAAGTCATTTGATGCAAGGGCGACATAAATCGGCCCAAGCTCCGCAGGTTGGCCGGCTCGGCCCAGCGGAGTATCCTGGCCAAACTCGCCGAGCTTGCCGGGCAGCTGTCCGCCCGCGACCTGCAGAGGGGTCCACACCGGCCCGGGAGCTACGGCATTGACCCGAATTCCCTTCTTAGCCAGCTGTTTCGCCAATCCCTTTGTGAAGATCGCTATACCACCCTTCGTGGTCGCGTAATCGAGCAATTCTTCGCCTGGATTGAACGAATTCACCGAAGCTGTGTTGATGATTGTGGCCCCAGGCTTCATAAAGCCTAGCGCCGCCTTGGTGATCCAAAACATTGCATAAAGATTGGTTTTAACGGTCCTGTCGAACTGCTCCGGGGTGATCTCGTCGATAGATTTTTTTGACTGTTGGTAGGCGGCATTATTGACGAGGATGTCCAGCCCGCCGAGTTCACTGCTTGCTCTGTCGACCAACTCTTTGCAGAAGTATTGGTCGGTAATGTCGCCGGGGATCAACACAAGCTTGCCACCATCCTTTTTCGCCAGCTCGGCCAAGTCCTGCGCATCCGGCTCCTCGGTCGGGAAGTAGTTGATCGCGACATCGGCGCCTTCGCGCAAGAATGCAATCACGGCTGCACGGCCTATGCCGGAGTCACCGCCGGTAACCAGCGCCTTCCGTCCTTTGAGTTTTCCCGATCCGCGGTAGCTATCCTCCCCACAGTCGGGGACGGGCTTCATCTTGCGCTGCAACGCAGGCCATTCCTGCTTTTGCTCGGGAAAGGGCTCGCTCGTGAAACGGCTTGCAGGATCAGTCAATTTTGCCGACGCTTCTGCCATTATGTCCTCTCCCTTTTTCCCACATACCGATCGACACCCTCAAATCTGAGACCCTTCAGAAGGGCTAGTCCCCAAGCTAGTTTGGCCGCGGGTCCTCTGATTTATTCTCAGCCCTCATCAGCGTTCGTTTACGCCCGCGCTGAGCGCACGGGCCGCATGGAGGGGTGGATTGTCCGCCACTATTCAGGTTGGTGCGATCAGCGCTTATGGCTGGCACCGCATGAATTCAGCCTTCATGCTTGTGCTCTGCCCTGGTTTCAGCTGCCTTCTTTGCAGACGCCGAGCGTGCGGCTGCCGGCCTGTTTGCTGATGCAGCTCCGCCTTTTTCACCGCCCTTGTGAGCAGCTGGATGTCCCGTGTGCTTTCCTCGGCCAGAGCCACCTTCTTTCTTGCCGCCACCGTCATCTTTGTTGACGGTTGCCCAAGCCCGCCGCTCGGCCTCTTTTTCGGACACCCCGCTCTTCTCATAGCCTTCGGCGATATGGTCGGCCTTACGCTCCTGCTTGTCGGTGTATTTCGATTTGTCTCCACGTGGCATGACGCTCTCCCTCAGTCCTTGTGTTCGGGCATCTTCTTCAGCTCATCTTTGGTCCAGGACGTCATCGCATCTTCTCGTCGCTAGGGCCATAAATGGTAGCCCCTTGGAGAGGGTCGGGAGTCAGTTCTAACGGTGAAAGACGTACATGGTTGGAATGATTCATGATTGGCATCTCCGTTCTTGATGGAGATAAACCGGTGCGACCACGAACAGTTCCAAGGCTCACACAATTCGACATAGGACGAAGCCAGCACACTATCGTGACCGGGCGCGGCGAAAGGCCTTCATGCCTTTTCTAAGCGACGCCTTTGCTTCGTAGGCGTTCTGCCAACCCTTGAACACGATGCGCTTGCCGGTGCCTAGCACCGACGACAAAAAGAACTGCTCGATTTCGCGTCGCAGATGTTCAGGCACCTTGTCAGCCGCGAGGGGCTCATCTTCCGCATCCTCCTTGCGCGGCGAGAGGATATAGCGGTCATTGCGCAAAGCCGCGCCTTTCTTGTCTTTTTGCTTGACCCGCAAAGCGCCCAGCAAATCGCATTTGATCACGATGCCGGGGGCTGTCGCTGCCTGGTGGATGACCAGCCCGTCGAGCGGGTCGCCGTCCTCGCCGAGCGTAGAAGGAATGAAGCCCCAATCGTAGGGATAGGTCATCCCGACCGGGAGCGGACGGACATATGCGAATGCCTGGATAGCGGAGTCATAGGCCATTTTGGCGGCAGCGCCTCGCGGGGTTTCGATCACCACGCGTACGAGGCCCTTCGTCGTAGTGGGTAGTTTCAGATAGTCGGGCATTGTCTTGTCTTTCGCGGAAGACTCCGCATGGAACTTCGGCCGAGGAAGAATGTTCCGAAGGCAAGCCCCAATGGAGACAAGCCGATGACGAGAGCTGCTTTGCACCTGCTAAAGGGCGCGGGCTATCTGATCTCCACCGTAAGCGTCGTCCTGCTTGCGATCGTTAGCTGGTCGAGCGCCTCGCAAAGTCCACTGCTGGTCGCCTGTCTGCTGGGCGGCGCCGTGGCGTCAATCGCCGGCATGTTCTGCCGGTGGCTCACGTATGAAATCGAAAAGCGACAGGAAGACAAATAAAAGGGTCTCTTCGAGCGACCGGTCAAGGGTTTTATAATGGCTGCGCAAGGGTTGATTCATGGACCTCTCGGACAGAATTGCGTCCATATCTGCGTCGACATGCAGCGTCTGTTCAGTCCCGCCGGACCTTGGCCGGTGCCATGGGCAGAGAAGGTGATGCCGGCTATCGTAGAGTTAGCTACCAGACACCCGGCGCGGACGTTGTTCACCCGCTTCATTCCTGCGGAGCGTCCCGGCGCCGGTCCAGGGATGTGGGCGAGCTACTATCGCCGATGGGCTGATGTAACCCTTTCCCGCATCGATCCGTGTCTCATCGATCTCATGCCTCAACTCACCCGGTTCGTGCCGCCAGCGACCGTTGTCGACAAGCATGTCTATTCGCCATGGACAGAGGGGCACCTTGACGCACTGCTGAAGGGTTCAGGCACAAACACGCTGGTGATCACGGGTGGCGAAACCGACGTCTGCGTCCTCGCAACCGTACTGGGTGCCGTCGACCGTGGCTTGCGTGTGGTTCTCGTTGCCGATGCGGTCTGCAGTTCGGCCGATCAGACGCACGATGCGCTGATGGAAGTCTATCGTTCGCGCTTCAGTGAACAGGTTGAGGCCGTGAAGATGCAGGAGGTAGTCGATGCATGGTCCTAAAGCGCCCTCAATAAACTCGACGCGTAAGCGAGCGGCCGACCTTTTCGCTAATGGTCGGAACTAGCAAGACTGTTGTGCCGCACCCATTCGACAAAACTTGCCGCCAGTGCTGACAATATCGCCGAATTTCTCGATTTGATGGGAAACGAGAAGCGGCTTTTGATCATGAACCACCTCGCTGCCGGCGAACTTTCGGTCGGTGTCCTTGCAGAGAAATTAGCGCTCAGCCAATCGGCTCTATCGAAGCTCCGCGCCTTCGGCCTTGTCGACGTCCGTCGGAGCGGGAAGATGGAATATTATTTCTGCTCGTCCGCTGCTGCGCGCATTTCTTGCAAGCTGGATTAGGTTGATGGCGGCGGAAAGCTCGCTCGCGGGCCGGGCCCTCGTTACGTCGCCGAAAGCTGCGTCGACTGCGAGTAGCGTAAAACACTGCACACTCAATTATTGGCTGCTTTTTTATTCGAGTCTTGGAACCGGGTTCCCAAACGGAAAGTTGGTCCAACGCAGCGGTTCGACGTCTCCTCCGCTGCCGACTGATCCTACAACACAGTCGGGCCCGCGCTGCTCCCCAGGTGGCGCGGGCTGCACTTGTCCGCTGAAGCGGTTGCACGCTGGTCCTGCCGACTGAGACTCCGGCGCCTTACCGCCGCTGGCTCCTGCCTCCGATGCCATGAAACTCATATTCGACGGGGCGGCGGCTGTCCCCGCTAGGCGTTAATTGTGTCACCTTAATCCAATCCGCCTCGCCGCGCCGTAGGGTGACTGTGCGGCTCGTCGCTCGTGCAGCTGCTTCAAACGGTGTCGCTGCATCAACGGTGTAGGTCGCCGCGACGTCGTCGAACTCTATTTCTTCAACGCGATATGATTTCATTCCTCCCCCCGGGCGAAAGACAACCACACGTGGTGAGGAATATAAGGCCGGGCTGAAGTGGCGGCGCTTGCCAGAAAGTGCAAGGTGACGGGGGTTGACAGTTCGTGTCCGCGTGGGAAGCCCCTACCAGGCCTTTATGCTCGGAGCCGGCGGCTTCTCTCGCGCCTCGCGCAGTTGCTTAAACCGCAGGAACGCTTCCGCCGCATAGTCACAACGCGCTGGTGACGGCCCATTGGTATGCAATAGCACTTCGGCCGCATCCCTTGAAAGGCCGTGCTTTTGCATAAAATATTCGACCTCGTAAGGATGACTGTCCGCCGGGGGATCTGAGCTTGCTTTTCGTCCTGGCATTTTGTTAGCCGCGGATGTTTCGCGCTCTGTCCAAGTCGCTAACTGTTGCCTAGGGCCTTCACTGCGCGCTCCAGGGTCTCTCGGTCGTTACCGTGCTTGGCGATCAGATTGCGAACCTGCGCCGGGGTTATGCCGTTCTTGTCGGCGAAATACTGAACCTCGTAGTCCTCATCAGCCGAGACCCGGTTACGGTCGCGGAAATCGCGTTTGCTCTTGTCGTCTGCCATGTTCGTTGGTTCCTAGTTGCGTGTGTTACTTTCCGTCCGAGCGGTGAATTTCAGAATGGTCGCACTATCCTCTGGCTCTAATGGCTCGTGCCCCGGACCTTCGTGATAAAACACCTGGCGCGCATCTCGTTGCTCAACCAGCTGGCCACAGTGTGGGCAGTTGTAGAACGAGTCTCGTTTAACGGCCGGCTCGGCCCCATGTCGCTTGCCTGTTATCAGAGGGCCAAGATCCGAAAGCTTCGTCATGTCCTATATCCTCAGTCACGTCATCCAGCATTTTAAGCGCGGCACTCTTTTCGGCGGGCACCAACAAGCGCTGATCAATAGCGGCAGCCTTAAAAGCCGCGAACGCGATGGACGGATTACAGGTTCCCTCTTTGGCTGCGGCTATGAGTCGGCAAGCATCCTTGTAAGGGGCGGCTTGCTTGTTTCGCCATTGTCCTTGCAGCGCCACCTCAGCCTCGCAGATGGACGACACCGACATTTTGGCGCCGTCCACGAGCTTCACGGAAAGTGGCAAGAAATTGCCCATGACACCCTCCCGGTCGTTTCAGCGACTAAACGTGTCGAGCCGATTTTGGTTTCCTGATTTGGAACCATTTTAGCTTAAGCTTATTTAATCGCGGCGGGTGGGAGTGCGTGCATGCTTAACGATGGTGAGCGGCTGAGGTTTATCAAACCGCAGGAACCACGGCTGGTGCTGGAACCGCCAGTCAGCGATGATTGGCTGCACGAGATCAAGTACGATGGTTTCCGCGTCCAGCTCATCCTCGACTGGGCGGGCGCGCGGGCCTTCACCAAGAATGGCCACGATTGGTCGAAACGGTTTTGGCCGGTGATCGACGCGGCGGAGAAATTGCCATCGAAGGCATTCATCATCGATGGCGAGATGATCGCTCCCGAAGCTGATGGGCGGCCAAATTTTCATCAGATGCACTCGCGCATGACTTGGAATGCTGAACTGCTCGCATTCGTCGCGTTCGACATCGTGCACAAGGACGGCCAGGATCTGCGTCCTAAGCCGGCGATCGAGCGCAAGGCGATATTGTGGGACCTGGTCAAGCCGGCCGATGGCATCATCCAATACAGCCAGCATGTCGAGGGCGGCGGCGCCGCGTTCTATGAGGCGGCGGAGAAAATGGGCCTCGAGGGCATTGTTTCGAAGCGCCGGGGTAGCCCATACCGAAGCGGAGATTCCGATGCCTGGGTAAAAACCAAATGCTGGGATGTCGATGATCTCGATCTGATCGGCGTCAAGCGCGAGGCCGGCAAGCAGACCGAGGGCCTTTTCGCCCGGGACGGCAAATATGTCGGCAAGGCCGTTATCGCCACCGGCCGTGCAATTAAAGACCGGCTATGGCAGCGCATAGAGCGTGATCGCACGACCCAGCCTACCGGCATCCCGAACGCGGTGGCCAATGGCGACGTCGAATGGGTGAAGCCAGGCATCAAAGCCCGCGTGAGAACGCTCCGCGGTGAGCCTAAACTGCGCCATGCCTCGGTGCAGGATTTTCGCGAAGAATGAGCAAGCGAGGGAGTGATTTTCTCTACAATTGGTATCAGACCGTTTGCCAACAATGCGATTGTCGACCGCTCTTGCTGGTTATCGATAAATGGCACTAGCCGCGAAATGGGAGGCGGAAACCCAATGCATTTCGGGTCGGGAGATCGATGAAGAAATTGGGCCAATATTCGAAGCTATTATGCAGGAGCTGCGCTAGGCGCTATCTTGAAGCGCCGCCCGCCGCCAGTTGTGGCGGCGGGCGGCAACTATTTGATTTTAGTCGTAGACCTTGATGATTTTCCGGGTGCCAGGATCGACCAGGACGGTGCGATTGTCGACCACAACGTACCGATATTTGACGTTCGGCACCTCGTGAAGTTCCACCGTGTCAGGCAAGGCCGTCCCGACATTGAGTTCCACCCCGGGGATCTTCACCGAAGCAAGCGGTTGCTTCTTCACGTATTCGCGGACGACCGTATCCTGTTCCGGTGTGATGACGACGTCCTGTGCGGCAACAGCGCCGGCGCCGGCCAACAGCAAAAGCGCCGCTGCGGCGCTGGTGAGGGTCATTCTCATGGTTTTCTCCTGTGTATATTGGCGACAGCACCATGCCTGTTCGCCAGCAAATCGAACTTGGGTATAAAAGATTTGTTCCTGTGGTTGGTCTTCAGTCCCAAGTCGTGTCAGACCAAAGTCCCACCTCGCGGAGCGAGGTCGCGTTCAGTGCCGAAACAAGTGGGTTGACCTCGAACCGAGCCGGCTTTGGCGAAGCTGCCGATCGCCGGCCGGCGCCTTGGCTAAGGGGTTGCTAATATATGCGTGACGACCTGAATGCAGACCGGAACATTAGCGCTCTCTAACGGTTAATGCGCCGGTGTTCAGAAATCAGGATTGGCTAGAACCATGGCGGTACTGGCGTACGATCTCGTCTATTTTTCCGGCCTGACCGCGGACGACCTACTAGGCTGCGTCGTTTCGTTGCTGGCGTGTTTGCTGCTTGTTAAAGCTTTGGCTACTGACCCGCCCTAACGGCGGTATTGACAGACCCTTATGAGCCGTCACTAAAATTGACTTGCGAAGAGAAGGACACCGGATTTAGTTTGCCAAGCGTCATCTGCCGCTTAAGGGCATGGGGATGATTGAAAGAGGTCAGCGCTTTCGCCTTCCTATCAAACCGGGATGCTGCGATGTTAGACGCCAAGGTGTCGGCACTAGACGCTGAAATCCTCCTAAACGCATTTAGAAAAGCGGTCATCGAAGAGAATGTCCCCGAAGATCAATGGCGTGACTATGCCTCGCAAATGATCCGCGATTATACCGATGTAACGGTGATAGATGCCGAATTGCTCGATTGGATTACGCGTAAGTAGGCCGTGAACCCATAAACCGTTTGAGCCTTAACCGGAATACCGGGCAGTATGTCTTCAGCGCATTAACTCCAGCTGCGCCATCCGCGAACGTTTATGGCAGCGCGTCCGGAGCAGGTGGGCCGGCGCCGAAGGGAATGAAGCGGCCGGCGACTGTTTGGGTCAAGGCGGGGCTGATCGGCCGCGTAAAGCACCTGCGCGGCGAGGAAGACCTGAGGCATGCCTCATTGCAGGACTTTCGTGAGGAGAGTTAGCAGGGCGGCATCGAGTGCAACATTTGTGATAGACGCTGACGGCCGCAGCCAACAGAAATGGCCGGAGGTGATTGAATGAACCGGTTCCTGTTTTCCGCTGCTGACTTCCTATCACGCCCGCCCGGCTTCTACGTCATGGTTGTAGTGATGGTGCTGTGTACGCTGCTGGTGCCGTTCGGCCTGACTAATGCAGTCACCTATGCTTTGTCCGTTGCGGCCATCATCATCACCGGGGTGGTGCTGATCCAGGGTTACCGCGACACAGCTGCCATCCATGCGAAACTGGACGAGATCATTGTGGCGCTGAAAGAAACCAGAAATGACGTCGTCGGGCTGGAGCATGCAGACCCGAAAGAGATCAAAGCCAAGCTGGCAGCTCTCGAGGCCGAGGCAGGAGATGGTGATGGCGGTCGCTAAAAAAGACCAGGAGCGCGTTGGGTACGCTTGGATGTATGGCGTACAGGCGCAGAAGGATGGCAAAGAACGTGCCGTGCCGCCGTTTTGGCAAGAGCACGCCGAAGCGTGGCTGCAGGGCTATGATGGTGTCCCTATGGCTGGCATGGGCAAGGCAAAAGCTGTCAGCGACACTATGGAAGAAGAGGTCGACGAAGCTGCCGTCAATCGGTCTGCGGGATGAGCAGACGCTGCCGGCGTTCGCCCAGCGCAGGGAGATGTGGATCCATCAGCATCAGATTCCCGTTGAAAAGCTGATTTTCTCAGCGTTATAAAAATGGACGTTACCCCATTGCTTTCGTAGGGAGGCCGCGATGGATAACGTAATCCCATTCCGTAAAGATCGCCCTTGCGTCGAAGTGGTCGAAGCCTGCGGCGAATGGTTCGTCCGTGTGGTGGAGGAAGACCAGGAACTTACCCGATCATTCGAGCTGGAATCGTTCGCCTTAGCCTATGCGGAAGGCCAGCGGATACGCCTGGGGCTCGACAAGATCGTCCGGCTCTAGGCGCCACCATCCGCAAAAATATTTGCAACCTTGGCGCCTACCGCGAGTTGTATTTCTGGCGGTCGATTTCCAGGCCGGAATGTAGCCGCTCCCATCGGAAAGCCCGCTGCCACCTCTCGCAGCGGGCTTTTTCTTCGCTGACATCTGACATCAAGGAAGCACGTCAGCGGAACTTAAATCACGCGGCCCGCTTCTAATATAATGAGCACACGCGGCATCAACTTTCTCGATCAATGGATAGCCCAGAACATTCCCGAGACGTCGCATGCTGACGCTGTCTCCTTGAGCGACCTCACAAATAAGCTGTTCGCAGACGCCAAGGCAGCGGGCATCGAACGCGGGGAAATCGACGAAGAGGTGGTCAGTCTGTATCGCACTCTCGTTGATGCTGTCGTGCACTTCGATCCGGGCATACCGGAATAGCCACCCTCGCAAGGTTTGAAAACGTGAGTCGCCCCCCTGAGGCCTGCCTAGACTCGCTTTTTCCCAAACATCGTGGCAGGACCGCAATATGAGCCAGCGACCTAGCAACCGCCCGGGCGGACCGCGCCAGTTGACTTGTTCTCATTTCGTTCCCATCTTGGTCACTCCATGATCTGACACCAATGAGCGGTCGCTAGCATGTGTGGACGCGTTTTCGTCAAATCGACGATCCCTGACATGGTTCGACGTTTCGAATTCGCCCATGCCGGTGATATCGAGCGGCTGGGCAATGGCTTTCCGATTTGGAACGGCGCGCCGAGCCTCGTCTACCCAATCATCATCCGCGAAGAGCTGTCCACCAGCACGGCCGGTTTCGTTTCGGCCAAATGGGGCTTGGTGCCCGGATGGGCGCGCGACGGCGGCGGCCGGCCGCCGCCGGTCAACGCGCGCTGCGAGACAGTCGCGACCAATGGCTTGTTTCGAAAGGCCTACGCCTCGCGGCGCTGCCTGGTGCCGGTCGACGGCTATTTCGAATGGCAAAAGCTCGATGCTTCGGGCAAGAAAAAGCAGCCCTACGCCATTGCCATGAAATCGGGCGAGCCTTTCGCCATGGCCGGAATCTGGGAAGAATATGCGGACAAGTCGACCGGCGAGCTGATCCGCACCTTTGCCGTGGTCACCTGCGAGCCGAACGAACTGATGGCGACAATTCACGACCGCATGCCGGTTATCCTGGCGCCGGAGGACTATATGCGGTGGCTGGGGCCGGAGCCGGATCCGCGTGACCTGATGAAGCCATTCCCGTCCGATCTGATGACGATGTGGCCAATCGACAGCAAGGTCGGCAGCCCGCGCAACAACACTCCCGACATTATCGATAGGATCGGCCTCGGCCCGACTGATCTGTTCGACCTTTGATCATTCCATGTCGGGGACTTCACCTGCGGTGAAGAGCACGCTTGGCGGCCCATAGTCGCCCAGAGCGGGATTGGCTTCGCGGCTCCATGCGACAACGCCGACGTGTTTGGACGCGAGTCCTTTGGCGAGGCGGATCGCACGTTCCTCGGTCTGTTGGTCGGCCGGTCCGAACGCCGTGAACAACTCGCCGTCCTCGCCGCGGTCGAATGCCATAACCACGATCAGCTTTGGCAACTTGGGTTCTGGCAACACGTGGACCGACATTTGAAGCCTCTTACAGAAATCGTTCGCCGTCGTCGCGATGTAGGAAACAGAACCAGTGCGATGGCTGGCGCGGTCGAGCAAAGCCGAAGGCGGCGTCTTTGCCGCAGCCAGCATGCTCGCACGCACGATTTTCGACGCGGCGTCCTTCGCGCGGTACGGCCGTCATGCCTTCGGCGCGCCTTGCCGGTTCATCGCTCATGGCTCTGCCTCGAAATATTCAAGGATGATGACATAGCCGGGGTCGACCTTGATCCGAACATCGTCACAAGTCGAACGGTCGACGACTTCGTGCTCCGGCTGCCACATGACATTGACGACGCGACCGCCGTTGTCGGCCGCTTCGTTGAGCTTCAAGTGCAGAGCCTTCGCGTCATTCGGACACGGCTCGACCGCATAGCGCAGTGGCATGTGAGACTCCTTTCCACGCCGAAAAGATTCCACAATCCGGCTTGACGTTCAAGGAATTTGTTCCTTTTCTGTTCTCATGGCCCATGAACCGATCGACACGCTGGGAAAGGCAACCCGGCACAACATGCTTGTGAAGGCGGAGTGCACCTGTGGCAACGTCTTCTACTGCCGCTCGGCCGACCTGATGATGGTCTACGGGGGCGGTGTCGATCCGTTGCGCCTGAAGTTCGACTGCAGCCGGTGCAAGCCGAGTATCAAGATCACGCTTCTGGAAGTTCACCCTGAGCATCTGCCTAAGCGCCTGGTCATACACAAGCCGATGAAAATCGACGGGAAGATCGTCTGGCATACTGAGAGGTTTCGAGCGTGAGAGGACCGTCATGACAGAACGGTTGGAGGTAGAAGAGACCGATGGCGGCTTCCGGGTGCTCGACCAGGCAGGCATCGAGCTGGCCCATGTTTTCCGTCGCTTCGAGGCTTTCGTTTTCGCGCGTGATAGAGGGGCCCGGGTGCACCTCAAGTGGGAACGGACCGTTATAGGCGGACGCGAGGTTCGCAAAGACTTTTCGGCCCGTCACGGCGAGCACGGAGCCGGGCGCATCATGCCCACGGTCAGCGGCGATAGACCCGGCAGCTGGGCATGGTTCGTCAACGGGACCGATCCCGACACGGGTCGAGGCTGCAGCATAGGGGGACGAGAGAGTTCGAAAGACCAGGCAGTCGAGGAGCTGGAGGCGGCCTACACCGAATTCATTGCCAATGGCGAGAAGTACGGCCGGCTGAAGAATGGCTGATCGCACCGCCCCCTTGTCGAAACTGCTTGCCAACAATCCCAGACCAGTCTCGATCGCCGCCGGCACTACCGCATTGCGGTCGATCGGCGCCGCAGGGTAGGTGCTGGCGGCCTATGGTCTGGCCGCCAGCAAGGGCATTAAGCCCGACGCGCCCGACCGTACAACCGCTCGGCTGCCATACGACTCTCTGGATAGAGCTTTCCGGTGTTGATTTCCGAAATGCGACCACCATTTACGTCGTAGGCAGCAGCAATCCGGCTATGCAGTTCTCCGTCCCAAATCCGCATGTGGATCTGAACGGCATCATCGAAAGTAAGCTTATAGCTTGGGTTTTCCAAAGCCTTCGGCATCGGAAATTTCCTTCTTAGCAATGCCGTGCAGGGGTTGACTTGGGGCACGAACGCGACAATTGTCCCGTTCGTGGGTCCACAAATTCCGCCCCTGCAAGGCGGTTTCACACTAAGGCCGATTCCGTCTGATCACGGGATCGGCCTGCTCGTTTCAAGCACTGCTCGACTCGAACGCACGCATATTAACTAATTGGTAATCTTTAGGAAAACACTAAATATAGTGTTAACAGATGATTTTTTCCAGTTCGACAATTCTCCCTTTCGCCACCCAAGCCCCAACGATCCCAACGCTTCCGCCAGCCTCTAGACGGGCGTAAAATCTGGGCAAAACGCACAAAATCCGGGAAAAAGACCGGGCTCGAAACTCTCCGGTCACGCCCTCAACAAGAGCACACGCCATATAAGAGGCGACGAATTCTTTATCGTCAAGGGTTCGTTTGCGTAGCTTTTGTGACCCCAACATCTTGGGTGGCACATCGGTGGATAACGTGGACATCAAGTCGGCAATTCCTTCGCCAATTCCGGCAGAGGTTAACGACCCTGGCTGATGGGTGAATGGCCGCGGCAAAGCGCGCTGGCATCGAACGTGACGAAGCGCCCAGCTCAAAAGGAAAGCGCCCGGATTGCTCCGAGCGCCCCTTGTTAGAAGAAGATTGAGAGAATGGCCGCGATGCCGAAAAGGCAGAGCGCGACGTTCACCTTCACTTCGAATGTCACCGATACTTGCTTCCGCATGGGAGGCTCCTATCGGGTAGTCCGGACTACCCTTTGAGGGGATAGCTGGCGGAGTATTTCTATCGCGCCCTTGCTGGCGCTAGACCGATCGGTGATCAGCCGACCTAGTCGTTGCGACGCCTTACACCTCATCCGAGGGCGAACATCCTTCGCACGCAAGACGCCTTAGCCCCACCTACCTCGGCGGGACACAGGACCGGGCATGGTCCTTTCCAGCGATAGTCTTGGCGGAGCCGCATTACGGGCCGCTGATTCTCGGTGGACAGGCTTAAGATACCAGTTTCACTTACGGGAGTCGAAGCCCAATAACGCGAGACCCGGCGACAAATCAGGGACGCGCTGATATGAATCGCGCATGGGGCTTATCGGATTTCTTCAAGCTAATTGGGCTGCGGTAATGGCCGCGCCTTGGGTGTTCGTAACTCTTGCCGCTATTTGCGGCGGTGGAGGATGGGCGATTGGCCGTTTCATGTACGGCGAGCGTATTGCAGCCCTTGGCGAGCGTATCGAAGCCCTCAAAAGCAGGATAGAGACGCGAGACGAACGAATTGCCGGTTATGAGGCGGCGCGCCTTCTCGAAAAAGAGAAACCATCGCCAGTTGAAAAGGACAAGTCGGCAGCAAGACTGCCGCCGGTGCCAGTGTCACTGCCGGAAGCAGGGGCGGCACTCAAGCTTACGCCCGCAATGGCCGAAAAATTGCGTTCCGCTCACTCGCGCTCTGTGCAGGTCACCCCTAAAGATTCGGACTCGTTCAAGGACAAGCTTGTCCGCCAGCACTGGACTTTCTACTTCAGCCCAAACGGCAACAATGGCAGCAAAAGCATGACGTTCTTGCCGGGCGGCGTCATTGGGGAAGGTCGCAACGACAACGAATTTCGCTGGGAATTCGAAGGCGACATGCTGGCGATTTATCGCCGCAATGGCGACGTGCAGAACTCGTTCCGATACAATGCCGCCTCTGGCCGATTTGAGTATCTTCCCGACCAGCGCGCGCAAGGTTTCAAGGACCAATACCTGCAACCACGCTAGCGGCAGCGTTTACGAGGCGATCCTCGGATCGTGAACAAGCCCTGCACGTTTGCTGCACGCTTTTTTGTGCAATTCGTCGTTTGTTCCGTGCATTAGGCGTACAGTTGTGCAACCGACAGCTAGGCCCCAAATGCGCAAGCGCTTGATTTTATTTTAGAAATCTGGTGCTGCGAGAGAGGATTGAACTCTCGACCTCTCCCTTACCAAGGGAGTGCTCTACCACTGAGCTACCGCAGCCGCTGATGGCGGGGCTTCTGCCATATCGAACCGGCAAGCGCAAGGCATCTGTGAAAGGCTTTTGCCGGACAAGTTTCGCTGACATGGCGGCGCCACAATGCTAGCTATCCCCTTGGAACGGCAGACCCCGCCGGTCGCGGGTGGGACGGGACGATGAACGACAAGACAATTCCACCGAAAAAGGCCGATCCGGCAAAAAAAGGCGGCACGGACCGCAAAGACCGGCTGGCCGAGCAGTTGCGCGCCAATCTGATGAAGCGCAAGGCGCAGACACGGTCGCGGCGCAACGGTGACGCTGATCAGCGGCCGGAAGGCCTGGCGGCTGCAGAAAAAATGCACAAGGACTGACCGAAAGCAGCCACACTGGCCCGCCACCTTGGCCAAAGGGGCAAGAAATCCTATTTCTTGAACCAAGCCGGCCAATGGTCTAGACGGGCCGATACTTTAAACGGACGAAAACCGGCCTTTCGGGCCGAGGGGACATTCTCTCATGGATCGCATCAGAATTGTCGGCGGCAACAAGCTCGCCGGAAGCATTCCGATTTCGGGCGCGAAAAACGCAGCCCTGCCGCTGATGATCGCGTCGCTGCTCACCGACGACACGCTGACGCTGGAAAACGTGCCGCATCTGGCCGATGTCGAGCAGCTGATCCGAATTCTTGGCAATCACGGCGTCGACTATTCGGTCAACGGCCGCCGCGAAAAGCAGCATGAGGGCTATTCGCGCACCATCAATTTCTCGGCCCGCAACATTGTCGACACCACCGCCCCTTACGAGCTGGTGTCGAAGATGCGCGCATCCTTCTGGGTGATCGGGCCGCTGCTGGCCCGCATGGGCGAGGCCAAGGTTTCGCTGCCTGGCGGCTGCGCCATCGGCACGCGGCCGGTCGACCTGTTCCTCGAAGGCCTGCAGGCGCTGGGCGCCGACATCGATGTCGACACCGGCTATGTGCTGGCCAAGACCAGGAACGGCCGGCTTGTCGGCAATCGCTATATCTTCCCGAAGGTTTCGGTCGGCGCCACCCATGTCCTGATGATGGCGGCGTCGCTGGCCAAGGGCGAGACGGTGCTGGAAAACGCCGCCTGCGAGCCCGAAATCGTCAACCTCGCCGAATGCCTCAACGCCATGGGCGCCAAGATCTCTGGCGCCGGCACGCCGACAATCACCATCGACGGCGTCGAATCGCTGTCGGGCGCGCGCGTGCGCGTCATCCCGGACCGCATCGAGACCGGCACCTATGCCATGGCTGTCGCCATGACCGGCGGCGACGTAGTGCTGGAAGGCGCCCGCCCCGAACTGCTGCAGACCGCGCTCGACGTCATTGCCCAGACCGGCGCCGAGATCACCCCGACCAATTCCGGCATTCGCGTGCGCCGCAACGGCGCCGGCATTGCGCCGGTCGACGTGACCACGGCGCCCTTCCCGGCCTTCCCGACCGATCTGCAGGCGCAGTTCATGGGGCTGATGACCATGGCCAAGGGCAAGTCGCGCATCACCGAGACCATTTTCGAAAACCGCTTCATGCACGTGCAGGAACTGGCCCGGCTCGGCGCCCACATCACGCTGTCAGGCCAGACGGCGATCGTCGACGGCGTGTCGAAGCTGAAGGGCGCGCCTGTCATGGCGACCGACCTGCGTGCCTCGGTGTCGCTGGTCATCGCCGGCCTGGCGGCCGAAGGCGAGACGACGGTCAACCGGGTTTATCACCTGGATCGCGGGTTTGAGCGGCTGGAGGAAAAGCTGTCCAACTGCGGCGCGGTGATCGAGCGGATTTCGGCTTAACAGCACGGCAGTTGCTCCGGACAAACAGGAGTCTGGTGCTGTCTTCATTCCCAGCCGACGCACCAAACCCGAGGCGCTAGCCTCGGGTCGAGTTTGTGTCGCGGTTGCACGGACCGGAAAGACCGCCTAACAGAGGGCTGAAACCAACTTTCAGGTGTGCATTCCGTATGGCAGCCCTCAAACTCATCGCGCTCGACGACCAGGATCTGAGCATTGTCTCGGCCCACGTCCAGGACGCCGTGATGAAGGTCTCGGACCTCGAATATTTGCCATCGGCCAAGCGGTTCCTGCTGACCATGAACCGCTTCGTCTGGGAGGCGAAGTCCGGCCTGTTCAACCAGCACAATGAGCGGCGCCAGGCCGTGTTGCATTTCGACCGCGTGCTTGGCGCCAAGACCAGCGGCATTCCGCGCGACCGCCCGGCCGAGGTGCTGTCGCTGCTCGCCATCAGCTTTGTCGAGATCAGCAAGCCGGCCGGCATCGTCGAGCTGGTCTTTTCCGGCGGCGGCGCCATCATGCTCGACGTCGAATGCATCGAGGCGCGGTTGGCCGATATAGGCGGCGCCTGGGAAGCCACCTCGCGTCCGGTGCACAGGGGCTAGACGCAGCCGATGGCCATCACGCTTGTCCAATCAGACGCCGGTTTCGAGCAACGCTTCGCCGCCTTCCTGACCACGAAGCGGGAGGTCTCCGAAGATGTCGACACCGCCGTGCGCGCGATCATTGCGCATGTGCGCGCCGAAGGCGACGCGGCGCTGGTCGACTATACGTTGAAGTTCGACAAGGCCGACTTGAGCCAGCTCGGCATCGCCGTATCAAGGGACGACATTGCTCAGGCCTACAAGCAAGCCGATCCGCAGACGGTCGAGGCGCTCAAATTCGCCCGCGACCGCATCCGATCCCATCACGAGCGGCAAATGCCCAGGGACGATCGCTATACCGATGCCGCCGGCGTCGAATTGGGGTCGCGCTGGACGGCGATCGAGGCGGTCGGGCTCTATGTGCCCGGCGGCACGGCCAGCTACCCAAGCTCCGTGCTGATGAACGCCGTGCCGGCCAAGGTGGCCGGCGTCGAGCGCATCGTCATCGTGGTGCCGGCGCCGGGCGGGATCATCAATCCGCTGGTTCTGGTGGCGGCCGACATCTCAGGCGTCTCGGAAATCTACCGCGTCGGCGGCGCGCAGGCGGTTGCGGCGCTTGCCTATGGCACCGAAACGATAAAGCCGGTCGCCAAGATCGTCGGCCCCGGCAATGCCTATGTCGCCGCCGCCAAGCGCCAGGTGTTCGGCACGGTCGGCATCGACATGATCGCCGGCCCGTCGGAAGTGCTGGTGGTGGCCGACGGCAGCAACGATCCCGACTGGATCGCCGCCGACCTTTTGGCGCAGGCCGAGCATGACGTGTCGGCGCAATCGATCCTGATCACCGACGATCCCGCGTTTGGCAAAGCCGTCGAACAGGCGGTCGAGCGGCAGTTGCAGAGCTTGCCTCGTGCGGAGACGGCTGCAGCCAGCTGGCGCGATTTTGGTGCGGTGATCCTGGTGGACACAATCGACGCCTCGCTGCCGCTGGTCGACCGCATCGCAGCCGAGCATGTCGAGTTGGCCATCGACGACGCCGAGGGTTTCCTGGCCCGGATGCGCAATGCGGGTGCTGTGTTTCTCGGACGCCATACGCCCGAAGTCATCGGCGACTATGTCGGCGGCTCCAACCACGTGCTGCCGACGGCGCGCTCGGCGCGCTTCTCGTCGGGCCTGTCGGTGCTCGATTTCGTCAAGCGCACCTCGATCCTGAAGCTCGGGCCGGAGCAGCTCAGGGCACTGGCGCCCGCGGCGATCGCGCTGGCCAAGGCGGAAGGGCTCGACGCGCATGGCCGCTCCGTCGCCATCCGGCTGAACATGTAGGCGGCGATGGCGGACGGCGATCCAACCCGCGCAAGACTGATCGACGTCGAACTCGACGAATCGATCGGCCGTTCGACGCCCGACGTCGAACATGAGCGCGCGGTCGCGATCTTCGACCTGATCGAGGAAAACAGCTTTCGGCCGGTCAATGATGACGGCGCCGGGCCTTACCGGCTGAAACTGTCGCTGGCCGAATCCCGGCTGGTGTTTGCCGTCGCCCGCGAGGACGGTGCTGCCGTCGTCACCCACATCCTGTCGCTGACGCCGCTCAGGCGCATCGTCAAGGACTACTATCTGATCTGCGAAAGCTATTACGACGCCATCCGCTCCTCGACGCCGAGCCATATCGAGGCGATCGACATGGGTCGGCGCGGCCTGCACAATGAGGGATCGCAGACGCTGATGGACCGGCTTGCCGGCAAGATCGATATCGACTTCGACACGGCGCGGCGGCTGTTCACGCTGGTCTGCGTGCTGCACTGGCGGGGTTAGACCTGGCTGGGCTGCCGCATTCGATCCTGTTTTTGTGCGGCATGAACGCCGTGCGCTCGCCGATGGCCGAGCAGCTGGCGCGGCGCATGCTGCCGCCGGCCACCTTCGTCGCCTCGGCTGGCGTGCACAAGGGCGAGCGCGACCCATTCGTCGATGCGGTGCTGGGTGAAGAAGGGCTGACGCTGGGCGAGCGCCAGCCGCGCGCCATGGACGATCTCGAGGACGACTATTTCGACCTGATCGTTACGCTGGCGCCCGAGGCCCACCACGCCGCGCTCGAACTTACCCGCTCGCTTGCCGTCGAGGTCGAATACTGGCCAATGCCCGACCCGACCGATGCCGGCGGCCGGCGAGAGCAGATCATGGCCGCCTACCGCGACGTGCGTGAACGGCTGAAAGCGCGGATCAGCCGACGTTTTTTGCTTCCAGAAGCAAAAAACGCGGCGGATTAAGCGTGTTCACAAGCGGACGATTATCATATAGGTTCCGCCGAAATTCCGGCCTGGGCACTCCAGGACACCGGAACTGCCATCCAAGCAAAGGTATCGAATGCCGAAGGAAGAAGTCCTCGAGTTTCCGGGTATCGTGACGGAATTGTTGCCGAACGCGATGTTCCGGGTGAAGCTCGAAAACGAACACGAGATCATCGCCCATACGGCCGGCCGCATGCGCAAGAACCGCATCCGCGTTTTGACCGGCGACAAGGTTCTGGTCGAGATGACGCCCTATGACCTGACCAAGGGCCGCATCACCTACCGTTTCAAGTAAGAACCAGATCCGGACCGCGATGAGCAGTTTGCAGAAGCTGGTGCTTGCCTCGGGTTCGCCGCGCCGGATCGAGCTTTTGCAGCAGGCCGGTATCGAGCCCGATCGCATCCTGCCGGCCGATGTCGACGAGACGCCACTGCGCGCCGAGCATCCGCGCTCGCTGGCCAAGCGCCTGTCCAAGGAAAAAGCCGAGAAAGCGTTCGCTTCGCTGAAGAGCGAGGAAGACTATGCGCCGGGCTTCGTGCTGGCCGCCGATACGGTGGTCGCTGTCGGCCGCCGCATCCTGCCCAAGGCCGAGACACTGGATGACGCCGCCAATTGCCTTGGATTGCTTTCCGGCCGTTCGCACCGGGTCTATTCCGGCATCTGCCTGATCACACCGGGCGGCAAACTGCGCCAAAGGCTGGTTGAATCCAGGGTTCGCTTCAAGCGGCTGCCGCGCGAGGAGATCGACGCCTATGTCGCGTCTGGCGAATGGCGCGGCAAGGCGGGCGGCTATGCCGTACAGGGTCTTGCCGGTTCCTTTGTCGTCAAGCTGGTGGGATCCTACACCAACATCGTCGGCCTGCCGCTCTACGAGACGGTGGCGCTGCTTTCGGGCGAAGGCTTCAAGATCCACACCAACTGGCACACCGCGCGGCCATGAGCCTGGACGACAAGGTCACGCCGCTGCGCCCGAAGCGCCCCTGCCCCGAATGCGGCAAGCCATCGGCGCGCGACACCTATCCATTCTGCTCGACGCGCTGCAAGGACATCGACCTCAACCGCTGGCTGAAGGGCGCCTATGTCATCACCGCACGGGATGACGAAGAAGAGAGCGACGAGCCGAAGTAGGGTTTGGGCGGCGCTGGCCGCGACAATTTCACTTAGCCGACCTTGCGCGATTGCTGCTTTGCCGACGCCGATCGAACCCCGTCACCTATCTGCGACAATTGCCCCGGAAAATCGCCCCTTAGGCGCTGGACAGGCGGAATTCCCGTGCTATAACCCACGCGCTTTCAAGGGGCGCCCACGGCGCTTTCCTGAAATCCGGCCAGCGATATTTCGTTTGCCGGTGAGGCCCAGATAGCTCAGTTGGTAGAGCAGCGGACTGAAAATCCGCGTGTCGGTGGTTCGAATCCGCCTCTGGGCACCATCTTACCCGATTGTTTCCATTTGTGTTTTTGGCGCTGCTCATGGTGTCGATGCAATCCGGTTTGACATTTTTCTCAGGCGGGTTTGACAGCTTTCGTTCGCCGCCTGTTCACTTCGGCGTCGAAACTGGTGACCACGGCGGACATTTTCCGGCTCTTGTTGGCGCGCTTCGAGTAGTGCCGCGCCATCTCGATGGTCTTTTGCCCGAGCATGTCGGCAATCGTGCGCTCGTCGTAGCCCATTTCGGCCAGGATCGTCGCCACTGTGTGCCGCAGGCCTTTCAGCGTCAGACCAAACTGGACGGCGCCGGAAAGCTCCAGCGCCTGCCGTACGGGCCGCCACGACGCCCGGAAGCCTGAAGGCGTCCAAGGCTTGCCGCGGCTGTTGGCGCAGAGCGTGATGGCGTCATGCTTCGGCGCGTCCGCCAGCTCGGCGACAACCGGCGCCGGCAGTGGAAACCACATCGGCACGCCGGTCTTGCCTCGCCTCGCATCGATCCTGCCGTCAGAAACGGCCGTAGGCGGGATTTTGAGCGCATCCTGCGGATCGAGGCCGCAATACATCATCAACGCGATCGGCACGCGCATATGCGCCGGCAGCGCGGCGGCAACGGCATCGCGCTCGCTGTCCGACCATGGCCGATTGGCTTCAGCCATGCCGCGCGGCCGGCGGATGCCCTTAATCCTCATCGCCGGGTTCATCTTGAGATAGCCACGCTCGACACCCCAGGCGAAGGTCAGCGCCAGAACGGTCTTCACGTAGTTGCCGAACCGCCGGCCGTGCTTGTCGGCTGCCTTGTCGCGGATCTTCACCACAAGAGGCGGATTGAAGCGATCTAGCGGCGTATCCGCGATCGGCTGGAGATAGTCGAAACAGCGTTGGTAGTCGGCGCGCGTGCGCACGGCCAGGTCAGTGAAAAACCCGCTCGCGCGGTAACGGGCGATCAGTTGGCCGAGCGTGCCGGGCTTCGGCTCGTCGACCTTGCCGGACAGTTCCATGATGCGCGCGCACTCGGCAATGAAAGCGATGCCTCCCAGCGGGAATTTGGCAAGATCGATCATCGCACCGGTCTTGCGGTGGCGGCACCGCCATTTGAACGGCGGCTTGCGGTCCTGCCAGATTTGAAAACCCTTGGCGCGCACGATCGCCATCAGTCGAGCTTGCCCAGAATGTCGTCATCGGCAGCCGCGGCGGTGCCACCCTTCAGGTCGTCGAGCCACGCGTCGAGATCGTGAAGATCGTACATCTTCGCCCCTCCCGGCATAATCATGGCGGTCACAACAAGTGCCACTCGCTTGGCGGAAATACCGCAATAGTCGGCGGCCTCGCGGGCTGAGAGCATTCGGCGAGGTGCTATCTTGAGATTGAGCGTGGCGAGGGTGAGTTCCCTGCCTGTCGCGATCGTCACTTGCCCGCCTCCTTGGGAGTAGTGCCAGGAAAGGCTTGCTCAAGCGTGCGCACGATCTCCGCGTTCATCGAGCGGTACTCCGCAGCAGCCGCAACAGCGATGCGCGCACGAAGCCCGTCAGGCATGCGAACGATAAACTTGTCGGCGTCGCGCGAAAGTGTGTTTGTGGGCCTTTCCATTTTACATCCCTTCCTTTCTATGGCTCTGAGCCACGGCTTGCATAATCATGGCTGTGAGCCATAGGTGTCAACAGACGCGCCTTGTTTATTTTTTGAAGGAGTTTTCCCAATTGGCGGATCGCAAGCCTCAAGAGGCCGACAAGTTCATCGTTCGCATGCCCGACGGCTTGCGAGCCCGCATCGCTGTCGCGGCGATGCAGCACAATCGTTCGATGAATGCCGAAGTCGTCCACGCGCTCGAAGCGGCCTTCCCTGAGGCGCCAGGCCTTCCGGAATTGCTTGCCGACGTCGAATATCTGATCAGCGTCTACAAGTCCGATCGAGAGAAACGCGACGACATACGCCAGCTGTTGGCTGCGCTCAAATTTCAGATTGGCCACCAACGGGAGGAGGCGGAATAATCCCCCGCACCCCTTTTTCGGTTCGACGGCTCAACCGTTCAAGTGTCGCAAAAATTGGGCGGACAACGCTGCCCGCCCAATTCGCATTCCTTTCAACGCGGGCGGATCAGAACATATGGGTGCTGATGATCGACCTCAACCCGCCACTCCTTTCCAGCACAGTGGGATCCGAAGCTTGGAATTCACGTGACTTGAAGTCGCGGCC
>JADMIO010842032.1_pt1 | contig 24985 bp, 37 predicted proteins | sample 8958161 | NCBI WGS metagenome assembly JADMIO01 (sample SAMN16585339, study PRJNA669376) | soil metagenome | isolation source: Crop rotation soil | place: USA: Cullars Rotation, Alabama | collected 2011
AAGATTGAGAAAGTCGTGGTTTCAACAGGTGTTGGTTCACAAAAAGATAAAAAGAAAATTGAACTCATTGCTGATCGTTTGGCAAAAATTACCGGCCAAAAAGCTTCATCACGCACGGCCAAACAGTCCATCGCGTCATTCAAGAGCCGTCAGGGTGACCTTGTTGGCTACCAGGTAACGCTTCGCGGCCAAAAGATGTATGATTTTCTCGATCGGCTTGTAAATATCGCCCTCCCTCGAACCCGAGACTTTCGTGGCATTTCTCCTGCGGCTATCGACGAAATGGGCAATTACACCCTCGGCATCAAAGAGCATACGATTTTCCCTGAAACATCTGATGAAGAGTTGAAAGATGTCTTCGGTCTCGCTGTTACTGTCGTAACTTCAAGCAAAAATAAAGAGGAGACAAAGGCCTATCTCACCCATCTCGGTTTTCCTTTTAAGAAGACGGAAGATAAAAACGGGAAGTAATTTAAAATCAAAACAAAAACCACTTCACACAGAAGTGGTTTTTGTTATAATAAAGACGCTACCATTGGTAGCTGGTGCCACTCCTTGTAGAACCTGGATGATTACCGGTACACAAAACCCGCTCACAAGGCGGGTTTTGTGTTTTCTACTTGAGCGGACGGGGATCGAACCCGCGGACCTCAACTGGTAAGATTGAGGTTCTGAACCATCAGCCGCCCAAGGGCGTAAGTTACCGGCTTACGTTGTAATGAGCATAACAAGTGATCGATAAAATCCTTATAAAAATGGAAAAGTAATTTTGGGCCTAAAAATAGAGGTATAAAAAGTTTTACACAGCTTTTCCAGGTAGAAGAAAGCCGCCCATAAAGGGCGGCTTTCAAACCTCAATCTTACCAGTATCTGTATTATATCCCTTTAAAAATAAGGGTCAAGTCGGTCTAATGGAAAAAATTACCACTAGCAACCCAAACAAGAAAGAGGACGCTCAAAACTCCTAGAAGAAGTTGATAAAAGCGAGGTAGTTTGGGTGCAAGGCGGAATACGAATCCTAGAATAATCGCAATGGGGGTACCGATCCAAATAATCAATATTGGAAGCAAGGCTCCAGCACCACTGTATGGAGGGATTAAAATATTACCGAACAAGAATAGGACAGCAAAAAGAACAACCAGCGTTAATACAAGTCCATAGACGACATTTCTTGAAGGCAAACGTACCACTATGCTAAAAGTAAGCAGGGGAAATAGAAACATCAAACCGATATATCCTAAATCCATCAATATAAAATGTAGATCAAGAGGGCCACTAAATTCTCCACCGGGACGTAAACCTGAAATTAAAACTAGGAGAAAGAGAATTGCCTCAAGTCCCAAAGTTAAATAAATGACCGAAGGCACCTGTTCTTTCCAGGCCTTTTTGGCCACCTGGAGAGCTGAGTTCTGTTGTTCCATGTCTTAATGTTAGCAATACAGCCGTAAATTGACAATTTCCCTAGGGATTGTTAGGATGTAAGTCCGAAGCTTTAAACAGCTTTTTATTTTATGGCGAAAACATCGACAAAAGCTCGCGCTTTACGAACCCCGAAATTCAAGTCGAGGGTCGTTCGTCGCTGTTTCCGCTGTGGCCGCAAGCGCGGATACATGCGAGATTTCGACATGTGCCGCATTTGCTTCCGTGAGCTTGCCAACGAAGGCATGCTGCCGGGCATCAAAAAATCCTCGTGGTAAGTCTCCGCCTTATTTCTTAACTGGAGATACTACTTCGACCCCTATGGATCCAATCGCAGATTTATTGAATCGAATTAAGAACGCTAACCTTGCCGGTCACAAGACCGTCGTGGCGCCGTATTCCAAGTTTAAGGAGTCAATCCTCGGCCTTTTGGAAAAGGAAGGTTTTGTGAAATCTTTTGGCAAGAAAGGCAAAAAGATTACGCGTTGGATTGAAATTGAGCTTGCTTATTTGGGCGAAAATCCAAAGATCAAAGGTCTCGAGCGTATTTCAAAACCAGGCAAACGCGTTTACACAAAGGTCGATGATGTTAAGTCAGTGCGTCAGGGCTACGGCATCATGGTCCTTTCCACTCCGAAAGGCGTCATGACTGATCGTGAAGCTCGCAAGGAAAAAGTCGGCGGCGAAGCTCTCTTTAAGATCTGGTAAAAATATATGTCACGAATTGGCAAAAAAGTAATAGACATTCCAGTAAACACAGAAGTAAAAATTTCTGGAGAGCATGTTTCCGTAAAAGGTCCAAAGGGAGCTTTGGAACGAACGATCGCTTCGACCGTCACCGTTTCAGTTGCGGACAACAAGGTCACGGTTACACCAAAAGATCCTGAAACTGTTGGTCCAGCCTGGGGCACCTATACTTCACACATCGTGAACATGTTGGAAGGCGTCAATCAGCCTTTCACCAAGAAGCTCATTATTGAAGGCATCGGTTTCAAAGCCGAAGTTAAAGGCGATAAACTTGTATTGAGCCTCGGTTTTTCGCATCCAGTTCCCGTTGAGATTCCAAAGGACCTGAAAGTTACGGTTGAGAAAGGCGTTGTGACAATCGTTGGAATTGATAAGGAACTTGTTGGCCAGTTTGCCGCTGGGATCCGATCCTTAAAAAAGCCAGAGCCATATAAAGGCAAAGGCATTCGTTATGAAAACGAAGTCGTACGCCGCAAGCAGGGCAAGAAAGCCGCCTAGTATTTGAATACACCACTATGAAATCTTCTAAAAAAACAGCAAATCGAGAACGACGCCACAAGCGCATCCGCGCCAAGGTTTTTGGCACGGCCGAGAAGCCTCGTTTGTCAGTGCATAAGTCCAATACTGCCGTTTTCGCTCAGCTTATCGATGATGAAAAAGGCGTAACGCTTGCTGCTGTTTCTTCCCGAAAGGTGAAGGGCAAGACGGTCGCAGAACGGGCTTTCGAAACCGGAAAGGAAATTGCTAAACTTGCCGGCGGCAAAAAAATCGAAAAGGTCGTCTTTGATCGCGGCGGATTCATTTATACCGGAAAAGTTAAAGCAATTGCGGACGGCGCGCGCGAAGGCGGACTTAAATTTTAATTATTATGCCTGAAGAAAAAAATACATTTGCTAATAAAAAGGGACCGGAAGCTCAGGGTAATCCTCAGGGCGCTGATGAGCGTGGTTTTCGCAAAAATCAGCGCCGACCGGGACGTTTCGAATCAAAAGTTCGTCCGGAATTTGATCAAAAGATCATCGATATCCGTCGGGTGACTCGTGTCGTGGCTGGAGGCCGACGTTTTAGTTTCTCTGTGGCTTTGATTGCCGGAGACAAAAAGGGACGCGTCGGTGTCGGTATCGGCAAAGCCGGGGACACCGCGCTTGCTATCGACAAAGCTTTGAAAGACGCTAAGAAAAACATGATTCGCGTTGAAACGACCAAAACCATGTCCATCCCTCACGAAGTCGAAGCCAAATACACCAGCTCTCGAGTCCACATCACTCCAGCTCCAGGCCGCGGTGTTATTGCTGGCTCATCGATCCGCAACGTCATTGAGCTCGCTGGTCTCAAAGACATTGCCGCCAAGCTTCGTTCCGGTTCAAAAAACCGATTGAATAATGCCCGCGTTGCCATCGAAGCTTTAAAGAAGCTTGAACCGGTTCGCACAAAAGCGACACCAGTCCAGAAATAAAAACTACCATGCAGATCCATTCACTTAAACGAGTTCATAAAAATAAGAAAAAGGCCTATGTTGGTCGTGGGGGAAAACGCGGCAAGACTTCTGGTAAGGGCACCAAAGGCCAGAAGGCTCGGGCCGGACGCAAAATCCGCCCAGAAATCCGTGACCTCATCAAGCGCTTGCCAAAACTGCGCGGTCGCGGTCAAAATCTCTTTCGATCAATCGAAGAGAAGCCTGTTGCTATCAACCTTGCTATAATTGAAAAGAACTTTGCCGCCGGTGAAATGGTTTCTCCGGAAGCACTTGTTTCAAAAGGTATCTTGGAAAAAGTAAAAGGCAAGTATCCTCCCGTTAAAATTCTGGGCGGAGACCTCAAGAAAAAACTTTCATTCAAGCGTGTTAAGTTTTCAGATGGAGCCAAGAAAGCTGTAGAGACATCGGGCAGCACAATCGTCTAACATGAATTCATTTTTTGAAAAAGTCAGTTTGTTACTCCGAGATAAGACCCTCGTGAAGCGAGTGCTTTTTACCTTGGGCGTTTTGGTTATCTTTCGACTTCTGGCTACGATTCCGATTCCGGGCGTTGACGCGACAGCCTTAAGCCGGTTCTTTGCCGGAAACACTTTCCTTGGCCTTCTCGACATTTTCTCTGGTGGTGGGCTTTCAAACGTTTCGATCGTGATGCTTGCCGTTGGTCCATACATCACCGCGACAATTATCATGCAACTTCTTACCATGATGTCTCCTCAGCTCAAGGCTATGTATCAGGAAGAAGGTGCTGCCGGCCGAAAGCGCTTCATGATGTATTCACGACTGATCACGGTGCCTTTGGCTCTTGTTCAGGCTTTTGGCTTCCTCTTTCTTTTGGAAAAGCAGGGCATTATCGCGCCTTTGAATACGTTCGGTTTTGCTTCAAATGTTCTCGTCATCACGGCCGGCTCAATGCTCCTCATGTGGCTTGGTGAACTTATTTCAGAATTCGGCATTGGTAATGGTGTCTCGCTCATTATTTTTGCCGGTATCATTGCGCGTCTGCCGCAGGTCTTGAGCCAGTGGGCTTACACGTTTGATCAATCCCAGATTCCTTATTACATCGTCTTCGCTCTTATTTCGGTGCTCGTGATTTTGGCTGTGGTTGTTATCACCGAAGCCGAGCGACCAATCCCGGTCACGTATGCAAAACGTGTTCGAGGTATGAAAGTCTACGGCGGCCTCTCAACATACTTGCCTCTACGTCTCAATCAGGCTGGTGTTATTCCAATTATCTTTGCGCTCTCAATTTTGCTTTTGCCGCAAATGCTTTTCCAGTTTTTGGCTACACTCAAAACTCCATTCATTCAGAATGTCTCACATGCCGCTCTCAATATTCTGGCTAATAATTGGTATCACGCCATTCTGTACTTCATCTTTGTCGTGATCTTCACCTATTTCTACACGGCGGTGACGTTTGACCCACAGAGTTTGTCTAGTAATCTTCAGAAAAACGGCGCGTTCATTCCGGGTGTGCGACCAGGTCAGTCGACCGCTGAGCATATTTCTCGGATTTTAACTCGCCTGACGCTTTTCGGCGCGCTTTTCCTCGGTATCATCGCTGTTTTGCCGCTCGTCATGCAGTCTCTTACTGGAAATGCTTCGCTTGCCGTTGGTGGCACGGCTCTCCTCATTGTTGTTTCCGTCATCCTTGAACTCTTCAAGAAAATCGACGCTCAGGTTTCAATGCGGGAATACTAGAGTTTACTTTTTCTGCAGTTCGGGTATCCTTTTAAAGGACTTGTTTCGTGTCTTTGTTTTTCATTTCTTCACTTTTTGAGGGAGCGCCGTATGTGCAAGCGTCAGAAGACGGAGCGTCAAGGGCAGGTAGGGAGCAACTTCCCCAAGTACGAGCTCAACATTGGAGGGCAGATGCAATACCATTCGCTGCATGAAGCGGCGCGGTATCTCGACAACGGAAATATCACCGTCGAGGTCGGCGAGCATGTCATGACCCGGGCGGGAACATTCCGTCCTCTCAACGATGAGGACAAAGACAAGATTTCCCAGGCCACAAAAAACTACAGTAACGGAAAATAAGGCCTCGGATCAACAGACCTGTTCTACGGAACAGGTCTGTTTACTTTTTAGATTTCAGAGGGTAGACTGCTTTTATGAATTTACAAACGGTATTTTTATATGGTCGGGCGGGCGCGGGCAAGGGCACCCAGGCGGCAGAGCTCAATACTTTTCTAAGGGAACAAGATCCGGACCGAAAGACGATTTACCTTGAAACAGGCCAACGTTTTCGTGATTTTATTCAAAATAGCAAGACCTACACGCGCGATCGCGTGAAGCAGGTCCTTGATGAAGGTGGCCTTTTGCCGGCTTTTCTTCCGATCTGGATATGGACAAGCCTTCTTAATGATGAAGTAACAGGAAACGATCACTTAGTTTTGGATGGCCTCTGTCGTCGACCAGAAGAAGCACCGATTCTTGATTCGGCCATGAAGTTTTATGGCCGCCATGGAGCCACCGTTATCGTTTTAGATATTACGGATGAAGAAGCGATGACTCGTCTTTTGAAACGTGCCCGCCATGATGATCATGATGAAAAAATCAAAGAACGTCTTGGTTGGTTTCAGACCGATGTAGTACCAACTATGGAATTTTTCAAAAATGATCCCTTCTACAATTTCATAACGATTAATGGCATGCAATCAATTGAAGATGTGCATAAGGACATTTTGAAAGCTCTCAAACTCGCCTAGATTTTTCTAGGATCTATGATCACCATCAAAACACCTGAAGAGATTGCCACATTGCGCGAAGGCGGCAAGCGTTTGGCTTTTGTGTTGCGCGAAGTTGCCAAAAGGGCAGTGCCTGGCGCAACGACACTTGAGTTAAATGATTTCGGGCAGAAACTCATCGAAGAAGGCGGAGACAAGGCGGCGTTTTTGGATTATCAACCGGCTGGCGCCAAGCGGCCATACCCAGCTTCGATTTGCATTTCCATAAATGATGAGGTTGTGCACGGCATTCCCAATGAAAATCCAAAGACCTTACAAGAAGGGGACATTGTTTCGATCGATGCCGGGCTCATTCATAAAGATTTGATTGTTGATTCGGCGATCACGGTGCCGGTCGGAAAAGTTGATGATACTGCTCGAAAACTTTTGGAAACAACGGAGAAAGCCTTGCATGTTGGGATCAGGGCGGTCAAAACGGGAGCAACGACAGGGGACATAGGTGTTGCTATTCAAACATATGTTGAACCGTCAGGTTTTTCAATTGTTGAAGAACTCTGCGGACATGGTGTTGGTTACAAAGTCCACGAGGACCCGCTTGTGCCTAACTTTGGCATCAAAGGCCGTGGCGCGCGGCTGCCAGCGGGAGCGGTGATTGCTATTGAACCAATGCTCAATGAAGGCACAAAACGGATCAAGCTTGATTCTGATGGTTATACGTATCGCACCAAGGACGGCAAACGCAGCGCCCATTTTGAGCATACGATTGTAGTGACTGAAAAAGGCGCGGAGATTTTAACTCAACTATAAAAAAGGTATAATAGGAGCATGGAAAGTGCTCCTCTTGAAAAAAAGTTCTCTACACCTGAAGAAGAAATAGCATATTTGCGCTCTGAGGTGGCGCGTCATAAAGAAGAAGCCATGAAAGCGGGTGTCGAATCTGAACCTCAGCTTGCGGCGCACCATGTTTTGCGCAATTACGAGGAAAAACCGGCCGCCGAAGTGCTTGCGCCGGAATTTAAAATGTCTGAAAGGAAGGCTGAGGGGATTGTGCTTGAGCTTGCACCAGAGACTCATGACACCCAAATGACTGAGCTTTTAAGCGTGCTTCAATCACATGGCATCAAAAATGCTCTGTCTGTCGTGGAGAAACTTAATAATCCGCACATCGAGGATGATTTTCACCGATTTCTCGTTGAGTATTTGAAGGAGGGTTATCCGGTCACTGGCTTGCCTGAACGGACGCCACTCTATAAGGCTCTCCACATGACCTTGTTCGAAATCTCTCTGCCTGAACCGGAAAAACCCGATGAACGAAAAAGCTTGAAAGAATTGATTTCGAGCATGGAGCAGTTTTATGCCGGGCTCATGTCTGTTGTTGATGACAAAGAAGCCTATAAAAATGTTTTTACGTTTGAAATCGCCAATCCCAATCAGAGCACCGAAGTCGTGTATTATGCGTCGGTGCCGACGGATAAAAAAGAATTATTTGAAAAACACATTCTGTCCTCTTTCCCGAATGTTAAAATTGTGGAGAAAAAAGATGATTACAATATTTTCAATGAAAAGGGCATTGCCGCGGCTTCCTATGCCAAGTCTGGTCGCAATCCGATTTATTCTCTCAAAACATATGATCAGTTTGATCATGATCCTTTAAACGCGATCCTCAATGCTTTTTCGAAAATCGATCGCGATGGCGAGGGAGCGGCGATTCAGATTGTGTTTACCACGGTTGGCGATCGTTACGTGAAGCGCTACAAAAAAGCCATTGAAAATATTAAAAAAGGCACGCCAGTCAAGCGAGCGATTGAGGTCCCAGATGACTTGGGCGGGGAAGTCATGAAGCTTTCCAAAGATATTTTGCGAGACATTGTCGTTGGCGAAAAAAAACCGAAAGAGAATCCGGTCATTGATGACGTGGCGGTTAAAAATATCGAGGACAAGATTTCGACTCCCATTCTCTCCGCTAACATTCGCATTATTGCTTCCGGAGCGGATGAATTTGAAGCCAAAGATATTTTATCTCATGTCGAGTCGGCCTTTAATCAATTTGATAATACGCGGGGCAATAATCTTAAATTTGAGCGTCCAAAGCGCGGCCACCTGAAGCAACTGCTCCATAATTATTCATTTAGAATGTTCGACGAGTCGCAGGCCATGCCGATTTCGATTCGGGAAGCGACCTCGCTTATTCATTTCCCCGTTGCGCCGACCAAAGCCGCGCCGCATTTACGCGAAGCTAAAGCCGGCACGGCTCCGGTGCCACTTGATCTGCCAAACACAGGAACGATGCTTGGCATTAACCGCAATCGCAATGTTGAAACTCGAGTGTTCATGATGGAAGAAGATCGCTTGCGCCACTTCTACACAATCGGTCAAACCGGTACAGGCAAGTCGACTTTGCTTAAAAACATGATCATCCAAGACATTGTGCAGGGCAAGGGCGTCTGCATGATTGATCCGCATGGCGTGGATATTCTCGATGTGCTTTCGGTCATTCCGAAAGAGCGCTATGAAGACGTGATTTATTTTGATCCAAGTTACACCGAGCGACCGATGGCCCTCAACATGCTTGAATACGATCGCAAATATCCGGAGCAGAAAACATTTGTGGTGAATGAACTCTTCTCAATTTTCCAAAAGTTATACGGCGCTGTGCCTGAATCAATGGGCCCAATGTTCGAGCAGTACTTCCGCAACGCAACGATGCTCGTCATCGAGGATCCAGCTTCGGGCTCGACACTGCTTGATGTGTCGCGAGTTTTGGCCGATAAACAATACCGCGCGCTCAAACTTTCTCGTTGTAAAAATCCCGTTGTCGTACAGTTTTGGAAAGAAGTGGCCGAAAAAGCCGGCGGAGAAGCTTCGCTTGCCAACATCGTGCCGTACATCACGTCCAAGTTTGATGTTTTCTTGGCCAATGACATCATGCGGCCAATCGTCGCTCAAGAAAAATCATCATTCAACTTCCGCGAAATCATGGATGAAAAGAAAATCCTGCTCGTCAATCTTTCCAAAGGCCGTCTGGGAGACATTAACGCGTCTTTGATCGGTCTTATTCTTGTCGGCAAAATCTTAATGGCAGCTTTATCTCGCGTTGATTCACTGCACTCGGAAACAGGGATGCCGCCATTTTACTTGTATATCGACGAGTTCCAGAATGTTACCACCAATTCCATTTCAACGATTCTGTCCGAAGCTCGAAAATATAAATTATCATTGAACGTCGCCCACCAGTTCATCGCTCAACTCGAAGAGGGCATTCGCGATTCAGTTTTCGGCAACGTAGGATCAATTGCCGCGTTCCGCGTCGGCGCTGAAGACGCTGAATATTTGGAAAAACAATTCGCTCCTGTCTTTACAGCACATGATCTTATCAATGTCGAGAACCATAATGCTTTCGTAAAGATGCTCGTCAATGGTCGCCCGGTTAAGCCGTTTAATATCGAAACGCAACCGAGCCCAAAGGGCGATAAACGAAAGGTAGAAGCCCTCAAAGAGCTTTCCTACCTCAAATTTGGAGGTGAGCGGGAAGACATCGAGGAGCAAATTATGCGAAAATACAGGAAGGAGCCACCACCTCCTACAGTTAGTCCAGTTACTAGTCCAACAAACATTACCAACGCTAAATAAAAAATATGAGAGAAGGAGCACCACAACAAGAAAAGTTTACCAGTGCCAGTATTGAAAATGCGCGCGATGTGCTGGATGGCATGTGGGCAGATACAAAAGCCACGCAATCAGTCGAAGGTATCGAAGACGTGGCATCTATGCCTTACATTATCCGAGATCTCAAGTCATGATTCTCTTTAAAGAAAAAATTAAAGCCGAGGTGAACCTCGAAGGCTTCACGGCCGAAGAAAAACGCGAAATCGTTGATCGCCTCGAGGAAATTATCATTGCCAAACTCAATCTGGTCTTGCTCGAAGCTCTCTCAGAAAAAGACCGCGAAGCATTTTACAAACTTTCCGAAAAACCCTATACTCCAGCCATGCCTGAGTTTCTGCGGCAGCGCATCCCCAATGCCTCTCAGCTTGTGGACGATACCGCTAACGACGTTATTGCCGAGTTTAATCGACTCCGAGAGTAAATTTCATCTATGAATCACACTAACAAAAAACAGGACCACCCAAAGTCCGAGCGGACGCTTGTCGTCTTAAAACCAGACGCGGTTGAGCGCACCTTGATCGGCGAGATTATTAATCGATACGAACGCATCGGTCTTAAGCTGATCGCAATTAAGATGATTACCCTTCATCCTGACCATGTCCTGAAGCACTACACTCTGGATCCAGAGTGGCGCCGCGTCACTGGTGAAAAGCGGATCAAGGCCGCTCGCGATCGGGGAGAGACGCCGCCTTCGGAGGATCCTTTGGAAATCACCGCTCAAGTTTTGGAACGTTTGAAGCGTTATATGACGAGTGGCCCAGTTATTGCCATGGTCTGGCAAGGAGCGCACGCGGTTCCTATTGTTCGAAAACTAACCGGCAGCACCGAGCCGCTTGCGTCTGATGTAGGCACGATTCGGGGCGACTTCGTTTTGGATTCCTATGAAATGTCCGATCGCGATGATCGCTCAATCCGAAATCTTGTTCATGCTTCAGGTTCAGTTGAAGAGGCGGAAAAGGAAATCGCCCTCTGGTTTAAGCCTGAAGAACTCATTGACTACAACTTGGTTCAAGAAAAGATTCTTTATGATGTGAATCTCGATGGACTTTTGGAGTAAAAAGTCCAAAAACTTTTCCCTATACAACATTTTGCTTCATGCTACGCTTAAGGCATGAAAAACTCACAAAAAGTAATCTTTCTTTTATTAATTATTATCACGGGCCTCGCCGTTGGCTGGGGAATGTATATTTACAACCAGAACAAACCTCCGGTTATTAAACTCGAAGACAATGTACCTTTTAACCCGGACAGACCTGTTTCAACAAATCCAGCAGTAAAAAATTCGTCAAATCAATCTAATATCTCAGTTGCCGGAATGACCAAATACACCGACCAAGCTTTTGGTTTCTCCTTTTATTATCCAAGTGAATGGGAAGTAACATCAGTGCCGGTAACCAATATAAATAAATACACCGACGGAGCGGTTAAGAAGGAATTAGACCTGACCTTTAAAGATCGCCTTCAGGTTTCACTTGAGGAAGTTGTTGCTCCATCGCTTGCAGTTGGAGACAGTACTGGTGTTGATGGAGCATGTCCTGTCTGTTACCCAGTCCATTACTATTTTGATACAAAAGAACATGTTTGGATGAGTGGTTTTCCGGTCTCAGGCGCCCATAAGGCAATCATCTCGTTTACCAATACTATGGGTGGACTCCATATGTTTCCGGGGTCGCAACGGTTTGGAGCCAATACGATCATCCCTCTCAGTGCTCAAAATTTTGTGATGGTGACTGTTAATGGAAGCATTGCAACCACGAGTAATGACCCTCAAGCTCTTGCAAAAACAATCGTTGCCACCAATCCAGCTGTAGCCACTCCAGCAAGTGCCTCCGTTCAACAAAAAGCAGTTGCTCATGTTTTAGAAGCCTATAATTAATATGAAAAATAAAGTCATTCCACTTTTGTTAGTTGTTATTGCTGGCCTTGCGGTTGGGTGGGGGGTGTATATTTACAATCAAAACAGAGCCCCAACCTCTACTGACTCTCAAACTACCACCTCAGATTGGAAAACCTATACAAATGATAAGTTTGGATTGAGTTTTAAGTATCCTTCATATTTAACAGCGACATCTCGAGGTCCAACTGTAGATGGTCAGTCAGGTACATTCCAACTACCTCTCGACACGATCTTTTTTAAGGACAATAATAAGCAAGAATATTTTTCTGTCATGATTTTCCCTCAAAGAGCAGATCCAATAGCAAGCGGCAGTTATAAAAATAGTTATTTGAGTCTCGGTAGCCATTGTGATAATCGTTTCGATGAAGATCCGTCTCAGGCCGAGGAAAAAATTATCGTTAAAAATGGGGTAAAAATTCTGGAGGTAAAAACATACTCTAATCCTGGAGATAGCCATACCTGGAACTATCTCCGATGTGATTATCTTAAAAATTTTTCCAACAATCTTATTGTTTTTAACCTGGTTCGAACCACAGACATCCATAATAAAGCTGAATATGAAGTTAAGTACGCAGACGATAATGCAATTTTGGATTCTATCTTGAACACAGTTTCTATTGAAGACATAGCAAATCAAAATAATAATTTACAAACTTACACCAACAATCAATACGGTTTCTCAATCCAGTATCCTGCGAATGCTTCAGTAAACAATGTAAATCTCTACGAGTCTTACTATGGACCACCGCATCGAATAGATCTCTACACTGCCGCAACGTTTAAACTTACCCCAAGTTCACGCACATTAACAGGTATCGACTACGCGCAACTTTCAATCCAAGTAGCGACGACCAGTTTGGCTGTGCAAAGCTGCGCTAATCCGTATTTTGCGGAAGGGCCAAGCGAGCATACATTATCAAAACCTCCTGTATCGAAAACAATTAATGGAGTTACCTATACTGTTACTGAAACTAGTGATGCGGCATCAGGTGGACAGAGAGCCGCGGTTATTTGGTACAGTACTACCATTAAGAGTGAATGTTATGTTTTGGATGCCGAAGTCTCATACCGTTCTGTTGATTTTTCCCATAGTGCAACCGACGGAAGCCATGCCAGTCAGGCCGAACTCCAAGCTCAAAAAAGCTCTATAGATCAAGCTAAAAAGGAACTTGAGGATATGATTTCAACCTTCAAATTCAACGGTTAAGCTCTAGAAATAAGATTCAGATTAATAAGATGGAAGTGTCAATATTGTCCCTTAATTTAATGGAGGTATAATACTGGCAGGGTTATCTGGGATATTATCTAGACAAAATAAAAATTTCAGGGAGGCTCATTATTGTTTTGCTTCAATGCAGATTACGCAAGTAATCAACAGACAGGTAAAACTGCGGCCACCCACCTAAGTTTATCTTAGGTTAATATCTTACAGGTAGCCCTATAAAAATTCCCGAGCCTTCTCGGGTGTTTTTATAGGAATTGGTATACTTGATGTATGAAATCGGTTCTGATTATTCTTCTTTTGGCCATTCTCGGCGCTTTGCATGTGACGGCTGTGCATCTCTATTGGTATTGGACCATCTGGTGGTTTGATATTTTTATGCATGTGTTGGGCGGACTCATGGCCGGGCTGTTGGTCGCCGCATTTTTTAAAATCGAAACGCGATCAAAATTATTTTTACTAACTTTGTTCGGCGCGTTGGTGATTGGCGTAATTTGGGAAATCTATGAATATAAAATCGGTATGACGTTCACCGTAAGTGGCAGTGGCAATTATATCTGGGACACAACAAGTGATATGCTGGCAGACTTTGTCGGGGGGCTGCTTTCTTATCTCGTCCAGATTGGCGAAGTATGTAAACTCGAAGAAATGAAAGCCAAAGAATCCCATGTCTAAACTCAAGATCACATTCTGCGGGGGAGTGGGGGCCACGACCGGCTCAAATTTTTTACTTGAAAGCGATTCCTTTAAGTTTTTAGTCGATTGCGGCATGCTCCAGGGTGTTTCCGGTGCTGATAGTTTTAATGCCGCGGAATTTTCGTACAATCCAAGTGAAATCAAATACCTCTTTGTTACCCATGCTCACATCGATCACATTGGCCGGATTCCAAAGCTGGTGAAAGATGGTTTTAAGGGCAAAATTATTTCAACACCGCCGACAAAGCGCATCGCCGAACTTATGTTAATGGACATGGCTGAACTTCTCGACGACGAAGCTCGCAAAAAGGGCCTCATCCCGATCTATGAAAAACACGACGTACCTCGGGCCATGGCCTTGTGGGAGACGCTTGAGTATCACACATCAATGACTCTGCCCGACAGGCTTTCATTAACCTGGAAAGATTCGGGGCACATCTTGGGTTCGGCCATGGCCGAAATCAGAAGAGGGGATAAAACATTTGTTTTGACTGGTGACTTAGGCAATTCTCCTTCACTTTTTCTCCCCGACACCGAATCAATCTCTGGCGCGACCTACCTTCTTATGGAAAGCGTTTACGGGGACCGTAATCATGAATCAAAAGAAGAGCGCAAAGCCAAGTTGGCTCATATTGTTCAAGAATCGATTGCCAAAAAGCGCACGCTCATTATTCCCGCTTTTTCTCTGGAGCGCACCCAGGATATTCTTTTTGAGCTCAATGACATGATTGATCATGGAGATATTAAGCCGGTGCCAGTTTTTATTGATTCACCACTTGCCATAAAAGTCACCGAAATTTATAAAGAAAGCGCCAAATATTTTAAACCCGAAGCTCAAGCAATGATTCGAGGTGGTGATGATCTGTTTCGTTTTCCAAAATTGCGCTTCACGCCGCGGATTCAAGAATCATATTCAATTCGCACCGAATCTGATCCGAAAATCATTATTGCTGGTTCAGGTATGTCCAATGGCGGCCGTATCATTCAACACGAAACATTTTATCTGCCCAATCAAAACACGACACTACTTTTGGTTGGTTACCAATCGGTCGGCACGCTTGGGCGAAAAATCCAAGATGGGGCTAAGAAAGTTGAAATCAATGGCGAGACGGTGCCGGTTAAAGCTAAGATCGAAACAATTTTTGGCTATTCATCACACAAGGACTCTGAACATTTGCTTGAGTTCGTGGCCGAAGGTGAAAAAACTCTTAAAAAAGTTTTTGTTTGCATGGGTGAACCTAAGTCGTCACTTTTCTTGGTTCAAAGAATCCGCGACTACATCGGCCTTGATGCTCTCATGCCCGAGCTCGGTCAGTATTTTGAATTAGATATGTAATTAGGGAAGGAAGTGGAAACTCTCGAGGATTTTTACCTCGACGGCTCTTTCGTCTTGGGCGACTGTGCCGGTATCGGTAACTTGCGCGCCAGCTTCACCCAGTGAAAAACAACGATCGATTGCGGATTCTTTTCCATCGATCAAACATTTTTGGACATGATCTCGTACGCTTGCTCGAGCCCAAACGAAACCAAATGGCTCCCAGCCGGCAGGGGAATTTTTAAATGTGGCGTATGTTGCCCAATGCTCTCCGTTTTGCAAAACGTAATCAAATGCTTGAGCGGGCTCTTCTTTGAAAGAAATAGTTGAGGTGCCGGTTGTGCCCAAGACTCCCTCAGACGGAATGCCTTTCGGGAAGATTGAAACATTGGCCACATCGTTGTGGTGCGTGAATGGCAGCTTGGCTGTTTCGGATTTTTTATAAATATTAATTTTTGGTTCAAACTGCGTGTTGTCTACCGCGACGGTCCAATCTAAGGGATATGAAATCTCAAAACCATAATCTTGATTTTGGTAAACAGTCCAGGCAGTTTCGGTTGCTGGTTCTTTGACCGGAGCGCCAATTGGTGTTGTGGGCTGTTGTTTCTGAATTATTTTAAGGAGCACCGAAGCAAAGCCGGCCAAAGCGACGATCACAATAAGTAGCACGAGGATTTTTAATTCTTTCATATACTCATTCTAGCAAATAAAAAACCAGCGGGCTCAAGGGGAAGGTTGCCTTGAGGGGTTGTCCCGCTGGCTTGATTGGGTATCGTGCCAGATAAACATTAGCTAAACGCAGTATACCTTTTTCCTCAAAATTGAAAAGTATGACATTGTCATACTTTTCAAAATACATGTTTAAACCCCACCGGAGGGTGGGGTTTTGCTTTACTTTACTTCGGCGACAATGCGCTTGAATGTTTCTGGACTCTGGTCGGCAATCATTGAGAGAACCTTTCGGTCGAGGGTCGAGCCTTTCTTTTTTAAAGCGCCGATGAATTTGCTGTAGGTGGTGCCGTTTTCTCGCAATGCCGCGTTCAAACGTACATTCCACAAACGGCGGAAGTCACCCTTTTTGTCGCGGCGATGAGCGAAAGCGTAAGCACCAGCATGAGAGATGGCTTCATAAGCGGCGCGCTCTTTTGTTGATCGGCCAAAGCGATAACCTTTAACCATCTTCAAAACATTGCGGCGGGTTTTTAATGCGTTTACTCCTTTTTTAACTCGGGCCATGGTTGTGAATTTAAAAAATTAAAACAGTCTTATACTAAATATCGCGAAGCTTCTTTGTTGCCAATCGAAAACGGACCGGCGCGCTTTTTGCCAAGCTGCTTGCGGCGGCTTTCTTTTGCGTTGAAATGGTTCTGACCAGCTTTGCGGGCAATAATCTTGCCGTTTTTGGTGATCTTCAAGCGCTTCAAAAATGATTTGTTTGTTTTCATTGCCATAAATGTGTTTTCGATTTACTTTGCCCGTTCGATGACGGCCGTCAGACCTTTTGGACTTTTCTTGGGGCTGTCTGCAATTTTGTAATCCTCAGTGATGAGTTTGAACAATCGTTGCATGCGCTCCTCAAGAAATTTCACATCAAGATACTTGGCGCGGCCGGGGAGGAAGAGGTCAATCTTGATCCGATGACCTTCTTTGAGCCACTGCGAAGCTTTTTTAGCTTTGAGCTCGAGGTCATGCTCGCCGGTGCCGATTTTTACCTGAAGGGTTTTAACCTCGGTAACGTGGGCTTTGGACTTGGCATTCTTGGCCTTTTTGGCCTCGTCATATTGATACTTGCCGAAATCCATGATCTTAGCGATCGGCGGGTTGGCATTTGGACTTATTTCAATCAAATCAAGACCGTCAGCGTTGGCTCGCTCCAGGGCTTCCCGAAGTGAGATCACGCCAAGATTGGCCCCCTCGGGACCGATGACGCGAAGTTCATTCGCGCGGATTTGGTGATTTACTCGTACGTTTGCCAAATTGCGTTCGCTAAGAGGTCTTACTTTAGCACAGAGGCCTTATTTTGGCAAATTCTGGGATTCTTCCTTTGCTCCATTTGACACTGCTAACTAAAATAGGCATAACTCTAAAAAACCCAGAAAATTTATAAAGATTTTATCTCCGAGTGATATGATATCCGCACATTACTAGATAAAATATCTTTATGAAAAAGGAAAGTGAGATTGAAAAATTAGCCAGAATGGTACAAGCGGGATTTTTAGAAGTCTTCGCCAAAATTGAGGCGGTGAATGAATCAATTAGAGCCTTAACAAAAAGATTTGATATTTTTGAACATAAAACAGATAAAAGAATCAAGACCTTAGAAGGAAATTAACCGCCAAACCGTTCGGTTTTGATCGAGTGTGGGGTAAAGCCGAGCTTTATCATGTGGTTGGCGACAGCTTCAACGAAAGGTGTCGGGCCGCAAATGTATGTCATGGGCATTTTGGTTTGGATTTGATTTCCAAAAACTTCTGTGAGCATTTCTAAATCAATCCGGCGCTTGTATCCAGCCCAATCTGGCGGGGGATTATCGGTCAATGTTAAAACAACTTTTATATTTGAATCTTGTTTCTGAATTTTTTCTAATTCATCTCGCCACAAAACATGCTCAAGGGTTCGAGCGCTTATGAGAAAAATAATTTCACGGTTTTTGTCTTCTGGGTGTTTCAAATGATGACGGAGCATGCACATGAGAGGCACCATGCCGCTTCCGCCGCCAATTAAAATCAAAGGTCCAGGCATTTCTGTTGACCAAATAAAATGCCCGCCCAAAGGTCCGCGCATTTCCACTTCTGTGCCAACATCGATTGCATTCAAATATCCGGAAACTTCGCCGCCCGGCAAAAGTTGGACACCATACTGAATAATTCCTTCGTCTTCGGGAGCGGAGGCGGCAGAATAACTGCGTTCGGCTTGGTAACCGCCAGGCGCAGTAAGGCGAATATCATAATGTTGACCGGCCATATGTTTAACCCATCCAGGCAATTCGAATGTGAGCGACATCACATTGACTGCCGCCATATCTTTTTTCACCAATTTTCCAACGAGCCAGTTTGCACTCATGATTAAAATTTTTTATTCTCGAAATGCACGAAATTTTTCTGCTGAAAAATTTCTCTGGCGCCTGTCGCGCCTTCCAAGGCATTTCTCAAACAAAAAATTCTAATCATAAGTGTATCGTTGCTCCTTCCAAGGGTCTCCATAGTTGTGGTAGCCGCGGGTTTCCCAGAAGCCGGGAATGTCGTGATCGATAAACTCAAGTCGCTCGAGCCACTTCGCACTTTTCCAAAAATAAAGATGAGGTACGAGGAGGCGAGCGGGACCGCCATGTTCGGCGGGAATATCTCCACCATCATATGAAATAGCAACCCAGGCTTTGCCATTCGAAACATCAGCAAGTGGGAGATTGGTTGAATAGCCGTCGTATGAATGTGCAATCAAATGCGTTGCGTTTTTCTGCACGCCAACCATCTTCATAATATGATCCATCGAAACACCGCGCCATTTGCTATCAAACTTTGACCACTTGGTGACGCAATGAATATCTTTAACCACATCTTCTTGTGGCAATTTTAAAAACTCATTCCAATTCCAGGAAAGCTTATTGTCGACGAGGCCAAGGACGTTCAGTTTCCATTCATCTTTTGAAACGTCAGGTGTCGGACCGAGTGAAAGAACAGGGAAGCCTCGGTCTTCATATTGGCCTGGTGGTAGGCGGTCATTTTTATCGCGCTTTGGTACGAATCCTTCATTGATAATCATTTGGTAAGTATACCTGGTTGAAGATTAAATAAAAATAAACAAAAGCCGCGGAAGGTTCGGATGAACCTTCCGCGGCGGTGATCTTCTCAGTCTTTAGGCCGAGAGGAGGTTGGAGTACACGGTACGACGAGAGCCCCAGACGCGGCGCTTGCGGCGGCGGTAGTAAAGCTGCGGGCGGAACTGGTTGGCCGCATGTTTTTTGGACGTGCGACCTTCCTTCATGTTCTCGACGGTGATCCGCTGCTGCAGCATCAAGGTCGATGTCTCGCGCTCGACGCTGGACAGGACTTGCTCTTCCAGTGGTGCGATCTCCGGCGCCTTGAGTGTGTCGGATTCGAGCTGAAAGTAGCAGCCGTGGTCTTCGCCATCAAGCTTGTCGCCGACGTTCATGTGATGCACGAACGCGATGCCGGGCTGGCTGCTGTAGCAACCCGAGGTGTCGATGTCACCTTCGCCTTGCGCGATGAGAGGACTCGAGAGGGACTCGGATCCCGGCGCCGGTTCCGCGAAGGGATCGGGGTCAAACCGGGAGAGGGCACAGTCGAGGGCCAACAGAGCTCTGGCGCTCTGTATCCGAGAGAATTGAATCGTGGGTTTGGGCGACCACATGACGTGAAACTCCTTGTGAATGAACTATGTAGGAACTCCAATTCCTACGTTTGATAGTATTATACCATATACACCTATCCTGTCAAGCATTAAAAATACCTCAAAAACATAAGAAAATAGCCATAAAATGAGATCTTTCATGGCTATTATTTACGATCATCTGAAACTTAACCCACCCCTTGATTGACGTAGTCCTGGATTTTCTCCCAGGACTTTTCGAAGATCTCTTCAAAGACATGAGGCATGCAGTCATTCTGGTGGCGCTTCCAGAGTTCGTTGCGCACCTCGCCCCTTGCGGGTTTCTTGATGCGCAGCGTTTCCTGGAGAATGTAGAGTCGCATGCACAAGATCAATTTCTGGCGACCCTCATCGGTTGTGGCATTGGGCGACACGTCTTCCAGTTCCTCAAATCGCTTTTCATAAGCGACAAGAAGCTGGTCGAGATCGGGGCGCGGTCCTGCTCCGACATCGATTATACTTGAGTCAATGATGAACATCGTCCCTCCTTTTGAGGTGGTTGAAGTTTCGGTTCTGTAAAAATTTTAATGGTTTTGAGGAAGATGTCAAAATTAAAAAAGAGCCATAGAAAGAATCGTGACTCTTTCTATGGCTGTTGTTGGCGTTATGTCTTCACACCCATAAAGACATTACCCGCGTTGCGAGGAAAGCAAACTTCAGAAAAATCCAGACGTCGACCCACACTGTTTCCTTCAAGAACCAAGAACGCCGCTCGGTTTGCAAGCGAGATCCAAAATTCATGGAGGAAAACATGGGGGCATCGGCGCTGTTCTTCTGGGTAAGCAATTCCAAAACGAAGCGCGTGTTCTACGCTTGGTCGCTTCAAGCCAAGTTTACGAAAGACTCGAAGCACCTGCTTTGCTCGCGGATAAATATGATCGGCAAATGTTACTGGAATGAGAATGTCTTCACGCACGTCCGCTGGCTTAACTCGCCAGTGTTTGTAACCGTAAAAGAATTGCTCCATGCCATGCGGATGCAGATCATACTTTCCCGCGAACACTAAATCCTGCAACGATTCCGGTCCGCCAACCACCACAGGGAAACCCATGCCCATTGCGTCGCACCTGCCTTTCTAAAAGAGGACTATTATAAATCCATTTAATATAAAAATGATTAAGCGGGGATTAAGAATGAAAAAATAAAAAACAAGCCCAGGGCTGTTGGCCCTAGGCTGTGTCGATGGAGCGAAAGAGAACTTTTTCTAAAGGTTACCGCCCGAGATGATACTTGTCGACTCGAGCAGATTACCTTTGTTGGCGATGATCTCACCCAGAGGATGCGTATCGGGCAAAGCCGATTCTTCAATCTCTGCCCAGAGGTTTACGGCTTCGTTGAAATCGATGAGATTTCTTCGAATGGCCACGACGGTCAATCGTTCGGCAGCGCCGCGCGTCAGAATGGGAACACTCAGGGATCCATCCTTGAAAACAATGTGAGCATGTCCTTGCTCATCAGGGGGGAGGAATTTTACCTCGGGCATGGGAGTCTCCTTGGCTTGAAGGTACGGGTGTCTGGGAAATTGGTAGCAAACGCTGCTGATATTATAGAGTAAAAATATAACCAAGTCAATAGTATAAAATAGATAAAGAGAAAGCCGCAGAGAAAGCCAAGGCTTTCTCTGCGGCTTAGGAGCTGTGCGTTAGTCTTGGTCATCGCCAAGCTCATCGAGCATTTTGCGCAAATATCCGTTTTCCCGGCGAGTGGCTTCGAGATCGAATACCAGATACTTGATACTCAAGCGCAGATAGTCCAGGCTCTCTTGAAGGGCGCTGACCGTCTGCTGCAATTGCTTGTGACGCTGCTTTGTATCTTCGGCGAGCTTTTCAAGCCCAGCTCGTTGCTCTGGTGGCAATCCACTGATTTCGCGCATTAACTCAGCCAGCTTTGACTGAAACTCTTGCTCGTTCATCAGAGGCTCCTTTGCAAAACACTGTAGAAACTTTACCGTGTTGAAAAACTTGCGTCAAGAAAAGTAATTGTTGCAGTAGGAGGTTTCTTTTAAGTATGTGGACATGGTGAGTGAAAATTGGAACCAGATTCAAATATGGATGTCTGAAGCAATTTTAGGAATTAAAATATAAGAAAACTGCGAGATGAAACGTGAGACGAATATTTCATCTCGCAGTTTTCATGTCGCAGTGAGGTGCGTCAGATATTGGATCCAACAGGAACAGTGACACCTTGGGCCGCGAGGTTCCTCTTGAAGGTCTTTGGATCAACGCCGAGGATTTCAACAGCTCGCCGCGCCCCTGACGGGTCCTGGCTGCTCTTGATTGAGAAGATTGTCGCGATGTTTTGAGCGATGTTGCCCATCAGTATCATTTGGTCGGCATGCTTAACAAGGAAGATGGCCAGCCTGATTCCCCAGTACAGTCCTATGACAGAGCCAACAAGTGGCAAGAGCGATGCCCAGGAGTGGTCGTTAATGGCGTGCCGCAGAAAATGGACCGCAGACCACACCAAGCCGACCACATACAGAACAAACATGAACAGAATGGGTACCATGATTTTTCCCTTCGTCGTTGTCTGAGTTTTTAGGCCAGTTCGCTGGCCGCAGTTCTGGTATGCAGAGTACCAGATTTTATTAAAAAAGTCAAGTTGTGAAGATGGTCATTAGAAGTTGGAACCACCTTCATTCTTGGGTATTTGAGGCGTCTGAGGCGGTTTTAGAAATTAAATAACAGAAAAGCCCCTACTGAACGAGCTCGGCGCTCTTCTGTTGGGGCTTCTTGACCGATGTTGCCAACTACTTCGAAGTGTCCTTCGTGATGGCAATGAAAGTGCTGGCCATAGTGTTGAGCCAAGCATTTCCCATGTCCACTTCCGGCACAAAGCCGGGCCGCTTGCGGATACAAGACCCGATCTGGATCATGTGGCCCCGCACGCTCAAGAGCTTTCCGGTGTAGACCCCACGGCAGGGGTGACTGTCACGAGACGCGGTGTCGAACCTGAGCTCCTCGACAATGACAGGTTGTCCGACGAGCTCCTCCATTGCTTCTTGTTTGGGCATAGTGTTCCCGGGTTGGAGAAATGGTTGGTAACTATAAAAACTGCTACATATAAGGATAGCATATTTATATAAAAAGTCAATAGCGGTGGAGATGGGCGGAATCGAACCGCCGTGCATATAAATACTGACTTTGAGTTTACACCATATAGCCGATTTCATGCTGAACCGAAGTTCAACGTTTCGAGACATAATCGTATGAGACTGGCGAAACCGATTATGTTCTAGTCTCTAAATTTCGATTATCAACCGAGACCGAAGATAATCTATTCTGAAAATATTACAATCGAACAAGCCTATCAGACATTGGCATGACGATCGTCGCTTAGGCTAATGCGTAAGCGAGGCCGAGTGACTTCACATCACGAAAGTAAGGTGAAGCAATATTCTTGGCTTTTGTAACTAAGCTATTTGCACTTAGGTTTTCTCGCGAAGAGTAGGAGTAGGCGAGAACCCTCCATGGTGAACAAAGACAGTTGTCTACATGTCTAGGCCGATCATCCCCTAAGAACTTTGAATTCCTAAAATCTTACTTGAGAAAAGCCTAGCGAGCGCGACGGCGCGAGCTCGAGGAAAATTCCAGCAGGAATTTATCCGTGCTTTTCGAGGGTAAGATTTTAGGAATTCTTACCTCTTAGCGAATGACCGTAATTGTCAAAGAACTACCTGTCAGAAAACTCCCGGCGAATATCGCGCTCGGTGCTGCGTTTCTTGAGCGTTTCTCTTTTGTCGAATTTCTTTTTGCCTTTCGCGAGCGCTAATTCAACCTTGATTTTCTTACCAGAATTATACACTGAAATAGGCACTATTGTCAATCCTTTTTGAAGTTCGGAAAACTTGCGGATTTCGGTTTTGGTGAGGAGGAGCTTGCGGTCGCGGTCTGGATTGTAAGTTTTTGGCGTGTTACCTGGCTGATAAGGGGAGATATGAGCGCCTTTCAGATAGGCTTCATTGCCGCGTACATATATATACGATGCATCCAGCGATGCGTGACCGGCCCGGAGGGATTTTACTTCAAAACCAAAAAGCTCGATTCCGGCTTGGAAGCGCTCGAGCAGTTCATAGTTGAACCCGGCTTTTTTGTTATGAATCAAAACTTTCATACGAAAATCATACCAGAGGAAAACTCCCTTGACAATAACTCCATGCCGTGATGATAATAGTTTAGACGTATTTTCCGCCGTTTCCTGTCAGGAGGAACCATGCTCGATATTATCTCTCGATGGAATGACGATGTTGTTCAGGTGTCCATGATCGTTGGTATGGTGTTCGTCTGGTACGTTTTGATCCTTCTTCTCAAACCCATTTCGATGGTAGCTGGGAGGTGAACTATGGACGGGCGCGGAATCGTGCCAACACCGCTTACCGAAGGAGAGCTCAAGGCTCTTGATCGGCAAGGGGAGTATGCTGGGGCATTGATCGAATATGTCCTGAAGCCAATCGGCAGATTCTGCCTTTTTGTTCTAGGACTTATTTGCGCATTTCGTATTCTGCGCAGATTCCAACGGGATCTCAATCGGGAGTAAAGCGGCGGAGGTGTCGGAGGAGAGATAGGTGACGTGGCGACGTCACCTTTTTTCTTGAAAATTTTCTTGCAAAAAACTTTTCTGTGCGTAACATACAGGGGCACTCATGATTTCTTAATTTCTTTAGATTTTAATAAAAAAAGAGTATTATAACTTTACTTATGGCTCAACAAAACAACAAACAAAATAACAAGAAAAAACAGGAAGAACCAAGAGGTTCTTTGTGGCGCAATATCATTATCGGGTTTCTGATTTTTTTAACCCTGGGAATTCTCTATTCTTTTATTTCCGAATACACGACAAAAGAGCAATCGGTCACGCTTTCTGATTTGGCATCGGACATAAAGTCGGGAAAGGTGAGCGCGATCACGGTTTCAGGTGATGATCTTACGGTGTCATACAACGGTTCAGACCAAAAGAAAAATGCCAAGAAAGAAGAAGGCGAGGCATTGACGCAAACGTTGGTTAACTACGGCGTGCCGGCGGATAAATTGTCCGCGGTCAAAATTGACGTAGCGAGCGCGGGTGGCTTGGTCTTCTGGCTTAGCGTTGTCTTGCCGTGGCTCGTGCCGACAATTTTGGCGGTGATTTTAGTTTGGATTTTCTTGCGGCAAGTGCGAGGCGCGGGCATGCAGGCCTTTACCTTCGGCCAATCGAAAGCGCGCATGATTCCACCAAATGATAAAAAACAACGCGTCACCTTTAAAGATGTAGCAGGCGCGAAAGAAGCAAAAGAAGAATTGACGGAAATTGTCGACTTTTTAAAAAATCCGAAAAAGTTTTTGGAAATTGGCGCACGGATTCCGAAAGGAATTCTCTTGATGGGCGCGCCTGGTACAGGAAAGACACTCTTAGCTCGAGCGGTGGCGGGGGAAGCGCAAGTGGCGTTCTTCTCAATTTCCGGTTCTGAGTTCGTGGAAATGTTTGGGGAAAG
>JADMIO011618445.1_pt1 | contig 24982 bp, 23 predicted proteins | sample 8958161 | NCBI WGS metagenome assembly JADMIO01 (sample SAMN16585339, study PRJNA669376) | soil metagenome | isolation source: Crop rotation soil | place: USA: Cullars Rotation, Alabama | collected 2011
GCGACAACTTGTCCACGTGGAATTCTAAGCTTAGGATCCCAATGTGCTGGAAAGCAACGCGAATTCGGCTTCCTGGATCATGGCCGACATATCCCACCAATCGTGGTATTCGTCCGATACCTGGTGATAATGCTTCGCCGTGTACGTCGACGAGAAGTCCCGGGCTTCGCCTGTTAAAGGCTTGATAAAATAATCGCCGTGCTGCAGCGAAACTGCCGGGACACCGACCTTCGCGAATGGAAAATGATCCGACCGGAAGAAAAATCCCTGCTCCGGGCGCTGGTCGGTCTCGAGCGTCAGATTTCGCTCCTTCGCGGCGGCGTCAAGCGCTTTGGAGATCGTCGAGCGCTCCGCCCCAAGCGGCATAAAATCCTTGACCGGGCCGAAAAAATTCACGCCGTCGATATTGATATTCGCGATCGTCTTATCGAGCGGCACCAGCGGGTGATGGGAATAATACTCCGCCCCGAGCAGGCCCTGCTCTTCAGCCGTCGGAAAAAGAAACAGCATGCTGCGTTTCGGCCTTTCCTTCTCCGGCATTTTTGCCAGCGCCTCGGCGATACCGAGCAGTGTTGCCACTCCGGACGCATTATCGTACGCGCCGTTATAGATCTTATCCCCTTTGGCATTCGCCTCCCCGATGCCGAGATGGTCCCAGTGACCCGAATATACAACGTACTGCTTGCGTAATTTCGAATCGCTTCCTTTAACTATCCCGACGACATTAGGCGAATCCGCCACTTTTAGTTCGCTTTCCAGGCTTAATTTGACTTTAACGCCGGTATTAACCGGCTGGAAATCGCGCCTCTTCGCTTTAGCGCGCAGCTCATCGAGATTGAGACCGGCAGCCCTCATTATTTTAGTCGCCGTGCCGTTCGTAACCCACGACTTCATATTCAAAAAAGGAGTGTTATCCCCTTTTTCCCGCGCGATCTCGTATCTCCAGCTCCCGTTCGACGTGCGGACAACGTTCCACCCGTACCCGGCGGATTCGTCCGTGTGAATAAGTATTACGCCGGCCGCTCCGCGTCTTGCTGCTTCCTCGAATTTATAGGTCCAGCGGCCGTAATAAGTTAGCCCCTTGCCGCCGAATAGACCCGGCTCGTCCTGGGTGGCCGGCGGATCGTTGACCATTATCATCAATACCTTTCCACGATAATCGGCCGCGCCGCCTTTATAATCGTTCCAATTATAGAGCGGCGCATCGATGCCGTACCCCGCGAAAACTATCTCGCTGTCAATCGAAACACCGGCAGTTTGAGCGCCGGTTGTGGCGACAAAATCCTCCGCAAATTTGAATTTATCGCTTCCCTTTGGGCCGTTTATTTCAAGCATCGAATTCGGGTTTGCTTTAACACCAACCAGTTTTACGTTCTGAAAATAACTTTTCTTGTTGCCAGGCTGGACACCGGCCGCCTTCAGCTCGTGGGCAATATACTCCGCCGCCCTCAATCCGCCCTGCGTCAGCGGTCCGCGACCATCAAAGTCGTCGGCTGAGAGGCGTTTTACGCGTTCTCGCATTTTATCCGCGCTAAAACTTGCGGTTCGGTTCTGAGCCGGGAGGATAGATGCGCTAAACGCAACTAATACAAGGGTTACTATAAATTTTCTCATAACGATTAAAGTTCTGCCCGAGCAGTGTGCATCACTACACTTAAAGTAACTTCTTAACTTTTAACCCTTGATCAGGGCCATTGCTTCGGCCCGGGTGCGCGAATCCTTTCTAAACCCGCCCAAAACAGCCGAAGTCACGGTTATGGCGCCCGGTTTTTTTACGCCCCTGAGCGTCATACAGGTGTGTTCCGCCTCAATAACAACCATCACCCCGACCGGGTTCAGATTCTCGTAAAGCGTCTGTGCGATCTGCTGGGTAAGCCGCTCCTGCAGCTGCAGCCGTCTCGCGTATATCTCTGCAATTCTCGCCAGTTTAGAAAGGCCGACGATTCGCCCGCCTTTCGGTATATAAGCGATGTGACACTTCCCCGTAAACGGCGCCAGGTGATGTTCGCAGACCGAGGCGATGGATATGTCCTTAACGATCACCATTTCATCGTGCGAATCGCCGGGAAGCGGCACGATATGCTCGGCCGGGTCCTGCCATATTCCCTCGGTAAGCTCGGCGTAAAACTGCGCGACACGCTCGGGTGTTTTTACCAGGCCGTCGCGGTCCGGATCTTCGCCCATTCCCTCGAGCATAAGCCTTACGCCCTGGCTTATCTTTTCAAGATCTACCTTCTTGCGGATCTTCTTTGCCATATTTGTATTGTCTTCTTAGATTTAAGCAAAACGCGCGAAAATTCGCTAGCCGATAAGGGGGAGTATCTCGCCGGCCTCCCCGCGCAGCGAGAGGTCGCAAAGCCTGGAGAGTTCGGTCTGCTCGGGATTGATCTCGACCAGAAATGCGCCGCTTTGCTTCGCTATAACCGGGAGCGCGGCGGCCGGGTAAACGAGCGCCGAGGTCCCGACCACGAAGAACATATCGCATTCTCTCGCCCGACTTTCAGCCCTTTCAAATTCACCCGTTGGCAACATCTCACCGAAAAGGACGACGTCCGGCCTCAATCTCCCGCCGCAGCTACGGCAAATATCGGGCTCATGCGGAACTCCCGAAATATCGTGCCTTTCGCCGCATTCGACGCAGTATGCGCGGTGAATATTTCCATGAAGCTCGATAGGCTCGAACGAGCCGGCCACTCGATGAAGCCCGTCGATATTTTGTGTTACAAGTGTAAATTCATCGAATTTGGCTTCCCATTCGGCCAACGCGATGTGACCCGGATTAGGCTTACATTCGGCGAGATGCCCCCGCCTGAAATCAAACCACGCCCAGACCTCGTCCAGATCCTCGCGCACCATGCGGGACGACGATAGCACTTCAAACGGCATTCCCTTCCACATCGACAGCCCGTCTCTTCCCCGAAATGTAGGCACGCCCGATTCGGCCGATATACCTGCCCCGGTTAACACACAGACTCGCCGCGCGCCGTTAAATTTAGTCTGTAATAGTTCAGAAATCTGCACGTATGAAAAGTGTAATCGCCAAAAATCGTTGGGTCAAAAATTCTTTCTTTCGCGGATATTTTTTGTGTCTTTTTTGTGCCTTTTCGCGGCGATCGGCCCATTTTGCGCCGCTGACGCGCAAACTTCTTACAAATTCGATATACTTTCCTTTTTGTCCGATATGAGTATTCTTGACCTGCAAAACACTCTCCGCTCCAAGGTTGCCGAAACTGCCCGCGAGGGTTTCGGCATCGAGCTCGATATGCTCGCATGCGAAGTTCCGCCGAAGACCGAGCTCGGCGACCTGGCCTTTCCGGTCGCGTTTGAACTTGCAAAGCGAATTAAACAGGCAACTGGCGAGAAGAAGAATCCGCGCGAAATAGCCGAAACGCTCAAAACGGCCCTTGAATCGTTCGATTTTGTCGACCGTGTCGAAGTGGCCGGCGCCGGTTATCTGAATGTTTTCTTCGACCGCGCAAAATTTCTCTCCAAAAACGCGGCTGCCGATCCCCTTCCGCGCGCGAAAGCAGGCGCTGAGGCTCACAAGGTGTGTGTCGAGCATACTTCCGTTAACCCGAATAAGGCGGCTCACATCGGCCACGTGCGCAATTCGGTCCTGGGCGACACTTTCGTGCGCATTCTCCGCGCTAACGGCAACCGGGTCGAGGTCCAGAATTATATCGACAACACCGGCGTTCAGGTGGCCGACGTCGTCGTCGGGTTTATTCATCTTGAAAACAAATCGCTTAACGATATCAAGGAGCTCGATCAAAACCTCGCCTCTCAAGAGACGTCATTCGATTACTATTGCTGGGACCTTTACGCCCGCGTCGGCCAGGAATATGAGAAAAATGAGGAGCTGAAAGCTAAACGTGCCGAGGTCCTTCATCTTATCGAGGAAGGAGGCAATCCGACGGCCGAGCTCGCCGATTATGTTGCCAGCCGGAACGTCGAATGCATTCTCGATACGATGGACCGACTCTCGATCCGTTATGATCTGCTTCCTCGCGAGTCCGAGATACTGCATCTTCACTTCTGGGCTAAAGCTTTCGAGCAGATGAAGCAGCTCGGCGTTATTCATTACGAGTCGGAAGGAAAAAACGCCGGGTGCTGGGTAATGCCGTTCGAATCGCATTCCGGCACTGACGAGCACGAGGCGGACAAGATACTGGTCCGCTCGAACGGCACCGTGACATATACCGGAAAGGACATTGCCTACCAAATGTGGAAACTCGGTATCCTCGGGATGGATTTCTTCTACAAGCTTTTCTATACGTACCCCGACGGACAAAAAGTTTGGGTAACGACCGCCGATGAAGCCGAAAATACCGCGGCCGGGGAATTCGGCCACGGGGATACGGTCTATAACGTTATCGACACCCGCCAATCCTACCCCCAGGAAGTGGTCAAGAAGGGCGTCGCCGCCATCTCTCCTGAAAAGGGCGAAGCCGCAAGCGTGCATCTTTCGTATGAGATGGTTGCTCTCTCCCCGGCAGCCGCTGAAGAGCTCGGTTTCCGCCTCTCGGAAGACGATAAAAAGAAAAACTTTATCGAGATGAGCGGCCGCAAGGGCCTGGGTGTAAAAGCTGACGATCTGATCGACCGGCTCGATGCCAATGCGCTTATCGAGGTCGAGAAGCGTCACCCGGAACTTGATATCGGGGAGAAGAAATTCACCGCCCACCAGATCGCGATCGGCGCGCTCCGGTATTTCCTTCTTAAATTTACCAGGACCACGGTTATCGTGTTCGATTTCAAGGAAGCGCTTTCATTCGAAGGGGAAACGGGATGTTTCTGCCAGTATTCAGCGGTTCGCGCTAATTCGATCTTCCGTAAGCTCGCGGAAAAAGGCGAGTCAGTCGATCATTGCCGCGCGCAGCTTTCCGACTCCGCGAAGGTCGGCGAGATCTTTTCATCCGATACCGGGAACGATATATGGTCGCTGGTCACACTCGCGTCACGCCTGGAGGAAACCATCGCCCAATCTGCCTCTCAGAACGAGCCCGCTATACTGGCAAAATACGCCTTTAATCTGGCGAAGGCGTTCAATCTCTTCTATCACAATCACAAGATCATAGTAGAAGAAGACGATGTTAAGCGCGCCGTGCTGATAACGGCGGCTGACATGGCCAGAAACTCGCTTACATCAGCTCTTGCGACAATGGGCATAGAAGTGCCGGAAAGAATGTAGTTGACACTGCGAAGAGCTATCTGTTACAAAAGGATTGATGGATCTATTGGGACAAAATTCCGTAATTAGCTGGCGCGGCCTTGGTTGGCGGCGCGTTGGGCGCGTTACGGGATCTCGTATGAATTCATAGATCTTCTTCTTTAGGTCTTATTCTACTATCTCCGAAACGCCGCCTTGATCATACAAGGCGGCTTTTCTTTTGCTTTATGGACGGTCTCAGCGAATTTGTTAAAAAATGCGGTTCGGCCAATGTTGTGCCGGTCGTGGATACCATTCCCGCCGACCTTCTGACGCCGCTGGCCGTTTATCTGAAGCTTTCCGTCGGGTCGACCGACTCATTCCTGCTCGAGTCAGTTGAAGGTGGCGAATCCCTTGCGCGTTATTCTTTCATCGGCGCCGGCCCGGAAATGATCGTTCGCGGCGGCGATGCCTCGATAACGATAGAACGCGACGGATCGGTTGAAACAAAAAAGATATCGATGATGCAGTTCCTGAAGGAGCATTTTTCACGGTACAGCATAGCTGACTATCCCGATATCCCTTCTTTTGCCGGGGGCGCGATCGGTTATTTCGGTTTTTCATGCGCCGGCTGGTTCGAAAAAACACTTAAGAATTCCGATTCCAATGCGGATGACGCGGCCATGATGTTCTACCGTTCGATAGTTGCTTTTGACCACGCCAAACAGGTAATAAAAATCATCTCACTGGTATTTACCGATAACAAGTGCGACGAGAACGCCCTTGCTGAGCTTTACGAAAATGCCGTCGTTCGGAACAGGCATACGAAAAATATCCTGGAGAGCTCGTTTCTCGACACTTCCGGGCAAAACGGACCGTCGCGGAAAGGAGAATTGACTTCAAATTGGTCCCGCGGTGATTTCGAATCCGCTGTGGTACGGATAAAGGAGGCTATAGCCGCCGGCGATTGCTACCAGGTTGTCCTGTCACAGTGCTTTTCGCGAGTCACGTCCGCCTCGCCCGTGGCTATCTACCGGGCGATTCGCTCTGTTAATCCTTCTCCTTATATGTTTCTCCTCCGAATGGGCAAGAAGGCGGTGATAGGTGCATCGCCTGAGATGCTGGTCCGCTGCCGGGGCGATAAGCTCGAGTATCGTCCGATCGCCGGTACCCGACCGCGCGGTAGAACGCCGGATGAAGATGAAAAACTGGCCCTCGAGATGCGCGCCGATAAAAAAGAGGTGGCGGAGCACTTGATGCTCGTCGATCTTGGCCGAAACGACCTCGGCCGCGTTTCAGAATTCGGGAGCATTCGGGTTGAAGGCTTGATGAGCGTCGAAAAATATTCTCATGTCCAGCACCTGGTCAGCTACCTGCATTCCGACCTGCGCGAGGATCTCGACCCGTTCGATGCACTCGCCGCCTGCTTTCCCGCCGGAACTGTCTCCGGTGCGCCGAAGGTCCGTGCGATCGAGATCATTCGCGGGCTCGAGCCGACAGTGCGTGGCATTTATGCCGGCGCAGTAGGCTATTTCGATTACGGCGGGAATATGGACACCTGTATCGCTATCCGAACGCTCGTCCTGGAAAACGGGATTGCCAAAATACAGTCGGGAGCGGGCATTGTAGCCGATTCTGTGCCGGCAGCTGAATACGAGGAAACGGTAAACAAAGCAGCCGCATTGCTCAAGGCGGTTGAGATAGCGGAGGAGAAATTCTAGATGGCCTCCAACCTCCGACATTTGACCGATTTTCTCGCGTCCGGCCGCGATCTTAACCCGGCGCAGGCCGAAGAGGTATTTATTGCGCTTCAATCCGAACATGACGAAGAGATCATTGCGAATGTTCTGCTGGCCTGGAACAGCAAAGGCCCCTCGGTCGAAGAGATATACTCGCTGGCGATAATTATGCGCGGCCGTGCCCAAAAGGTAAGATCGGTCCGTCCCATGTTTGTCGATACTGCCGGGACCGGTTCGAGCCGGATCAAAACCTTTAACATCTCGACCGCCGCGGCCTTCGTTATTGCCGGCGCCGGCGTGCCCGTGGCGAAACACGGTAATCGCGCGGCGACCAGTCGTTCGGGCAGCGCCGATGTAATTTCGGAGCTCGGCGTAAACATAAATATCGAACCGTGCCTTGCCGGGGACTGTCTGGATAACATCGGCATGTGCTTTATGTTCGCGCCGCAATTCCACTCACTTTCGCTCACTCTTGGTAAAGTCCGCCGGGCCCTGGGAGCACCGACCATATTTAATATCCTCGGCCCCTTATGCAACCCGGCCGCGGCGCCGCATCAGATCATAGGCGTTTGGGAAGCAGCTCTCGTCGAAAAAGCAGCTAAAGTTGTCGCCCGCCTCGGAACGCAAAAAACCTGGGTAGTAAATGGCGGAGGGCTCGACGAGATAACCCTTGATGGAGAAACAAAGATCGCCGAAGTAACTGGAAACATATTCGAGGTCAAAACCGTTGCCCCCGTCGATTTCGGCATGACCGTTACATCGCTTTCCTCCCTTGAAAAACCGTCGCCGGCCGAAAGCGCCGCTCTTATTCGCGACATCCTAAGCGGTCGCTGTAATAACGAGGTTGCAGCGAACCTGGTGGTGATCAACGCCGCCGCGGCGATCTATGTTTGCGGAGTTGCCGAAAGCTTACCCGAAGCGCGGCTGCTGGCCGAAAAAAGTATATCGAGCGGGTCGGCGCTCGCAAAACTCGAAGCCTTACGGGAGGCAACAAACTCGTGAAACCTACTATTCTTGAGGAAATATTTAAGGCGAAAAGGCTCCGCGTTGAAGAGCGAAAGCGATCGGCCGGTACCCCGGGCCTGGATGCTTCACACTACTGGAACAGCAGTCGACCCGGACTTTTTCACGACGCATTTCGAAGGCGCGATACGAACATCATAGCCGAAATAAAGCGGGCGTCACCGTCCAAAGGCCCGATCGCATCGGACGTGAATGTACCCCGGGTCGCGGACGCCTATATGCGTGGGGGCGCCAAAGCGATATCCGTCCTGACCGAGGAAGATTATTTCAATGGCTCTCTCGAAGATCTGAGTGCGGTGCGGCGACGTACTAACCTTCCGATACTGCAAAAAGACTTTATCTTCGATGAATTTCAAATATCCGAGGCCGCAGCCGCCGGCGCGGACGCTATTCTTTTGATCGTCGCGATGCTGGGCGACGGAGAACTTTATCGTCTTTGGAAGACCGCATATCAGGCCCGCCTCGCGGTGCTTGTGGAAGTACACGACCTGGATGAGCTGGAACGGACCTATGCTCTCGGCGACTGTGTTATCGGTGTAAATAACCGAAACCTCCACACGTTTGAAGTATCGCTCGATATATCCCGGAAGCTGATCCGTGAGCGACCTGCCGGAAGGTCGATGATCGCGGAAAGCGGAATTCGAAGTGCCGAAGAAGTAGCCGAATTAAGAGCACTCGGGTTCGATGGCTTTCTGATTGGCGAAACGTTGATGCGTTCCCCGGAGCCGGATAGCCTACTAAGAGAGCTGATCGGCGGACAATACAAAAATACTCCGCCGCTGGTTAAGATCTGCGGCATCACCAATCAGGAAGATGCGCTTCATGCCGTCCGGAGCGGTGCCGACGCTCTCGGCTTCAATTTTTACCCGAAAAGCCCGCGTCATATCACGCCCGAAGCAGCGCGCGGTATCGTAAATAGCCTCTCAGCGGCTCCGCGGGTCGAAAAAGTCGGTGTTTTCGTGAACGAATCGATTGAAAATATAAAGGAAATCGTCGACCGTGCAGGGCTCGACACCGTTCAGCTGCATGGCGCCGAATCTCCGGAATTCGTCGCCACCGTCAGAAAAGCTGTCCGCTGCGCGATCATCAAAGCGTTCCGGGTTTCAAACGATTTTCAGCCGGAAGAAGTGTTGAATTACAACATCGACGCCGTTTTGCTTGACGCTTATTCTTCCGAGGACTACGGCGGCACAGGCGAAACATTCAATTGGCAGGTCGCGAGACAGGTTGCCGGGATCGTGTCGAAAACATATCTGGCGGGCGGGCTTTCGCCCGACAACGTAGCGGACGCCGTCAGGGCCGCGCGGCCATACGCGGTCGACGCCTGCAGTCTGCTCGAGGGCGAAAAAGGCAAAAAGGACCATCAAAAAGTAAAGGCGTTTATCGAGACCGTGAAGAACTTATGAATTATGAACCCGACAAAAACGGTTACTGGGGAGAATTCGGCGGGCGATTTGTCCCCGAAACACTCGTCGCTCCGCTCGACGAGCTGACGGCCGCCTATTTTTCCGTACGTGACGACGCCGCTTTTCGAGCGGAATTTCAAGCGCTGCTAAACGACTTCTCGGGCCGCCCGACGCCGCTTTTTTTCGCCCGGCGTCTCAGCGAAAAACTCGGAGGCGCAAAGATCTACCTGAAACGCGAGGACCTAAACCATACCGGTGCTCACAAGATCAACAATGCGCTTGGCCAGATCTTGTTGGCACAAAAAATGGAGAAAAAGCGCATTATCGCTGAAACCGGGGCCGGCCAGCACGGCGTCGCGACCGCTACCGTTTGCGCGCTTTTCGGACTCGAGTGCGTCATTTATATGGGCATCGAGGATATGCGCAGGCAGGAGTTGAACGTTTTCAGAATGCGCTTGCTCGGCGCCGAAGTGCGAGGTGTGGATTCCGGCTCCTGCACCTTGAAAGACGCCATAAACGAGGCCTTGCGCGACTGGGTTACGAACGTCGACGCGACCTACTATCTACTCGGAAGCGCTCTCGGACCGCATCCCTATCCGCTTATGGTGCGCGATTTCCAGAGCGTGATCGGCCGCGAAGCTCGCGCTCAAATTTTGGAGAAAGAAGGCCGTCTTCCCGATTTGCTAATTGCTTGCGTCGGTGGTGGCTCGAACGCGATCGGTCTGTTTCACGAATTCCTCCCTGATGAAAAGGTTCGAATGACGGGTGTCGAGGCCGGTGGAACGGGCACTGCGCTTGGCGAACATGCTGCACGCTTTATGCACGAGGGTGAGGTCGGCATCCTCCAGGGCACGAAAAGCTACATCCTGCAGGACCAAAACGGCCAGATCGCCGCCACCCATTCGATCTCCGCCGGGCTCGATTATGCGTCGGTCGGGCCGGAACACGCATTTCTCCATGATACAGGACGTGTCGTGTACGCCTACGCGTCGGATGACGAAGCCCTGTCCGCGTTTCGGCTGCTGTCTGAAACCGAGGGCATCATCCCGGCCCTGGAGTCGTCACACGCGATCGCCCACGCGATAAAAGTAGCGCCCGAAATGTCGTCCGGGCAGATCATCATCGTCAACCTGTCGGGCCGGGGCGATAAGGACGTCGCACAAATCGCCGCGGCGGGAGGCGACGAATGAGCGGCATATCGGAAAAATTTGCGGTCCTGCGATCGAAGCGGCAGAAAGGCTTCATACCTTTTGTTACTGCCGGAGACCCGGACATAGACACTACGCTCGAAATTCTGAAAACGCTTGAGAAATACGGCGCCGATATTATCGAGCTGGGAGTTCCCTTTTCGGACCCTATGGCCGATGGACCCACGATCCAGCGTTCATCGGCGAGAGCGCTTGAAAATGGCGTGAACCTGGAGGTCATTCTCGATCTCATAAGACGATTTAGAGCGCGATCGGAAGTGCCCGTGATCCTGTTCAGCTATTTGAACCCGCTTTGGCGGTTTGGTCTTGAGCGGCTCCGGGACAGGGCGGCGGACATCGGCGTCGACGGAATACTGATCACCGATATTGTAGGCGACGAGTTTACGCAAACAGCCCGGTACTTCGCCGAGAAGGATATCGATCTCATCTCGCTTGTCGCGCCGACCACAACGGATGAACGCCTGCAGAATCTAAGTACGGCAGCAAAAGGATTTATCTATGCCGTATCTCGGGCCGGGGTAACCGGGGCGCAGGAACGAACGAGCTCCGCGGCGGGGCAATTAGTCGAACGGGTAAAAAAGTTTACCGATATTCCGGTCGCCGTCGGCTTTGGGATATCGACCCGTGAACAGATCGAGGACGTCTGGCGATATTCCGACGCCGCGGTGGTAGGCTCCGCGATCGTTTCGGAGATCGAGCGCCAGGCAGGCAAAGATGTGGTTCCCGCGCTGGAGCGGTTTCTACAAAACCTTGTTCCGCCGGGATAGTTATTTTGGCCCTTTATTTGCCATGAATCCCGTGAGGATCGCCGGGAACGGGAAAAATATCGTGACGGGTCACGTTTATTTTGCTAAATGCCTATTCCAAAAGGCAATTTGCAAAAAATGCCGTTGAAATTTAAAGTTAAAGTTTTGATAAAGAGAAGCTAATTATGCTGATAGTAATGAAACCCGGCGCCGCCCAAACCGACGTCGACCACGTAATAGAAATAATCGAGCACCTCGGCCTGCGCGCTCACACCATGCCCGGGGCAAACCGAACGGCCATCGGCATTACAGGCAACAAAGGCGCCGTCGACCCCGCACATTTCGAAAATCTTCCAGGCGTCGCTGATGCGATCAGGGTTACTAAACCTTATAAGCTCATTTCGAAGGAGCTTCGTCCCGAAAAGTCCGTTATCAAGGTTGGCAATGCCTCGATCGGAGGAAACGACCTTGCCATTATCGCCGGCCCCTGCGCTATTGAAAGTCCCGAGCAGGTATTTAAGGTCGCTGAGATCGTGGCGGCAAGCGGCGCGAAATTCTTCCGGGGCGGTGCTTTCAAACCGCGGACCTCGCCCTATGCCTTCCAGGGAATGGGTGAGGATGGCTTGAAGATCCTGGCGGAGGTTCGCGACCGCCATGGCCTCAATATTGTGACCGAGGCAATGGACGAGCGCGGTATCGACCTGGTTGAAAAATACGGTGATTGTATACAGATCGGCGCCCGTAATATGCAGAATTTTTCCCTCCTCAAATATGCGGGCCAGGCGAGCAAACCTATTCTTTTGAAACGCGGGCTTTCTGCCACTCTCGATGAATTTCTTCTGGCCGCCGAATACATAATGGCCGAAGGCAATTACAACGTTATCCTCTGCGAGCGCGGCATCCGCACCTTTGCCAACCATGCCCGCAATACGATGGACCTTTCGATCGTTCCGGCCGTTCACCGGATGACGCACCTGCCGATCATTGTCGATCCGTCTCACGGCACGGGCCGCAATTATATGGTCAATCCACTCGCCCGCGCCGGCGTCGCCGTGGGGGCCGACGGGCTTATCATCGAGGTCCATCCCTGTCCCGAGGAAGCGCTCTGTGACGGCGCGCAGGCGCTGACACCCGAACAATATGCAGAGCTCGCCGAGCAGGTCGCGATGATCCACGCGGTGGTTTCAGAGAACAAGTCCCTTTTTATCGAAGCTTAAGTTACAGGTTTAAAATAAAGAAACCGCGTCGGTTTTCCCGAAACCGACGCGGACCTTGCCCTTCGCTTAGCTTTGCCTATTTAGCCAAACGAAACTTAAAAAAACTGTAAAACTGAATGTAGCAACTAGCCATTGCGGTAATAATAAGCAGCGTCATCGGAAGCGATTTCAGCGTTTCGGGTAAGACCGTTCCGAGCGCCTGTTTGAACATCAGCCCCAGAACAACCGCGAATATCGCGATAAAAGCTCTTCCAAGTATCCATTCTCTGAAAAGAGGCCTTTCTTCAGAATCGTCCAGAAAATACGGCAGTGTCATTACCATCCCAAGCGTCAGAGCCATAAACATGGTATCGAGCGCCATTATGCTTTCCGATATTCCGAGTTCGATCGCCAGAAAGAAAAGAACGAATGTGGTGTCCAATGTAAAACCTCTATTTAACCACGCTCGGCCGCTTGTTTGCTTTATCTGAGCCAGTGCTTTCATATTTTGCATATAGAGATTGAAAAGGGAGAAATTTCTAGATTCTTTACTTACCCGGATTCTTAAACTGCGAATACGCTACTCTAAACAGCTCGGACAGCGCTTTTGCGGTTTCCGGTGTCAAATTTTTGTCAGCACGCAAATGGGCCTCCACGATCTCCGGCGTGGCCTCGTGCGGGTAATAGATCACCGGCTCCACCTGGCTTTCGTCCTGCTTTTTCATCAGGCGGTCCACCGGCATGTCCAGCCAGCTCGTCAGTCTCGCGATATTGTCCGCATCCGGCTTTCCTGTCCCATTCTCGATACGTGAAAGGGTCGAAGCCGAAATGTTCGTTTTTTTATTGACATCGCGCAGGCTTAAACCCAGCTCTTCGCGGCGGCGCTTGAGTGCGCGTCCGAGCTCTACCGTGTTTATCAAGCTCTCGTTTTTGAATGCCATAATTATCTTTCTCCACTAGGTTTAATTTTAAGTGCCATACGTGCACTCTCCATTTCACGCATAAAACATAACATAGGAAAATTTTAAATGCAACACCTTGTTTCAGGCTTGCAACAAATAAATTTGCCTGATACAATGTTTCATAGATGAGACAGCTATTGTTGGTGTCTATGTAAGTTGTTTAGATATAGGAATTAGCAACATTATGGAACAGAAAGTAACATCTACGAAATTAAGACAGATCTTATCTGTGAAACGCGAAAAAAAGGCTGAAGCTCTTGCGGCAATGGGCTTAGTGGACCGTATCGGCGACCGTTTTAGGGTTACTTCACCGGGCGTCGGCGCTCGCTCACTCAGTTACGAGGTAACACGCGACGAGACGGGACAGGTGCGCTGCACCTGTTTGGAATTTACCGAGGCGGAGGAAAACAACCCTGGATTTGTCTGCGAACATATCCTGGCTGTCAAATTCGCTATTAAGCTTAAAAACACCGAACCGGGAGCAAGACATGCTTCCGAAACTACTACTGAGTCGCGCGGGTCCGAGCGTGGCGAACAGAAGACTGAAAACTCTTCGGATAATGCTTTTAGCGAGGGACAAGCCGAGGCGAAAGGATCCGACGACGATCAACTTGAAGACGAAGGAGATAAAGAAATGAACAAGGAAAATTTCGGTGAGATGCCGCTGGCGGCCGCGATCGACGGCCAGGCGGGCGATGACGCTCAAAACAATATACTCAATTTTTCATCCACTCTTCGCGAGCTTCGCAAAACGCTCGATCCGCAGCTCGTGAAACAGCGCGAGGGTTGGACCGACCGCAACGGCCATACGCAGATGGTGGATTACGTAGAGTGGCACACGGTTGCGGATATTCTCGACCGCGAAGCGCCTAACTGGACGCATACTGTTAAGGACATTCGCCCGATCGGCGAGTTTGTCACCGTTACAGTCGCAATTACCATCGATGGCATTACCCGGGAAGGTATCGGGACCGGTATGGCCACCAGCGAGATGGGCATCAAAAAGGCCGAGCACGATGCGCTAAAACGCGCCGCCGTGAAATTCGGTATTGCCCGCGATCTATATAAAAAAGAATTCGAGGCCTTCGATCGCGAAGCACAGGCTGTTCCGGCGCCGCCGCAGGCCTCGGCCCAAAATGAAACGGCCGGCTTCCCTGCCAATCCGATCGCTCGCAGCCTTTCGGATCTGGTCACCGCGAGGCAGCTCGGAATGATCCGCGCCCTTTCGCGGGAAATGGGTATCGATGCCGATCAGGAATGCAATGGCGTAATGCGCTGCCGTACAGACGAGCTTTCAAAGCGTGCGGCATCCGCTCTCATTCAACATCTGCAGGATACGCAGAAGTCCAAAGCTGCTGCCGCGGTCATGCCGCAAGCGGCGTAGGATCAAAAATAAAAGTTGGCTCCCGCCAAATAAAGTTTTGAGTTGTGAACCCGTCCTCTGCTTTCTCCACGAAGACAGACTAACCTCACTCACAACTCAAAACCCCTCTTTGCAGTTCCCCGACCCGAAATTTGCTGCGGCTGGTGCCGTCCACCGGAACCTGCGGCTGCCGCTTCGCATTGCGGTGAAGCTTGTCTCACCGTCGGTTCGCCCAACCGGGGGCCTGCGGCTGCGCCGCCATTGAGCGATTAGACTTACCTTACCCCTTGATCGCCTGCCGGCAACCCCGCTTTAACTCTGCCAACTTGGCGCTCGGCAAACTTTCCTATTCATGCTATTATTCCCGAAAACCGCCTAAAGGAGATTGAATATGTCGGAAGCTGATCATAGCGGGTGGCCGATGCCGAAGCGCGGCGAATTCTGCTGGACCGAGATTGCGAGCAACGATTCTGCCGCGTGCAAGGCATTTTACACAAACGTCTTTGGCTGGAAGTTTCAGGACGATAAGCCTGATGACCCAATGGAATATTGTGAATATTCCGACGGCAGCGGCCCAGGCCCGGTCGGGGGCTTATACCGGATCGACCCGAAGTTCTTTGGAGGTTATGCTCCGCCGCCGCATTTCATGAACTATGTCGCGGTCGATAACGTCGACGAATCGGCGGCAAAAGCCACTGAGCTGGGCGCCAGCGTTATGACCGGGCCGATGGATATCCCGAATGTCGGGCGTTTTTGCGTCATTAAGGACCCGACCGGCGCGATGCTCGCGCTTTTTACGATGAAGCCGGGCGGAATTACGGAGTGAGCGTACCATCGGTATTTGGAGGGCTCGTCGGAAATTGGACCGGTTTTAATCGCTTGTTCACACCGTGGATGCCGGTTAAGATACACCAATCGGAATCGGCGGCCTCGATTTCACTAATCACCAGAGAAAGCGTCTTATGCATAAAATATACATGGGCATACGCCGGCAAAGAGCAAGACGGAATTATGCTCATTTCCCGGGAAGGCGATAGGTCGAATGAGGTGAAAATGACATGGACCGACTCTTGGCATTCGCCCGGTATTTTCATGATCTGCAGCGGGAGTCATAACCTTGAGGATTCAATAAGCGTTGGAGGACATTACGCCTATCCGGGTCATCCCGATTGGGGTTGGGAAACTGAGATCATCGCAGAGGACGACTCGTTCAAATTTACAATGCATAATGTCCCCCCGGACGGGCCGCCCGAATTGGCGGTTGAGTCAGAATTTAGGAGAAATTAAAATGGCTGAATTTTCGATACCCCAAAACGGACAGATATGCTGGCGCGAGCTCGCTACAAAGGACCTTGCCGCCGCAAAGGATTTTTACACCGCTCTTTTCGGCTGGAATCTCGAACAAAGTAAAGTTTCGCCCGGGATGGCGTATTTAGAGATACATACGGACGGACGGGCCGTCGGCGGAATGATGGAAATAAACGAGAGTTGGGGTGAAAACCCACCGCCCTCGCATTGGAATACATATATAGCGGTCGATGATATCGCGGATACGGTGGTAAAGATCGAGGCGAACGGCGGCAGCGTCAGGGTCCCGCCTTTTGACGCGCCCGGCGTGGGTAAGATAAGCATGGTCGCCGATCCGTCCGGCGCCGGCTTCGCGCTGATCCAGTTCGCAATGCCGCACTAGCGGATCTGCAAAAAGTTCCTATCCTTCTCTTTCTCCGGTAAACGGAAGCACGTCCGGTACTATGGGCGCGCTTAGTGTTCCCGCCATCGAATCGCCGTCAACCGTCCCGGCGATCGAAAATTCGACCTCCTGGCCCTGCATTTCCGTCTTGGCAACCGCGGTTATCTTATTTCCCTTTACTTTTCCGTCCGCTATCTCGCCGTCCCCGAGCATCGTCTCGAGTTTCCCCGAAACCGATTCACCCTCTTGCGTAAGCTTTAAGGTTACCGGGAGCTGCTGTCCCTGAAAGTCGATCTTTAGCTTCCAATTACCGCCGACATCTGCAGTTTCCATATTCTCGTTCTTCCCGTAATTTTCGATATCCTGCGGCTCGCTGTTCGTGTCGAATATCTCTATCTGATCTGAATAGACCTTTGCCTGGTCGAGGATTTCCTCGGCGTCCCCGACTATTACCATCGCAAGATCGTCCGGGTGAATATACTCCCTTGCCACACGCTGCACGTCGTCCAGCGTGACCGCGCTGATGTTATCGCGATAGGTTTGCAAATAATCCTCGGGCAGCCCGTAGAGCTCCTGTGAAACGATCAGGTTGATCAGCCCTTCCTGCGTTTCGGCCCTGATCGGAAAAACCCCGGTCAGGAAATTTTTCGCGTCCTGAAGCTCCTGCTCGCCTGCTTTTTCGTCACGGATGCGGTTCAGCTCGTAGAAAAACTCCTTCAGCGAATCACCTGTAACCGACGTTCTAACCTCCGCCGTCGCTTCAAAATCCCCTGCAAGCTTTTTCGTGTCCAGCCGCGAATAAGCGCCGTAGGTATAACCTTTCTCCTCGCGCAGGTTCATGAATATCCGCGAAGACGCCCCCGCTCCGAGCACCTGGTTCATAACCAAAACGGGAAAATAGTCGGGATGGTTGCGCTTGATCGCGTGATTCGCGAGCACTATGTTTGACTGTGCCGAGCCGGGACGGTCGATTATCGTCAGCGTTCTGCCGCTTCGCTCCGGTATTGCCGAAAAAGAAGTGTCTGCAACCTCGCCCTGCCGCCAGTCGCCGAAATGCGACTCGATCTCTCGTACGAGCTCGTCCGCTTTAACATCTCCCCCAATAACGAACGTTGCGTTATTGGGCACCAGCATGCGCGCATGAAAACCTGCCAGCGTCTCGCGCTCGAGCTTTTCAACGTCGGCCGCGCTCGGCGCTATCTTCGCATAGGGGTGCTCGCCATAAAGCAGCCGCGCGACCTGTTCGTTTGCCAGGAATGTCGGCTGCGATCGCTGAAATTTCAGATTTTCGATCGTATTGCGTTTATAGAGATCGAGTTCGCTCTCGGGAAAAGTCGGCCTGAAAAGCATCTCGGAGATAAGCCGCAGGATATCCGAGTTATAAAGCGATAACGCCGAAGCAGAAATGATCGTAAAATCGTCCGATGCGCTCGCCGAAATACTCGCGCCCAGTCTCTCGATCTCCTCGGCAAACTGGCGGCTCGAGTAGCTTTCCGTCCCCTCGCTCAGCATCGAGGTCAGCGCCGAAACGAGGCCCGTCGAATCCTCCGGGTCGCTGGTATCGCCCAAACCGAATGCCAGGCGATAGCTGATCAGCGGAAATCGCCGGTCTTGGAAGATAACGATTTTCAGGCCGTTTGCGAGCGTCGTTTTAAACGGCGCGGTGATGCTAAAAGGGATCGGATCGAGCGATCCGGGCGGTGTCTTGCGAAAATCTTCCATAAAATAGCGCCGGCACCCAGCCGGCATTTTTCTAACTCAACAAATTCTACAAACGCTATGAACTCTACGAACTCGCTTACCCTTTTCCTCCCGGGATAATATCGAGCAGAGCACGGTTATCGTTATTCAGGTATTCATTTACCGTCTCTCTGATCTGGTCGGGTGTAATTGCCAAAAGCTCATCGAGATCACTGTTTATCAGGGTCGGATCGCCGTCATAAAGCGCATATTCGGCTATATTCTGCGCCCGCGAGATCGATGATTGCCGCATTCTGATCGTGTCGTTTATCAGCTGGTTGTGCAGCTTTTGCATCTCACCGGCTGTTGGCCCGTTTGCCGCCAGGTCCGCTATTTCCGTGGTGATCGTTTCCCTTATCCTGCTCAGGTCCTTGTCCGGTTTGGGTATCGCACCGATAAATATGCTCGAAGGCCCGCGCCGCTCGTCCGTAAACCCGAACAGCTGGATCACCGATTCTTCGCCTTTTACCAGTTTCAGATAAAGCCGCGAGCTTTCGCCGTCGTATAGCAGCTTTCCGGCGAGATAGAGCGCGTTGAATTCCGGCGTGCGTCGCTTCGGTATCTTCCAGCCGATCAAAAATGCCGGGAACGGCGCCAGGGGATCTTCCCACTCGCGGTAAGTCGCGGCGACCTCGCGCGGCTCGGTCACATCGAGCTCCGGCGGCAGCGGCTGTGACGGAATATCGCCGAAGTAGGTTTCTACCAGCTCCTTTGTTTTATCGATGTCCAGCGCGCCCGATATCGTCAGCACCGCGTTGTTCGGCGCGTAATATATGCGGAAGAACTCCTGAACGTCCTCGACGCTCGCGGCGTCCAGGTGCTCCATCGAGCCGATCGTCGAGTGCGAATTGGCAAAATTCTTGTAGATCATCTCATTGATCAGGTCGAATATCTGCCCGTACGGCTGGTTATCGTAGCGCAGGCGCTTTTCTTCCTTGACCGCCTCGCGCTGGTTGTCGAGATTTTCCTGGGTCACGGCCAGCGACCGCATGCGGTCCGATTCGAGCCACAGCGCCAGCGGCAGCTGGTTGGCTGGGAGCGTCTCGAAATAGTTGGTCCGCTCGCTCGACGTGGTGCCGTTCATCGTGCCGCCGGCCTTCATTATGAACTGGAAATGCTCGGCCTTTTTCACGTTGTCAGACCCCTGGAACATCATGTGTTCGAACAGGTGCGCGAAACCGGTCCGGTCCTCCCGCTCGTTCCGCGAGCCCACGTTGTAATACACCGCGATGGCGACGACCGGTATCGAATTATCCGGGTTAAGCACGACGCGCAGGCCGTTGGCGAGCGTGTATTCCTCGATCTCTAATGGCTTTAATTTGAATGCTTCCGACATAGTTAAATATCTTTATTAGACTAAATTTATAAGAACATTTTGCGGTGGAAAAATCAAAACCGCCTCACCTGGGGCCAAGAGTTCAACGTTCAGGGGGGACGCGCGTTCAGGGTGTTCAGTACGTTCAGCGCGTTCAAGGTGTTCAAGGTGTGTTCAAGGTGTTCAAGGTGTTCAAGGTGTTCAAGGTGTTCATGACCGATAATTAATCGCGCCTAGCTCAGGCCCGGCGGACGAGTCAGCCCCCGCAGTATTATCGATATCTCGCAAATCTTCCAAATCTTAAAAATCGAAACGACGGTATCATGTTCAATGTTCAACGGAAAAAAGTTAATGCGCCAATTCCGCTTGTCCATAAACCCTTAGATAACAATCGTTTCCGGCAACCCCCGAAAAAGCCCGTTACGAGATGGGCGCTTCGATATCTTGTAGATCGCCGAGAATCGTAAAAGCAGCAGACCGGATCCGATGTTCAATGTTCAACGCAGGAAATGCAACGCACTTCGGTTTTATACCTTATAAATCTCCTCGGTTTTTAGGTTTCAAAGAGCATACGCGGAGTGCGCGCCGGCGTCAGGATAGTTGAAGCGCGGGGATAAAGAAAGAGCGATCCTTTTAAGTCAGGGCGGTTTATTTATCTCTGGGTGATTTAGATACGGTTAGTGCGGGGTGGTTTTTTCGACTAAATCCTTCCTTACGGCGGCGGAGCCGTAGCCTATTTTAGCCCGACGCGGGCACACGTCTGGAACATGCGCAACAATTGATCCGAGCTTTGAAGGAGTGCACTTCGCGGTCCGCATCTCCGACGCGGAAATTATTTTCGACGCCTTACCAGACGTTTCACGTCTGGCTACCATCGCGGGCGGTTTCACCGCCTCGGCCCGACGGGTTCGTTCTTTACCTAATCGGCAATTTTCGAAACTTCATTATTCTCTCACCCGCATTTACCCGGCTGCGATAGCCGACCGGAACGCCCAACACGATCACATCGCTCAGGAAAACGAAATTGCCCTCGCTCCCGTTTGGTTTTTGTTTACTCATCGAAACCTCTTACTAAGCTAAACCTCTTAAAATCCGTCCGTTCACATGTCTGATTTGCTAAAGTCTAGAGAATTATGACGGAAGAAAATCCCAACGTCGTTAGAAAATATTCATATCTGCATTCGTTCGCAATGCGCCCTTGCTCACGCGCGGGCTTCTGCATGTCTGCCGACGTCGAATCTAAAATCGTCCTTTCTAACGACCGAGCCGTCGACCAATCATCTTTTTTTCCAACCTCGTTTGTGATAAAAAAGAATTAAAATATGCCTACTAGCTACAAAGACATTATCCAAAAAGTAAACGACGCCTTTGCCACAGGTAAGACGGACGCGTTCCTCGACCTGTGTTCCGAGGATGTGAAGTGGACGATCGTCGGGGACCAGGTGATCGAGGGTAAAGACGCCCTAAAAACTTTCTTATCCGCAATGAACGGCGAGGAGCCGCCCCGCTTCACCATGGACGCGTTTATCGCCGATGAAAATTCCGCCATGGCCCGCGGTTCGATGACGATGATTGAAAAGGAAGGTTGCGAAGGGACGTACGAATATTGCGATATTTATACGTTTAACGGTGACGGCGAGATATCGGAGCTGAGGACGTTTATCGTCAAGGTGAGTTAGCCGTGCTGAAAAGAGAGAACCACCCCGTCAACCGATTTTGGATTTCGGATTGCGGATTGGGGATTGAAGAAGAACCCGGTCGCTACTGCTCCCGGTTCTGACTCGTCCTTACGACTTGAGGTGGTGTTCCTGCCGACAGGGATGTCCGCGCCCCAGGAAATATCCACGAAATTCACGAAAAGTCGCATGATTCAGTGACTCAATGACTCAATGATTCAATGATTCAATGACTCATTCAGGCCTACGCTCCTGGTTCTCCTTCGCTATCGCATAGAGCGCGGATTTGACCTCGAACGGCGTCAGCTCGGGATATTTCTCAAGGAGAAGCGCAATTATCCCGACGATATGGGGGCACGCGAAGCTGTTCCCTGTAAGGTTCCTGTAACCTCCGCCGACCCACGCCGTGCGCACGTTTACACCCGGCGCCGTCAGCTCGATTACCTCGCCGAACCTGAAGCCGAAATTTAACGGGTCTTTTTCCTCGCTCTTGATCACCGATATCAAGGACGACGAAAAAACCGACGGGAAGCTCGGCTGCGGGAGATTGTTGGCCGCCGCTACAACGATGCAGCCCGCCTGGTAAGCCCGGTCGAGCAGGTCGTGGAGCGGCGAGAAAAACTGCGGCTTGGTAGTGCCCAGGCTCAGATTTATCACACGATGGCGCTGTTTGATCGCGAATTCCAGCCCGGCCAGAAACGCCTGCCCGTCGCCCAAGCCTCCCGGTCCGAGCACTTTTATACTGGAAAATTCGGCTCCCGGCGCGATCTTGCTGATGATACCGGCGCACGCTGTGCCGTGGCCCGCGGAATCGCCCGAATCCGACGGGTCGAAGACGATCCGCAGATTGTCCCTGCGCGCTTCGACCGATTCGCGCACCTTGCCAGCCAGATCAGGGTGCCCGGTGTCGATCCCGCTGTCTATCACGGCAACCGTAACGCCTTTACCTGTGGCAGATTTCCAGTCGTCGTCGATCTGAAAGTAGGTTGGCGTAAGGGAGCCGGTTTCGTAACCCGTTACAGTTGTCATAAAAAGCGGTTTAGTAGCCGAAATAACCTGTTTCGCTCTTACTGTCAGAATACTGGAGTATTGTTTCCAGAATGTTGCGGCACATGGCCCGCTCCGCATCGCCGCGGCTCGCGATCTCGCGCAGGAGGGCGGCGATCTCGAGCATCTCGGTATACTCCGTCGTTTGACGCAGATTGGCGAGCCAGTCTCGCACCTCGGCAAGATCCGTCTCTTCACCGGTTGACACGACCTTCTCGCTCAGGTCCCGGACAAGCGACGCCGATTCGTACGCGCTGATCAGCGGAGCTATGGCGTCGGCGTAAAAAGCGGCCTGGTCCATCTCCTCGGGCGTAAATGAAGCGAAAGGCGGTTCTCCGCGCCGGTTGATGTATTCGAGCACCCCGATCACCTCACCGTGCTGCCTGAGCGGCGTGGCAAGGATCGTCTGTGTCGAATAACCCGTCTTTTTATCGACCTCGGCATAGAATGTTTCCTCGCCGCCCGCGTCCGCCACGGCCATGGGCTGGCCGGAGGACAAGACGAACCCCGCGATTCCCTTCCCGGCCGGGATCTTCATCGACATAAGCTGATCCGCCACCGCGCCGATCGCGGTCAAAAACCGAAGATCGCCGTCGTCGCCGTCGCGCACCAAAACCGAGGCCTCGCCGGAATTCATAGCGTCGGCCGAAATTTGCAGGAGATTCTCGATCGAGCTTGTCAGCGGTTCGGTCAAAACACCGGCTATATCGGTAGTTTCGACCAGCGCTTTCAGCTTTCTTTCGAGAGTATTTTCGTTTTCATCTGGCATAGCTAGATTTTACTGAAAAACGCGGGTTAAGCAACTAAATATCGCAGGTGGATAATATCCGTGGAAAAGGCGCAATATTCAGTCTTTTCAGAAGTAAATAAATAAGCCGGGATCGAGGGAAAAGCGCGTTTTTTGCTTGCTAAGGCGGAGCTTTTTTTGCCATAATCGCCGAAACTCTCCAAAACGTGTCACCCGCGAACCTGGAACGTTAGAGGTATTTTTTCGAGGTATGAGGAAAAGTTTAAGTTTTATTATCTTGCTGGGTGTTTTGTGTGCTTCGGCCGTGTTCCCGCAGACCAGAGGTAACTCCGAGCTTCCGAGCGCCGAGCCTTTTAAGCTTTACAAGGGCGGATCGTTTTCGGCATCGAGCACGCACCCCCTGCCGCACACGGTCAAAGCGCCGGGCCAGGGCTCTCTTGACGCCATATCCGACGATTTTGCCGAAGCGCTGGCAATAATCCGGAACAACCACGTCAACGGCACCTCGACCGATTACAACGAGCTGACAAAATCCTCGATCTCCTCGATGCTTCGCACTCTCGACCCGCATTCGAACTACTTCGATTCCGATGAGTGGCGCGAGATGATGGACGACCAGCGCAGCGAATATTACGGGATCGGAGCGACTATCGTTAACTACGAAAAGGACCATCAAACGGATACCTATATCGTCTCGACATTTCCCGACTCGCCGGCGTTCAAGGCCAATCTCAAATTCGGCGATAAAGTCATCGCGGTGGACGGCGAAAAGGTTTCCGAAAAGGGCTCGGACGTAGTGCGCGACAAGATCAGGGGCCGCAGCGGGTCCGTCGTGAAGATAACGGTCGAGAGGGCCGATACTCACAGGCCGGAAACTATCGAACTACGGCGCGGACGGGTTCCGCAGCCGTCGATACCGGACGCGTATATACTTCGAGCGGGCATAGGTTACATAGAACTTTCGGAAGGATTTAATTACACCACGTTCGACGAGCTCGAGACAGCCATGCGTGCTTTGCGGGAGCAGGGCATGAAATCGCTTATCCTCGATCTTCGCGGAAATCCCGGCGGAATTGTCGAACAGGCGGTAAAAGTAGCGGAGAAATTCCTGCCGGCGGGGTCCTCGATACTTTCGCAGAGAGGGCGGTCTCGCATCGATAACAGGAGCTGGAGATCGAACAACCATTCGGCAGAAACTCTTCCGCTGGCGGTCCTGGTCGACGAAAACAGCGCATCGGCCTCAGAGATCGTCGCGGGCGCCCTTCAGGATTCGGACCGCGCGATACTGGTAGGCGAAAAAACATTCGGCAAGGGCCTCGTGCAGAGCGTTATCAGCCTGCCTTACGGCTCAGGGCTGACGCTTACCGCGGCGCGTTACTATACGCCGTCGGGCCGCTCGATCCAGCGCGATTACTCCCGGATGAATATCTATGATTATTTCAGCCACAAGAGCCTTCCCGATCAGGCCGCTAATGCGATAGCGATGCGCACGGTTACGGGCCGCAAGGTTTTTGGCGGTGACGGCATTACGCCGGACGAGACGGTTAAATCGCCCGAACTGACGCGGCGTGAAGTGGCGCTGCTCGACCCCATCTTCTTTTTCGCTCGCGAGCTTACGACAGGCCGGATCCCGGGCTTTGAAAGTTACAGGATCGGCGCGCGTATCGAATACGGCCAGCGCATCAATGGCGGTAATTATCCGGTAACCGATGAGCTTTTGGCGGCGTTTGTCGATTATCTTCAGAAGAACAATTCATGGACGATTCCCGGCGGGGATATAAAGACAGAGGCTGCATTTATCAAAACGCGTCTGAGATATGGATTGGTGATGGCAGCTTACGGGGCGGTTTCGGCAGACCAGGTGCTGATCGAAGACGATCCGCAGGTGGCAAAAGCTGTAGAGGCCCTGCCGCGCGCCCCTTTCCAGCACAGTGGGATCCGAAGCTTGGAATTCACGTGACTTGAAGTCGCGGC